>ERZ870052.449-NODE-449-length-16413-cov-6.503673_pt1 | contig 16413 bp, 20 predicted proteins | sample MGYA00520889_ERZ870052 | MGnify/ENA primary metagenome ERZ870052 (study PRJEB32232, sample SAMN07284988) | human gut metagenome | biome: human-associated habitat; material: feces | host: Homo sapiens | place: Tanzania | collected 2014-08-14 ...
GATGTTAAGACGTGCGGTGAAGATGGCGGATTCCGTATGTCCGTCAGGAATTCAGATGGAGAGCCGGATTGAGCTTTCAGATCAGAGTATTCTGGGAAATGCAACGCAGATCCATCAGGTGATTCTGAATATCTGTGTCAATGCGGTTCATGCGATCGGAAAGAAGAAGGAGGGGCAGATTCAGATCAGTGGAAATGAGATGGCGTATCAGAAGATGGATGAGGAAATTAAGAAGCATCTGAATGATACGTGGGAGCATTATATTCATATCCAGATCCGGGATCCGGGAGACCGTTTTTGCAAGGTAAGCCTTCAAGCCATCCAGATCGCCTGCTTCGGCCAGTGCGGAGATCTGATTCAGTTGATGACGCATATCGTGCCGTGCCTGCCGGGCTTCTTCAATGGCAGTTTTCAGGCTTTCATAGCGTTGCTGCTGTATGGAAAGAAACTGGTTTTCCTGCTGCAATCTCGCATTCCGGTTAAGGCTGTTTGCCATCAGCAGAAAGATCATATTGAATATGAACATCAGAAACAAAAGTGCGATGCTCATAACAATATAGACCTGCAAGACCCGCCCTGTCCTGAGTGTTATCTGGTAGCGCGGCACCATGAAAAGATTTAGCAGGATGAACACCAGCGGCAGCACCCAGAACACGTACCACGTTTGCGCAAAATTTTCGTCCTCAACCATTGTGCGTACTGCGTGGGTGGCGGGATAATACGCTGCGGCAGCGATCAGCCAGCAGACCATATTATAAAAAATACAGGCACTAAAGCAGAACCATGGCTTGTCCGGCGGCAGCTGTAACCGAATCGTGATCGCCGTACCGACGGCGCGGGACAAGCTGTTTAAGCATGCGAATACTGCGCAGACCGCCAGCGCGATAGTTCCTGACTTCCAGAGAGAGATCCGCAGTGTTTTGAGATACAGAAAAATTGCTGCAAGCGTAATGAGCAGCAAGGGGAACGCAGTGGAGAGACTGAAATGATAGCAAAGCAGCCCGCCGCCAAGGCAAAGCCCGAGCAGCAACGGCACAACCCATGCAGCAAGCTTTGCAGGAGGCTGCTTCAGATAAGAGCGCACCGGAAAATACGCGAGCAGCAGACCGGGAAACACAACGGTAAGCTCCAGGATCGGGCGCAGGATGTCCTTCAACCCACACGCCCCCTTTGCAGCAAAAACTCCATAAACGCCTGCCGGGCAGCCTTCAAAAGCTCCTGACTGACATAGACGCGGCTGCCGTCCGTCATGCAAAAGGCGGCGTCCTGAAAATCGGCAGCGTTCTCCATGTTGATGATCGTGCCGCGTCCGCAGACGAAGAAGCGCGGATCCTTTTTGAGCGGCTCTGTGAATGCTTTAAAACTTTGGCGCGTGACAAGCGTTTTGCCGGCAGTGGTGCGGATGTTGATCATGTGGGCAAAGTGTTCGGCGGAAATGATATCCCGATAGCGCAAATGGATGTCGCTGCCGTCCACCTTCACCGCCAGGACCGGCTCCGGGCGCGGGAGCTTTAAAAGCATTTCATCCAGCAGACCGGAAAGCTCGGCTTCGGAAAAGGGCTTGACCAGATAATGGAATGCCCGCACCTGAAACCCTTCGAGCGCATGGTCTGTCGAGGTGGTGGTAAAAACCAGAAGGCAGTCGGCATCTGTTTTCCGCAGCTCCTTTGCCGCGTCCATGCCGCTTAAGCCCTCCATGTAAATATCCAGAAATGCGGCGGTAAAGCGCCGCTCTTTTTCTGCCGCCAGAAAGGCTTCGCCGCTGTCAAATTCCAAGAGCTCTGCCTCTGTGCCGCGCTGGCGCAGCTGCCGCGCTAAGCGCTCCTTCAGCAGCGTGCGCTCGGGTTCAAGGTCATCGACGATCGCAAATCTCATGCTGTATCAGGGAAGCCGTTTTTAGAAACAGCTTCCAACCTCCTTCATAAAATCTTCCAACCTGATTATAGCACAGTTGTTCGGTTATGTCGCAGCAGAAAACGGGATTTCGTGACAGAAAAGGGACTTTCGTGCCAAATGCCTTGCAAACACTGCGCCTGCCCGTATACTGGAGACAGAAACCGCGAACGATGGCAGAAGAAAGGAGGAACGCTGTGTACCGAATCGCCGTGCTGACAAACAGCATGGTGCAGGAAGCTTTTTCGGCAGAACAGAGGTTCCAGGATACGCATCGATTTCCGGGCTGCTTTTCCCACTGACTTATCGCTCCGCCACCTGCAGCACACAGGCACAATAGCCGGGTTCGGGCTGATAGCAATGGATGGTAAGATACTTATCTATTTCCGGGCTGTAATCGTGTAAGACTGCAAAGTGTCTGATTTCCGTTCAGGATAATATTTGCTCAATATTGACAAATCAACATCTCGCGAGTATACTTATCGACAAATAGAGTGTCACTCTACGAATGAGAGCAGTGTGATAAAACCGGAGTGATGAGATGCCAAGAAACATTGAACGTGATCAGCGCGAAGCTGACCGACGGAAAAATCAGTTGATCGAAGCGGGATTCCGACTGTTCTCTCAGAACGGAATCGAAACTGTCAGCCTGCAAAAAGTGGCAGACGCTGCAAATGTCAGCCCTGCAACGATGTACAAATATTTTCTGACGAAAGAAAAATTGCTCATCGCCATCAGTGCAAAGGTGTGGGATGAAGTATGGCAGGAGGCTCTGGGAGACCCCGGAACCAATCACTTTGAGCATTTTACTGCTTATCAGGGCATTGAGTTTTACGCCGATAGGATGATTGCTTTGTACAAGAACCGTCCGGAAGTGCTGCGATTCAGCAGTGAATATAAAACCTATATGAACCGCCGCGGAAATATGGAGGATAAGCAGCTCCGGGAACATCTGGATGTACTCAAACCCATGCAGCTCCTGTTTCATGGAATGTATGAGCGGGCAAAAGTTGATGGCAGCATCCGCACGGATATCCCGGAAGAGGAAATGTTTATCACATCATCTATCACGATGCTGAGCATGGCAGAGCGATACGCACAAGGGCTTGTATGGCTCAATGACCCCAAAGATGACCATACCCATGAACTGCTTCATCTGAAAGAGATGCTGCTGCTATGGTGCCGGGGAGAAAAAACAGGCGGCGAAGTATAATGCAGGAAAGTGAGGGAGTGTTGTATATGAGGGTGTCGTTTCGCATTGCACTGGCGGGACAGGTCATTGGTGTTTCGGCGCTGTATGAGCAGACCCGCACCTTTTGCAAAAATTATCTGACCGATGCACCCGCATCGTTTGAAGTTGCAGTCACTCCCGCTGATATTGCGTTTGAACGAGAAAAAAACGACCGGGAAGCTGCGGTGGAAGGACACGCGCCGGGGAACTTCTCCGATGAATATCTGGAAACGCTGGCACTGTACCGCAAAATCGTAGAGCGGCTTTTAGAATGGGACACCCTGCTGTTTCATGGCTCCTGCATCAGTGTGGACAGCAAAGCCTACCTGTTCACCGCCAAAAGCGGCACAGGCAAAAGCACCCACACCCAGCTTTGGAAAAAGCTGTTCGGTGAACGGGCAGTGTTCATTAACGATGACAAGCCCCTGCTGAAAATCAGCGCACAGGGCGTGACTGTTTACGGAACGCCATGGGACGGCAAGCACCACCGCAGTACCAACACCTCCTGCCCGCTGAAAGCTGTCTGCATCCTGACCCGCAACACAGAAAACTCAATCCAGCGCATCGACAAAAAGGCGGCATTACCCATGCTCTGCCAGCAGAGCTACCGCCCATGTTCCCCGATTGGGGCACAAAAAACGCTGGCTCTGGTGGATCGGCTGAGCAGCAGCGTGCCGCTGTACCAGCTGGGATGTAACATGGAGCCGGAAGCCGCACTTGTAGCTTACCACGGGATGAATCAATAGGAGGAGCACTGCAATGCAAACCATTTTGCCGCCGTCTGGCAATACGATCAAGATCCTTGGCAAGCCGAAGCCGGCAGAGCACGGCCTGCGCTGGATGGCATATGTTCTTGCCCAGCCGGTCGAGGGCGGCGTGCTGGTGTTCCATACCCTCACACGGGCGCTGCTTCTGCTTACACAGGAAGAGTATACCGCACCGGACGCCGTGGATGAACTGCGCAGCAGCTGGTTCCGCGTACCGCAGGAGATGGATGACCAGAAATATGCCGACCGTGTGCGGTTTATCCGCCGCACGATGCAAAAGGAACCGGAGCATATTACAAGCTATACCATTTTTACTACTACGGACTGCAACGCCCGGTGCTTTTACTGCTATGAGATGGGGCGTTCCCGTATTCCCATGAGCGACGAAACCGCCCATAAGGCGGCGGCATATATTGCAGCGCATTGCGGCGGCGAAAAGGTCCATCTGCACTGGTTTGGCGGTGAACCGCTTTTTAACAAACAGGTCATTGACATCATCTGCACCGACCTTACGGAAAAAGGCATTGTGTACGAATCCATGATGATCTCCAACGGGTATCTGTTTGACGGAGCTACCGTAGAACAAGCGGTTTCCCATTGGAAGTTGAAGAGCGTGCAGATCACGCTGGACGGCACGGAGGAAATTTATAACCGCAGCAAGGCATTTATTTATAAGGATGGCAAAAGCCCCTATCAGGTGGTACTGGCAAATATCCAGCGTTTGCTGGATGCAGGGGTTTCCGTCCATATCCGGCTGAACATGGACGAGCACAACGCCGATAATCTGTTGGAACTGGCAGACGAGCTGCACGAGCGCTTCGGCGGCAAAGGTAAGTTTTCGGTTTACAGCCATACCTTGTTTGAGTTTGCAGGCAGCAAAACACATATCCGTGCCCAAGAAGAACGGCACCAGCTCTATCAAAAACAGCAGCGGCTCCGCAAAAAACTGGACGATTGCGGAATCGGAGCATCGTGCTATTTGCGCCAAAAACTGCGTATCCGGCAATGTATGGCGGATAGCGGCGGTTCCCTTACGATCCTGCCGAACGGGGAACTTGGGCTGTGCGAACATTACAGCGAGGACAACTTTGTGGGAAGCCTTGATGGAAAAACGTCAGAGCGTTCTGTCATCCAAAGTTTTCGAGAATACTGGGAGCCGATCGAGGCGTGCAAAACCTGCTTCTATTACCCCGAATGTATCCGTCTGAAAAAGTGTGCTGAACAGAAAGAATGTTTTGAAGAACTGCGAGCAGAGTACAAAGAATACCTGTTAAAGTCCATGCAAAAAAACTACAACGCATGGCTAAAAAAAGAGCAGATCGATGAGGAAGAACCTCACCCGGACTGCTGACCCTTTGCGTGACGCGGTGTAACAGCTGCTTCACATAGAGATTCTCTGCGAAAGGAGGTGTGCAAACATGGAAAAGTATGCAAAGGCTCAGATGGAAGTTATCGAGTTCGAGGCCGAGGATGTCATCACGACCAGCGGCTGCAAGGGCATGGATGCCAGCATTGGCGGCTGGGGCTGCGGAACCGATAACCCCTCCTGTCCAAGTGACTGCTGGGAGTTCGATGTGGGTTGATTTCAGAAAGGGGCAGACCGTTTCGGCGGCCTGCCCTACCCGATTTTCCTTGCCCTGCAAAGGGCGCTGACATAGATTTTTTCCAAAATGGAAGTGAGGACTTGACTTTATGAAGCAAACAGCGATAATGCTTAGCAAGCAAGCAAAATTATGTCCTGAATCCGTTTTGTTTGCAATACCTTCTTTCGCGTGACGCGGTGTAGCAGCTGCTTCACATAGAGATTCTCTGCGAAAGGAGGTGTGTAAACATGGAAAAGTACACAAAGGCTCAGATGGAAGTCATCGAATTTGAGAACGAGGATGTTATCACGACCAGCGGCGCAGGTGGCGAGATTGGCGGCGGGGACGAAGGATTCGGCGATTAAAGTTGCTGTTCGGAGCTCTCTATTGGGTAACTCCAGAAAGGGGCAGACCGTTTCGGCGGCCTGCCCTCTTTTGAAAAAACACCGTTCCAAGAAAGGACGTTTGAATATGAAACTGAAAGATACATTTGTCACGCAGGAAATGGATGGCGAGCAGGTAATGGTAGAAGCCGGCGGCGGCTTTGCCGGCATGGTGCGCAGCAATGCCACCGCCGCGTTTATCATTGACCAGCTCAAAACCGAAACCACCAAGGAAGCCATTCTGGATGCCATGGAGAAAAAGTACGATGCACCCCGCGCTGTGATGGCCGAGGATGTGGATATGGTGCTGGGCAACCTGAAAAAAATTGGTGCGCTGGATGCGTAAATCGACCTTTGAGGAGGAGATTGCGCGCAACGGTTTTTTGCTTTACCGCAATGTAGGCGACAGTATGCTGCCGCTGATCCGGCAGGGCAAAGACCTGTTGCTTATCGCCCGCAAACCGGAAGGACGACTGAACAAATACGATGTGCCGCTCTACCGCCGGGACAGCGGACAATATGTGCTCCACCGTATTTTGAAAGTGCGCAAAAACGATTATGTCCTCTGCGGAGACAACCGCTGGCAGCGGGAGACCGGCATAACCGACCGGCATATCATCGGCGTGCTGACGGCAGTGATCCGGGATGGGCAAAAGCTCCCGGTCACGGATCAGCGCTACCGGCTGTATGTGCATCTGTGGTGCGATCTGTTCTACCTGCGCGCGGCGGTGCTGTGGTGCCATGACCTGCCCGGAAGAATAAAAAGGAAGCTGTGCCAATGAAACAAAAAAACACCTTACAATGGCTCAGCATCGTAACGGGAAAAGCCAAGCTTCTGGTAGGCGTTCTGGTTGCAGTACAGGCGGTGCTGAGCGTTTCCAGCATCGCCTTTGCCTTTATTTTGCGGCGCATCATCAATATGGCCGTGCAGGGAGCGTCCACCGGGTTCCGGTCGTCGTTTGTGCTGCTGGCGGGCGTGATAGCGGCGCAGATCGCGCTGGGCGCTGCGGGGCGGTTTCTGAGCGAGTACACCACGACCACTGTGGAAAACCGCTTCAAGCAGCGGCTCTTTGCGGCACTACTCACCGGGAACTATGCGTCTGTCACGGCGGTGCACTCCGGCGAGTGGATGAACCGCCTGACTTCGGACACCACCATCATTGCAGGCGGTGTTACGCAGATCGTGCCCGGTCTGATTGGAATGCTGGTGCGCTTGCTGGGCGCAGTGACCGCTATTTTGTGGCTCGAGCCGCGTTTTTTGTACATCCTTCTCCCCGGCGGCGCGGCCATGATGCTGCTGACCTATGCGTTCCGCAAGATATTGAAACGACTGCACAAGAGGATTCAAGAAACAGACGGTGCGCTACGGGTGTTCTTGCAGGAGCGGCTGGAAAGTCTGCTTATTGTGCGTACCTTTGCAAAGGAACATCAGACTGCGGCACAGGCCGCCAGCCTGATGGAACAGCACAAGGCTGCGCGGATGAAGCGCAGCAACTTTTCCAACCTGTGCAACATCGGGTTTGCCGGTGCGATGAACGGCGCATATCTGCTGGGTATCGGCTTTTGCGGATACGGTATCCTGACCGGAACGATGAGCTACGGAAACCTGATGGCGATCATGCAGCTGGTGGGGCAGGTGCAAAGCCCGTTTGCCAACATTACGGGGTATCTGCCGCGTTATTACGCCATGCTTGCCAGCGCGGAGCGCCTGATGGAAGCTGAAGCGTTTGCGCCGGACAGCGAGCACCCGCTTGCAGAGGAAAAAGCGCTGGAGTTTTATCGCTCCAAGCTGACGGCACTTCGGCTGGAGCACGCCAGCTTTACCTATCAGCCGCCTGTCCGCGCAGAGGAAGCACAGCCGCCCATGCCGGTGGTGCTGAAGGACATTGACCTGACCATCCGCAAGGGCGAGTACATCGCGTTCACCGGGCCGTCCGGCTGCGGCAAAAGCACGGTGCTGAAATTGCTGATGTGCCTTTACCCGCTGGATGCCGGTTCACGCACGCTGGAAACCACCAGCGGCACACAGCCGCTCACGGCGGCATGGCGCAGCCTGTTTGCCTATGTGCCGCAGGGCAATCAGCTGCTTTCCGGTACGATCCGGGATATCGTTTCCTTTGGCGACCCGTGCAAAGCACAGGATGATGCCGGCATCCTCCGTGCCCTGCGCATTGCCTGCGCAGAGGATTTTGTGCAGAAGCTGGAAAAAGGGCTGGATACCACGCTGGGCGAACACGGACAGGGGCTTTCTGAAGGGCAGATGCAGCGCATCGCCATTGCCCGTGCCGTGTTCTCAGAGCATCCCATTCTGATGCTGGACGAGGCCACCAGTGCCTTGGACGAAGCAACTGCGCAGCAGTTGTTGGAAAATCTGCGCCGCATGACCGACAAAACAGTGCTGATGGTCACGCACCGCACAGATCAGACCGAATTTTTTGACAGGGAGCTGTCTTTTTCCAAAGATGGCATCCGACAGAAAAGCAAAATAGGGTAACATTATGAAATTTTGGAAAAGCAAGACCTTTGCGGTTGGTGTGATCATTGTTTGTTCTGCGCTCCTGATCGGACTGTCATGGATGAACCGTCAGCAGGAACGGCGGAGACTGTCACAAATGCGTGCATTGCAGCAGCAGGCCGCCCCTTATGAACAGGAGATCCGAGAGATCCAATCCGAATTAAACGAGCGGGAGAAGGCAATTTCCGCCAACACGGATATATCCGGTGCGATTCCCTGCTTCAGGATATCTTCCGCGAAGGATATCGAGGTTGTAAAGAAATTGAGCGCAGACTATGCCTTTACCCCGACGATCCTGCTGAATTGCTCACTGGATAAAGAGACGCTGCGGGACATCATCAAAGCGTCTGCTGCGGAAAATTATGAGTTTGTTCTGTTTATTCGTTCCATGCAGGATGATACGCTGGACACAGCAGAGGAAGTTCAGAAGATGATCGCAGAATACACCACAGGATGGGAACCGATCGTTCTTTTACGGAATCAAGCGGATACACAAGAAAATCGGGCGCTGCTGGCACAGCGCGGATACCAGACGTTGTTCCGATACCGTACCGATCTGGACGATGGCACGCAGGACGAGATCCTTTATCTTCCGTATGGGTTTCTTCGTGCCACGACCTCCAGCAGCCGTTTGACAGATACGCTGGTTTCTGCGCACACCAGCATGGCAATTTGTTTTGACCTTGATAACCTGCACGATCATACGTTGGCAGAAAAGGACATCACAGATTGTCTGAATGTGTTGGATGAATATGTATCCGAAGAAACGTTGGAATATCGTGATGCTGATACAGCATTTTTGGTTCTGGCACAAAAAGAAGGAAAGACGGAACGTGGCAAAGCAGAATTTGACCGCTATGCACAGCAGCAGGAAGCGCGGCTCAAAGAACTTCGGGAGATTGTCAGCGAGATCTACAGCCATTGGGATGAGTATTGAGGATTTGCAGCATGAGTACAATAACTAGAACCAGTGAGCAACTGCTTTATTTGATGGCGTGTGCGCTCCAAGGTGTTTCTGCGCGAGAAGAAATTTTGGCCGATGCAGATCTGAAGCAGCTTCTGATCATGGCAAGAAAGCATTCGGTCGCTTCCATGGTATGCATGGCATTGGAGAAAACCGCAGTTTTTGCAAATGCCGATGAAGCAGCAAAGAAGCAATGGCTCGACGCCAAAAACAAGGCGGTCCGAAAAAATATGCTGCTGGATGCCGAGCGTAAAGCCATTCTGCATGAGCTGGAAATACAAGGCATCTGGTATATGCCCTTGAAAGGCAGCATCCTGAAAGACTGGTATCCGAAGCCCGGAATGCGGGAGATGGCGGACAACGACATTTTGTTTGACCCTTCCGGACGCGAACAGGTGCGGGAGATTTTTCAAAATCGGGGCTACAAGACTATTTCTTTCGGGAAGATCAATCACGATGAATACGAAAAACCGCCCATTTATAATTTTGAAATGCACGTTTCCCTGTTTCACGGGATGTATAAGGAATTCACTAAGCAGTATGAGAATGTAAAAGAACGCTTACTGCCGGTAGATGGAACAGCATATCAGTTTGCCTTTACGCCCGAAGATTTTTATGTATTTGCCCTTGCACACGCACACAAGCATTACAGTCACAGCGGAACAGGTGTCCGCACACTGGCCGATATTTATGTGATGGATCGGCATCTGGGCGACATCATGGATCGGGACGAAGTAGAGCAAAAGCTGACGCAGCTTGGAATCGCAGATTATGAGATGCACAGCCGTGTGCTGGCAGAAAAGCTGTTTTCTGCCGTTCGACCTCTGGCAGAGACCGAACTGACTGAGGATAAAAAGGAAATGCTGCTGTACTATTGTGATGCGACCACTTACGGAACAGTCGGTAACAGCGTTAACAATCGTCTGCATGAGCTTCAGGAAGACTCCGAAGACATTACCCTTTGGACAAAGCTGAAGTATTGTGGTGTACGGCTCTTCCCCGGAAGAGAATTTTGCAAATTTGCGTATCCGTTCGTCTATAAGCATCCGTGGACTCTGCCATTTTTCTGGGTGTGGCGAATCGTGGATAAAGGTATTACACATAGAAGGAAAGTAAAACAGGAGTTAAAAGCTTTGAAAGCGGTCAGCAGAAGATAATTCTGTATAGAGTATTTCGCCGCGTTCGATTTGCAGCAGCTTTGTTTCCCAATCGGCGGTCATTTCCGCAGACTGGATTTCTTCGGGCATCACAGTAATCAATGCCTTTCCTTTGTCGGTGGGCAGCAGCACCTTGGTTTTCTTGGTGCCCTTGCGCTCCAGAAAGCCCTTCTGCACCAGTTTTTCAATGGTGGCAGCTCTGGTTGCCGGGGTGCCGATGCCCTGACGTTCCACACCCTCCGGCATACTATCCGCACTGGCGGTTTCCATCGCATGAAGTAGAAGGTCCTCGGTGAAATGCTTCGGCGGGGTCGTTTGCCCCTCTTTCAGTTCGGCACCGGCAACGCTGCACTGGCTCTGCTCCTGCACATCGGGCAGAACAGCCGGTTCTTTCTGCTTGCCCAGCAGCTCGCCCAGCATTTTTCGCTCCGTGGCTTTCCATCCCTCGGACAGCACCACCTTGCCTTTTGCGGAAAATTCCTCCCCGGCGCAGAGGGTGGTCAAGGTGGTTTCTGCATAGCGGTGTGGTTCGCCTACGGCGCAGAGCAGCCGTGCGGCAATCAGCCGCAGGACACTCCGCTCCCCGGCAGGGAGAGCGGCAAGGTCTGCTTTTGCCATGCTTTTCGTGGGCAGCAGTGCATGGTGGTCGGTGACTTTGCTGCCATTGATGACCTGTTGCACATGGATGGGAAACGGGTCCTCCACGGCAAACGCCTTGCCTGTATCTGCCACCAGCCCCGGCAGGGATGCCGCCATGTCCTCCGTCAAAAACCGGCTATCCGTGCGAGGGTAAGTGATGAGCCGTTTTTCGTAAAGACTTTGGGCATAATCCAAGGTTTGCTGTGCCGTAAATCCCAGCAGACTGTTGGAATCCCGCTGCAATGCGGTAAGGTCATAGAGCGGCGGCGGGCTTTCGGACTTTTCCTTGCGTTCCATCTTCTGCACCGTGACACACCCCTCCTTTCGGCATTTGGAAAGCAGCAGTTCCGCATCCTCTTTCTGGGCAAACCGCTTGCTGGATGCGGTGCCGCCGTCTACAAGGGTCAGGGCAACCGTGTAGAATTTTTCCGGGGTAAAGGCAGCGATGGCGGCTTCTCGCACCACCGTCATGGCAAGCACCGGGGTCATAACACGCCCTACCGCCAGCGGTTGACCGTACAGGCACGAAAAAAGCCGGGACGCATTGATGCCGACCATCCAGTCGGCACGTTCCCGGCAAAGTGCAGCCTGATACAAGGCATCATATTCAGTTGACGGTTTGAGGTGGGCAAAGCCCTCCCGGATGGCATTTTCCTCCATGCTGGACAGCCACAGGCGGGAAAAGGGCTTTTTGCACCCGGCTTGCTGATACACCAAGCGGAAGATCAGTTCGCCCTCACGCCCTGCGTCCGTTGCGCAGACGATGCTGTCCACGTCCGGGCGGTGCATGAGCTTTTGCAGGATACCAAACTGCTTTTTGGTGCTGGCAGACACCAGATACTTCCACTTTTCCGGCAGGATGGGCAAATCTGCGATGCTCCACTTGATGAACTTTTCATCGTAGACGTTAGGTGGTGCCAGCTCCACCAAGTGCCCCACGCACCAGCTCACCAGATAGCCGTTGCCCTCCAGATAACCGTCTTGACGGTCGGTGGCACCGAGGACTTTTGCATAGGACATAGCGACGGATGGTTTTTCCGCCACGACTAATTTTGCGATAAGAATCCCTCCAATCTGTTTCTGATAGCAATATGTACGGCGGCAAAATGCCGCCTTGAAATCAGATGGGTTCGGTGTCCTGCTCGTCCGGGGTTTCGTCCTCGTCCGGCACATCGGTCGGAATATCGAAATCGCCCTTGTCCTCGGTGTAATCTGCATCGGGGTCAAGGGCTTCTTTTTCTGCCTTTTTCTTCTGCATCTGCTGGCGATAGAAATAGAAACCGCCGCCCGCAGCCAGTGCGATCAGGGTCACTACGCCCAGAAATGCGCCTGCATACTTCGTCACTTTGTTCTCCTTGGGCGGTGCGGCGGTTGCTGCTTCTTCTGCGGCTTTCTTGGCTTCTTCCTCGGCTTTCAGCCTGTCCTGTTCCGCCTGCGCCGCCGCTTCTTTTTCGGCGGTGTAGGCATCGGCAGCATCTTCTTCCATCAGCGCCAGAAGGTCGGCTTCGTCCACAAGGTTCATAAAGTGGACGGTCTGCTGCCCCTTGGCATTGCGGTCGATGACCAAGTAGAAGGTGTTGCCGGATTTGCTGACCAGCGTAATGAACTGCTGTCCGCTGCCATCGGAATAATCGGTGTGGTAATCGTCCACCAGTGTCAGATTGCCCTCCGGGGTCAGGGCACCGGCAGTTTCGCCCGTGACGGTGACAACATCCTCCACCACCTCCGGCAGGATAGGCTGTTCCACCGGGGCAGCTTCGCCCTCAAAGGCAAAAGCGGGTGCTGCCATGCCAGCGCACAGTGCCACCGATACCAGCAGTGCACCCAGTTTCTTAATCTTCATCTGCATCGACCTCCTTCTCGAAAGTTGCACCCACGGCAGACAGCGCAGCCGGGTTCGGGGTGGCGGTTGCCGACTGCCGCAGCAGGGCGGCAAGCTGTTCCGGGCTGACCTTTGCACTGCGCACCATTTCGTTCACTTCGGCGGCTTCGGCCTCCTGAATCCGCCGTTCCAGAATTTCAATGCGGTTGTTCAGCTTGATGCGCCGCTCTTTCTCTTTTTCGAGCATCGCGCGCAGCTTTTCCAGTTTTTCGCTCATAGTAAACCCTCCATTTCATTTTGAAAGCCGCCCAAATCCTGCGAGATGCTTCTCCCAGTAGGACGAGTGAATGTTTGCGTACTTGATGGGGTCTCCGGCACTGACCATCATGCCGTTTCCGAGATAAATCCCGGTGTGGCTCATGCCGGGGGTGTCATAGGTTCCTTTGAAAAAGACCAGATCGCCGGGCTTTGCTTCGGCTTCGGAAATGTGCTGGCTCTTGTTCCACAGACCGTTTGCCGTAGTGCGTCCCACATCATAGCCGTTTTGGTTGTACACCCAGCAGACATAACCTGAACAGTCGAAGCCTGTTTCCGGGGTGGAGCCGCCCCAGACGTAAGGTGTGCCCACATATTTTTGGGCTTCCTTGTAGATGGCGGCAAACTCGCTGTCCGTCAAGGCTTCTGCCGGAACCTGATAGTCGATGCCCGGTGTGCCGGAGCCATCCGAACCACCGGGCGGCAGACCGCCGTTGAACAGATAAGGCCGACCACCCAAGGTATCCTGAAAGATCTCGTAGCGCTTCCATTGGTCGTTGTCCAGTTCCTCCCGGATGACCACTTCCAAGCCACGATTGACCAGTTTAGTGTGGAAGATGCAGTACTCATAGGGCACCTGCGTGGGAACCGGGATTCCTGCCGGGCTGATGACCCAGACCGTCTTATACCGTATCTGCACCTCCACCCATGTGGTCAGCTTGTACTGTTTTTTGAAGGTCTCCTTCAATTTGCTCTGCACCTCCGACCGGGTGTAATCGTCATACAAAGTGGTCAGGAACGACGTCAACTGCCACGGGTCGTGCTCAATAGCATCCAGATGGTACTGGTACTCGTTGTAGCCGGGGTGGTCGGTGGGGGTGCGCTTGATTTTTTTATCCAGTTCCTTTTCCAGCTTCTTATAGTCCTGTTCTGCGCCCCGGATGTCCCTGTCCTCGGCGGAGTACATGGTCTGCCCGGACACCTGTGTGCCGCCCGAAAAGAGGATGCCGCAGGAGGAAAATCCAGACATGACCATAAGACACCGCCTTTCGTTGATGGGGGGATAAAAAACACGGCTTGAGGCACGGACATTCAATAAAACTGCAAGCTGCATAGGGCTTTCCGTTTCTGCTCAAGCCGCCGTATGGAATAATCGACTCAGAAGCCGATGAAAACAAAAATGCCGACTGCTTTTTGGCAATCGGCAATGGTAACAATATTTATATAAGTTCTTCCCAAGGCTCTAGGCCCATTTCTTCCCATGTGACACCATAAGGAGCACCGCCAGAAGTATAACCCGCAATAAAGAAGAAATCATCATTCTGTTCCAAGAGCGGCTCAAACACCTGCTTCTTTTTCTTCTTTCTGTGGGGCTTTGTCGTTTTTATAGCAGGACGATTCAGTTTTTCCTGTCTGCGTTCCTCACGATGAAGCAGATGTTCCGGCAATCCTTTCTCTGTAAGGCATTGTTCTATCGCGGAATGCTTTTTATTATATACGGCATAGAACTCGTCAAAGGAAACATGGTATGGAATGTGCGAAAAAATTTGGCGAGCAAGCAACTCATGTTCATCCGGGGTATCAGGAAACCGTTGATTATCGGAAAAGAACTGATGAAGTTCTTTATACATCCGCTCTACAACTTTAGCTTTCTGTTTCTGCTTGAGCTGTTTGTAAGGCTTGTAATCATTCATTTACTATGCTCCCAGCGGTAAGAAAGTGGAAATCAAGCAAGCATTTTGCCCTCCAGATAGGAGCAGCGGAGATAATCAGGATTGGTGTAGTATACGTTGGAATTGAAATCGGAGATCTCATCCGTGATAAACGACGAAAAAACATCCAGAATTGCCTGTGCAGCATCCTCATCCTTCATGGTGGACAGCACCAGCCCCTGATACAGCATTCCGATGGAGGTTGCAGAAGGGACCGTATAGCGGCGCTCTGCAGCAGTATCAAAATCCCCATCCGGGATGTTGAAATCTTCGATCAGTTCATCCGAAACCTGCTCAAAGGACAGGCAATGGTTTACTTCTGCCAGCCGGAGCTGCCGTTCGATGTCGGCTTTTGTGAAGTGACGGATCACATCCTGCCGATGATTTTTGGTCTTGCGGGCGATGATCTCGATCAGGCTGCAAACATAGAGAACATCATTTTTCTGCTTTTCGGTCATGGATGGGTTCACTCCTCTCAAAGGTCAGACAGTGCAATGCGTTTACGGTATGAAAGCTGATTTGATGTGTTGGATGCTTGAACTTCGCCAAGGCCCAAAATGCTTCACGGCTGATCTGCCCGGATGTAAATCCGTTGACGTAATCCCAAATGGTGTCGTCTGCCATGGGTCCCTCCACAATATCGTAGGGATGGGTTTCGCCTGCACGACATTTTGCAATAAAATCCAGCCATTCGTCCGACATTTCAGGAAAACGCAGGATCTTCAGGTCGGGATTTTCTACATAGCGGTAGACATTCACAATGCCATCGGCAGAACGGCGGTCTGCCCAGCGGTAGGCTTGCTGATAGTTGTTCGTGCAGTAGAATCCCCAAGAGAAGTCCTTTGTATACCGTGTGATGCGGATTTCGGGATAGACAACTTCTTCTTTGCTTCCGTGATACAGTAAAATCTCGCTCATTTGCTTCACCTTCTGTATATAAGATGATGACTATGGCGTTCCCTGTTATATATGTACCGGGCGGCAACCGCCGCCCGCTGTTCTTAACCGAACAGGCCGCTCAGCAGAGGGATCAGGGTAATGCCGACCAGCGCAACACCGCCGCCAGCCATGAGCTGCTTCATGCCCTGAGACTTGGAGCCGGGGTTGTCGTTACCATAACCTTCCAGCAGGTTGATGGCACCCCAAACGCCGAGACCGGCACCCAGAGCGACAACCAGAGTCTGAAGAACTTCGATAGCAGAGTTAAAGAATTCCATAGTCGTTTCTCCTTTATTTTGAAAAAAGTTGTAGAACGTCCGTACACACCTGAAGCTGTATATTGAAGCCGCGAACTGCGGCGAGAGTGAGCTTGCTGGTGTACCTCTCTGGTCCGGATAAAATAAAACCGCCTACCGGGTCAGGCAGACGGGAGCGAATCAGCGTCAATCACAACAAATTCATCATTGGGATTGATTTTTTCTTTTCGGTTCAGATATTTTTCAATATCGAAGGTGTTTTTGGGGTCGTAGTCGGAGGTCAGCTTGTAGTTGGG
>ERZ870052.451-NODE-451-length-16316-cov-19.778373_pt1 | contig 16316 bp, 11 predicted proteins | sample MGYA00520889_ERZ870052 | MGnify/ENA primary metagenome ERZ870052 (study PRJEB32232, sample SAMN07284988) | human gut metagenome | biome: human-associated habitat; material: feces | host: Homo sapiens | place: Tanzania | collected 2014-08-14 ...
TCTGGGAATGGATCACCTACCTCATCGATAGCGTGAGCGCCGCAGATTGCCTCGTTGTAAGTAAACTCGTGGTTGAATTTCTCTGCAATGGCCTGCATAACTGCTACACCCTGCTTCATAATCTCCGGTCCGATACCATCACCGGCGAGAACTGCAATGTTTAATTTCATCTTATTTGATTTTTTATTGTTTTTATTCCATATCTAAATTTCGAGGCGAAACAGCCTGTTCATCGCTCTTATCAGCCTCGTACATATTGATCATTTTCAGCGTAGCCTTGATAGCTGCTTCTGTCTGGTCGGCATCCAAGCCTCGGGTGCGCCAGATGCGGTCGCCTTCACGCCAGGTGATGACGGTCTGAACGAGGGCATCGGTACGGCCACCAGGTGGGATGGTTACCTGATAGTTGTCGAGCTTAGGGAAGGTCTTGCCAAGCTTCACCTTATAGATGTTGCGGAGGGCTTTCACGAAGGCATCATACTGACCATCGCCGGAGCTCTGGTCTTCATACTCCTTGCCATCGATTTCCACCTTAACACTTGCTATAGGCTTCAAACCGTATGAGGTTGATACCATGTAACTTACCAGCTTCACCTTATCCTCAGGAGCACCATGCTTCAGCACATCGCTCACGATGTAAGGCAGGTCGTCCTGGGTTACCAGCTCCTTGCGGTCGCCGAGTTCAGTGATTCGTTTGGTCACTGCCTTGGTCTGTTCCGGAGTCAACTCCAATCCCAGTTCGTTGAGGTTCTGGATGATGTTCGCCTTGCCGGAATTCTTGCCCAATGCATACTCACGATGTCTGCCGAAACGCTCAGGCACCAGGTCGTTGCAATAAAGCTTGTCCTTGTTATCGCCATCAGCATGCACACCAGCCACCTGAGTGAAGACGTTGTCTCCAACAACCGGTGTATTCGGAGCCACAGCAATGCCGCTATATCCTTCAACCAATCGGGAAATATCGTTCAGACGGTCTTCCTTGATATTGGTCTTTGCCTCGAACATATCCTTCAGAATCACCTGAACACTCGCCAATGGTGCATTGCCACAGCGCTCACCCAAGCCATTCACGGTAACATGAAGTCCCTTGGCACCACTCAATACGGCAGCCAGCGAATTGCTCACCGCCAAATCGTAGTCGTTGTGAGCATGGAAGTCGAAGTGAGAGTTCGGATAACGGCGAACCATCTGTCGCATGTACTCCACGCACTGCAATGGATTCAGAATACCCAAAGTATCAGGAAGCAGGAAGCGCTTGATAGGCAACTTCACCAGCTCGTCCATCATCATGAAGAGATAATCACGGCTGTCGCGCATTCCGCTCGACCAGTCCTCCAGATAGAGATTTACGGTGAAATCCTTGCTCAAAGCATAGTCGATGGTCTGCTTGATATGAGCGAGATGCTCCTCAGGCGACATCTTGAGCTGCTGGGTGCAATGCTTGTAGCTACCCTTCGCCAAGAGGTTGATGACATGACCGCCGCATTCGGCAATCCAGTCCACACTCTTGTTGCTATCCACGAATCCCAATACCTCAACGGAATCCAGCTTACCAATGGTCTTGGCATAACGGCAAATACGAGCGACAGCATCCTTTTCGCCTTCCGACACACGCGCTGAAGCCACCTCAATGCGATCAACATTGATGTCGTGCAACAGCATCCTTGCTATCATCAACTTCTCGTGAGGAAGGAAACTGACACCATTGGTCTGCTCGCCGTCGCGCAGCGTGCAGTCCATGATCTCAATCTCCTTGATGCGGGAATTATCTCTCTTTGCGTTAACGTCCATAATTACTTGTTTTTAGCTTCCCAAGCCTCAACCTTGTCACGGTTCTGAACGAGGAAGTCAACATCGTCCAAACCATTCTCCAGACAGTGCTTCTTGTAGCCGTTGATTTCGAAGTGCTCGCTCTTGCCGGTAGCAAGATTGGTAACAGTCTGGTTAGGAAGATCAACCTTCACCTCTGTCTTGTGATCCTTGTCGATGCTCTCGAAGAGTTCCTTCAGGAATTCCTCGCTTACCACTACAGGCAATACGAGGTTGTTCAACTCGTTGTTCTTGTGGATATCAGCGAAGAAAGAGCTGATGACAACACGGAAGCCAGCGCCTGCGATAGCCCAGGCAGCGTGCTCACGGGAAGAACCAGAACCGAAGTTCTTGCCAGCAACGAGGATGACACCACTGTAAGAAGGGTCGTTCATCACGAAGTCTGGCTTTGGAGTTCCGTCGGCATTGTAACGCCAGTCGCGGAAGAGGTTGTCGCCCATACCCTCTTTATCGATAGCCTTGAGGAAACGGGCTGGTATGATCTGGTCTGTATCTACATTCTCCAAAGGAAGAGGAATGCAGCTTGATGTAATTACATTGAATTTCTGTTTCATTTCAGTTTTTCGTTTTACGTTGAACACTTAACATTACATGAACTCTCTTGGGTCGGTAATCTTACCAGTGATAGCGGCAGCTGCTGCTACGTATGGGCTGGCAAGGATGGTGCGGGAACCAGGTCCCTGACGACCCTCGAAGTTACGGTTGGATGTACTTACAGAGTACTTGCCTGCAGGAATCTTATCATCGTTCATTGCCAAGCAAGCTGAGCATCCTGGCTGACGGATTTCGAAGCCGGCAGCCTCTACAATCTTATCAATTCCCTCTTCACGAATTTGTTTATCAACCAACCATGAACCAGGTACAAGCCAAGCAGTTACACCCTCAGCCTTCTTCTTACCTTTAACCAAAGAAGCAAAGGCACGGAAGTCTTCGATACGACCATTGGTACATGCGCCAAGGAATACATAATCGATAGGATGGCCCTCGAGTTTCTCGCCTGGCTGGAAGCCCATGTAGTTGAGACTCTTCTTGAAACCAGCCTGCTCTTCCTCAGGAATTTCATCGAGAGTTGGGATATTCTCGGTGATGCCGATACCCATACCTGGGTTGGTACCGTAGGTGATGCGTGGTTCGATATCCTTGGCATCGAAAGTCAACTCCTTGTCGAAGACAGCATCATCGCCACTCTTCAAGGTCTTCCAGTAAGCCACAGCCTTGTCCCACTCTTCACCCTTAGGTGCATATTCACGACCCTTGATGTACTCGAATGTTGTCTCATCAGGAGCTACGAAACCACCACGGGCACCCATCTCGATAGAGAGGTTGCAGAGGGTGAGACGACCTTCCATAGACATATCCTTCACTACATCGCCACTGTACTCAACGAAGTAACCGGTAGCACCGGAAGTAGTGAGCTGGCTCATGAGATAGAGAGCCACATCCTTGGCAGTAACGCCCTTGCTGAGCTTGCCGTTGATGCTGATGCGCATAGACTTTGGCTTGCTCTGGAGAATACACTGTGAAGCCATCACCATCTCCACCTCAGAAGTACCGATACCGAAGGCTACGGCACCCATGGCACCGTGGGTAGAAGTATGAGAGTCGCCGCAGACGATGGTCATACCAGGAAGAGAAAGACCCTTCTCTGGACCAACCACGTGGATGATACCATTGTCCTTGGTGTTCATGGCAAAGTGAGTTACGCCGAAATCAGCGGTATTCTTTGCCAAGGTATCTACCTGCTTCTTTGAGATTGGATCCTCGATAGGCTTATCCTGATCGTGGGTTGGAGTATTGTGGTCAGGCATACAGAAAATCTGGTCTGGACGGAACATTTTGAGTCCGCGTGCTCGCATACCGGCGAATGCCTGAGGTGATGTTACTTCGTGACAGTAGAGACGGTCGATGTAAAGCTGTGTAGGGCCATCTTCTACAATCTGGACAACGTGCTTGTCCCAAATCTTGTCGAATAATGTATTCATAATATCCTGTTTGTTATATATTTATCTGAATTATACTTTATCTTACCTTGAACTTGTTGATACAGTCGATATAAGCCTCTACCGAAGCGGTTACGATATCGGTATCTGCACCGAAGCCATAATATACATGACCATCGTACTCCACCTGCATGTGAACCTTACCTACATCGTCTGAACCCTTGTCGATTGCCTGGATGGTGAACTCCTTGAGGTTCATCTCCTTGGTGATGACCTTCTTGAGGGCACGGATGGCAGCATCTACAGGACCATTGCCTGATGAAGCAGCCTCGAACTTCTGACCAGCGATATTCAGACCGATGCTTGCCACGCTCTTCACACCCTTGCCGGTAGTTACCTGCAACCAGTCGAGCTGAACACCATGCTTATCGGCAGAATCAGCACCAGCGAGCATCAATACATCCTCATCGGTAACTTCCTTCTTCTTGTCAGCCAACTGGAGGAACTTCTTGTAGATCTTGTCGAGCTTCTCCTCGTCATCTACATTCACGCCGTTCACGTGGAGGCGATACTTCAGGGCAGCACGACCCGAGCGGGCTGTCAATACGATAGCGTTATCATCCAATCCCACATCCTTAGGGTCGATGATTTCGTAAGTCTGGACATTCTTCAATACGCCATCCTGGTGGATACCAGAAGAATGAGCGAAGGCATTGCGGCCCACGATCGCCTTGTTAGGCTGCACAGGCATGTTCATCAGACTGCTTACCATTCGAGACATCGGAACAATCTTGGTTGTATTGATATTGGTATCAATATTGATGTTCTTGTGGCACTTCAGAATCATGGCGATTTCCTCGAGCGATGTATTACCCGCACGCTCACCGATACCATTGATAGTAACCTCCACCTGGCGGGCACCGTTCAATACACCCTGCAGGGTATTGGCAGTAGCCATACCGAGATCGTTGTGACAGTGGGTAGAGATGCAGGCATTCTCGATGCCATCCACGTGATCCATCAGATACTTGATCTTGGCACCATACTCATCCGGCAAGCAATAACCGGTGGTATCAGGAATGTTGACTACGGTAGCACCTGCCTTGATGACAGCCTCTACCACGCGAGCCAGATACTCATTGTCAGTACGGCCAGCGTCCTCAGCGTAGAACTCCACATCTTCCACGTACTTCTTGGCATACTTCACGGCAGCCACAGCACGCTCGATGATTTCCTCGCGGGTAGAATTGAACTTATATTTGATGTGGCTATCGCTGGTACCGATACCCGTATGAATTCTCTTATGCTTAGCATACTGCAACGCCTCGGCAGCACAGTCGATATCCTTTTCCACCGCACGGGTCAGCGCACAGATGGTAGGCCATGTTACAGCCTTGGAAATCTCTACTACGGAATTGAAGTCACCCGGGCTTGAAATAGGGAATCCAGCCTCAATGACATCAACGCCCAACTGCTCCAGAGCCTTAGCTACCTGAATCTTCTCTACGGTATTCAACTGGCATCCTGGAACCTGTTCGCCATCACGAAGGGTTGTGTCGAAAATAAATAATCTGTCACTCATATCTCTTAAATATTTTTATTTCTCTTATTAATTAAAGCTTTTGCCCTTACAGGGGCAACATTATGCCCTTACTATTGGCCAGGGCGTAAGATATTAAAAAAGCCTTTCTCACTCCCATATACGGAAGTGTAGAAAGGCTCTATATATTCAAACCGCTGAACTATACGCACACCTTATCACTTCCGCCTACATGCTGCAGTCGAAGTCGAATAATAATAATGCTTGTAATATTCAACGCTAATGCTCTCATATTTTTCTATTTTTATATGTTATATATTTATCGCTGGCAAAGGTAATCATTTTCTCTGATATACGCAAACAATTTATAACTTTTTTAATAGAAAATCTTTCAAATTGCCATTTTCCGCCTAATTTTTACCCAAAATCTAGAGATTTGAGCAGTTTCTATACCAGATTATTCAGAAAAAGAACGTTCTGATACGAAATTATTCTCTTTTCTACTAGAAAGGTAACGGACCGTCAGGTCCTGTCATCGGCGGAGGAGGAATGGCACCACTGGCAATCATCCCATCAGCAGCCCCACCATTCATCTTGGAGCCCATGATTTCACCACCCTCCTGTACTGGAGTATAGGAATCGGTAGGATCCTGGAAGCGGGTGAACTCGCCACGGAAGTTGAGGAGTACATCTCCGGTGGCACCCTTACGGTGCTTGGCGATGATGATCTGCGCCATACCATGGAGATCGTTTCCCTTTTCATCCTGATAGATGTGATAGTATTCCGGACGATGAACGAAGAGTACCATATCGGCATCCTGCTCGATGGCTCCGGATTCACGGAGGTCGCTCAACTGAGGTCGTTTTCCTTCGAGACCCTCACGACTTTCTACGTTACGCGAGAGCTGAGAGAGGGCGAGTACCGGGATATTCAACTCCTTGGCAAGACCTTTGAGGGAACGTGAGATGGTGGAAACCTCTTCCTGACGGCTACCGAACTTCATACCGTTGGCATTCATCAGCTGGAGGTAGTCAATCATCAACAGCTTCACTCCCTTCTCTCTCACCAGTCGGCGCGCCTTGGTTCTCAATTCGAATACGGAGAGACCCGGAGTATCATCTATATAAATAGGTGCACCCGTAAGAGAACGGATCTTCTTGTCCAGTCGCTCCCACTCGCTTGGATCCAACTGACCGTTCAGGATCTTCTTACCCGAAATCTCGCAGACATTCGAGATAAGACGGTTGACCAGCTGAACGTTGTTCATTTCAAGCGAGAAGAATCCGATAGGCACCCCGTGATCTACTGCCACATTCTTGGCGATACTCAGCGCAAAGGAAGTCTTACCCATGGCAGGACGTCCGGCGATGATCACCAGGTCGGAAGGCTGCCAACCGGAAGTCATATCATCCATCTGCTGGTAACCGGTAGGAATACCCGTAAGTCCGCCCTTGTTCTGGGCGGCACGCTGCAGGATATCCACGGCATCCTTGATCACCGGATCAATCTGGGTGTAATCCTGCTTCATGTTACCCTGGGAGAGCTGGAAAAGCTCACCCTCGGCATGCTGCATGAGTTCATCCACATCCACACCCTCATCATACGCCTGGGTCTCGATGTCGCCGGCATAATGGATGAGCTGTCGCTGCAGATATTTCTGCGCCAGGATTCGGGCATGATACTCGATGTGGGCAGCCGAAGCCACCTGCGAGGAAATCTCCATCAGGTAACCCGCTCCACCCACCTTCTCGATGGCGCCCATCTTGGTGAGTTCATCCGTAACGGTCATGATATCTACGGGGCGCTCCTCCATATTCATGGTCTGAATCGCCTCGTAGATTTTCTGATGTCTCGGATCATAGAAGGTTTCGGGTTTCAGCATCTCGGATACCACCGAAAAAGCATCGGTATCAATCATCAATGCACCCAGAACCACCTTTTCCAACTCCACCGCCTGCGGTTGCAGGTGGGCGTAGTTGGTATCTATCTGTGTCTTGTTATTGTTATTTCTATTCTGATTTATCGGCATACTTCTTTAATTCTTTTTGCGATTGCTGGTGCTCAGCCACTATCTGATTATAGACAATCATGATATCCGTGTAAGAACATCCATAGTTCTTCAACCATTTATAGTCTTCCCTAAGGACTTCAAAGAATACATCCTCATCCTTTTCTACATAATAGGCATAAGCCCTGAAGAAAGGTCCCACAGCCTTTTCCGGCTGATGTTCAATCAATGCCAGGAGACCGAGCGAATAGTTGTTGTATGCTTCGGCAGCCTTGTCATTCTTCATCATCTTGAAGAAGAGGTCCATCGCCTGCATCATCATATTCTTCGGATCCTTACCTGATTTTTTCATCTTCTCGAAACTACCGAAAAGCTCGTTCACCTCGGCAAAATATTCATCCAGGCGCTGATGAGCCTTCTGGAAGTTCTCTTCCGCATGTTCGCCACCTGTCTTGATTAGCAGCTGTGTGAGCAGGGCTCCCGCCATCTGACTCTCAGGATGGGTATAATCCAGCTCGTAAGCCAGCGGCATCGCCTCTTCAAGCCTGTTGCCCATGACGATGAACTTCAGTTTATCCAGTTTCAACTCGAAGAGTTCTTCTTCTGAGAATGAATCCTTGAACTCCATCAGCTTGTCGAAATTCTCCAGAAACTCATCCACTAGGCTGAGTTTACGATAGCAGATGCCCAGCTGCAGATATACCTGCTTCAAGTCTGGCTGCATCTTCAGCATCTCCTTGAAGTGATCGACAGCCATGCGAAGACTATGATCGTCTTCCTTCTGCATACATACCCATCCCTGCATGAAGTGCATCTCCAGCGTGTCGCATGGCACACCTTCCAACATCACATCAACCATGTCTGGGAACTCGCGGCGGAAGGAATAGCGGGCTATAGCCATGCGGTACTTATCGAAGAATTCATCCTGGAAAAGAGGACCTGCCAAGACTGCATAGGCTGGTTTGTCATCATCCAGCTCGTCGAGGATAGTGAAGAGTTCATCCTTCTCTTTATAGAACTTGGAAAAGCGCAGGAGATTGCGGATGTAGTTGATACGGATACGCTTTGCACGATGCTCTTGAGGCTCCTTGAAAAATTCATCAACAATCTCTTCCTCATCTGCAGGCTTGCTGTCATCTCCCTCATCCTCTGGGTCATCGTAACAGTCAACAATATTCTCCGGTATCTCATTAGGATGAGAGACAATCAGGTTTGCCAGGGAATAGGCATCGGCAGGACATGATCTTGCAGTAGAACAGAAAGCCTTGCAGAACTTTCTCTTCTCATCTACGAATCCGAGAGCCTCGGTTATATGAGGATTCTTCAGATAGAAAGGCATGAACCAATTGTACAGATGAGTAAAGAAATCCGTCTGGTCTCGTAACATCTTAAACTGCGGCAAGAGGATATCAATGCCCTTATCCATCATTTCATCCATAGAGAGCGGGCTATCCACACCCACGTTGAGAGCAGGATCCCCATCCTCGTCGGTATTGATATCGACAGAACGGATAGGACTCTCCTCTTCCGAAGTTTCCTCGTCATCCTCGACTCCGAAGATATTTCGCATATCCTCATCAGCCTCCAGCAAATCGGCTACCTTATTTTTCAGGTCGCCGAGGAAACGTTTTGACAGCGATGACATGATATCATTGGTATAGTCGATAGACTTCTGCTCGCTGAATACAGTCACAGCAAGCATCTTCTGGGCTTTGATAATTTCGGCAAGCAAGTCTGAATCATTCTTGCAATCCTCGGTCAACTGCTCTGCAAAGCTACGGAAGTCAGGTTGCTGTTCGTAATAGCTGGAATTCATAGAAACCAGCAGCCATCCCAGGAGGGCACGCACCTTCACCTCATCGTCATCAGTCTGACGGTAGATATCGTAGAGCAAAGTGAATTTTCCCATATCAAAGACGGTGGCAGCGGAGAGCGTAATGGCACTCACCAGCAGCTGGGAGGTCAAGGAATCAACTGTAGGCGAAAGAATGGTGTCTTTGACAGCAGCACGTTCCTCATCATTCCAATATCCAGAAGAGACAAATCTGCCGAAAATCTTTTCGCGACACTCTTCCCACTCCTGATACAGAGTGGCTGAAGCCTGATCCTGCTCCTCTTTCGAGAGGTCGTGGTTCAGGAAAAGCATCGCCTCTCGGGAAACGAATTTCTCGAGGGTTGGCTTCACCTCTTTGATATCAATCTCCTCGCCCTGCTTTTTCAAATCCTTGAAAACACCCAGTTCTGAACGGATATCCATCTCGATATCTACCAGGAACTGGTCGAGTTCTGAAATTGATTCGGAGACTAATTTCGCTCTACCCTCAGGTGTCGTTTCCGGGATTTTAAACTCCTTTATAGCTTTGGCATCCAGCTTGAGAAAGCTAAGCTTTTCATTAGAAATCTTCTTGCGTTGGAAGAGACTCAAATTGGCGATAACGGTTGACAGTAAACCTTGCACCAGACGGTCTATATACGGCTGATGGTTCGGACTGTTTTTTATGATAGCAAAGAGCATTGGATTGCATTCGGCGAAACGCTGCTGATGAATCAATTGACGCATTTCTGCAATATCCTCCAATAACTCCTTCTGGTCCAAAGCCTCATTTTCTGGGTTATTAGACTCATTTTCTGAGTTATTAGACTCTTCTGACAAATTTACTTTTTCTGACATAATTGTAGTTGTTTTAATTGTTAATATCTGCCACCTTGAGGTCTCGCTGGCGAGGCTCCATAGCGTGACTGTACTTTAATTTTGGCAGATTGCTAACGGTTTGGGCATCAATACCATAATACTTGGTCAGTAAGGCGGCATAGTGGTGTACGCCATTCTTATTGATGCTATCTACAGCGATGTCGTAAGCTTTCACGAATCTGTCGATTTGATCTTTTCTTCGGGGTTCCGTCTTCAGTTTGCTGCGGAAGGCGATGACTCCCAACTGGAGGTTCTTGTCTCTACTGTCCGCCAGTGCCACATGCTTTGCCATTCTTGCCTGTGTAGCGTATGGCTCCGGCATCCAGGCAGCATCCATCTCATTGTTGAGGAGCATGCGCAGGCGGATGTTCAGGTCGTTGATCTGCACGCGATATACATCATATTTGGTCTTCACGCTGTCGATGACAAGCGTAGAGAGATAATCGGTGGCAGAATGACGGGTCATGGCTATCATCTTGTCAGACAGCTGCTTCAGCTCCGAGATACGCGCCTTGCGGTTGGTAATGAGCTGCCAGTACAGATTGGTAGAGACAGGATAGAAGAGCTGTGTGCCCTGCTTCTGCAGGCGGGCAGCTCTCACCAGGTCGGTCACCGTACCCTCTACCCTCTTCCGGGCGATGGCTGTATCGCAGTCCATCTGCGCATTGTAGCGATAGAGATGTACCGTTACTCCCTGTTTCAGGAAGATGCTGTCCTCGTAAGCCAGATATACCGGAAGGCAATCGAGCGTAGGCATCACACCCACCTTGAGCGAAGCCCGGTCGATGCTGTCGAGTCGTGCCTTCTCCTGTTTGCTCAGTCGCAGTCGCTTCTGCTGTGAATCGCCGCAACTGGCCATTCCCAGCAGAAGTGCTGAAACCAGACATATCATGATTGAAAATTTCTTCATTGTATTTTTACTCCTTTAACTCCCTGATATGCGAAAGTTCAGTTACTCCACATAAAGAAAGTTCAGTTACTCCACATAAAGCACGAGTCCCTTCAGGTATTCGCCTTCAGGATGATAGATGTTGATAGGATGATCGGCTGGCTGATGCAACTGGTGCAGGATGCGGACCTTTCTTCCTGCCTGGGCTGCTGCGGTAAACACAGCGTTGCGGAAATTATCCTTGGTAACCACCTGAGAGCAGCTGAATGTGAAGAGGATTCCGCCCTTCTTGATTCTCTGCAAGCCCTTCACATTCAGACGGGTATATCCCTTCAGCGCATTGCGCAGTGCCGCACGGTGCTTGGCAAAGGCAGGAGGGTCGAGGATGATGAGATCATACTGCTGGTCGTGCTCATCCAGATACTTGAAGGCATCCTCGCAGATGGCCTCGTGGCGTGGGTCGCCAGGGAAGTTGAGAGCGATGTTCTCATTGGTCAGCTCGATAGCCTTGGCGCTGCTGTCCACGGAGTGAACCGCCTTGGCATTGCCGCGCATGGCATAGACAGAGAATCCGCCGGTATAGCAGAACATGTTGAGCACGCTCTTGCCCTTGGCGTAATGCTCGAGCAGGGAGCGGTTCTCACGCTGATCTACGAAGAAACCGGTCTTCTGACCGCGCAGCCAGTCGATATGGAACTTCAATCCGTTCTCCACAGCCACGTCATCGGCATCGCCGCCCAGGATGAAGCCATTCTCCTGGCGCAGGTCTGCCTTGTATGGCAGGGTGGTCTCGCTCTTGTAGTAGATGTTCTGCAGCTCGTCGCCCATCACCTGCTTCAGCGCCTTGGCAATCTCCATACGGCATACGTGCATACCCACACTGTGAGCCTGCATCACGGCAGTAGGACCATAGCAGTCGATAACGAGACCCGGCAGGTTATCTCCCTCGCCATGCACCAGTCGGTAGGTGTTGTTGTTGGGATTTCCGGCGATATCTACTGCCAGTCGCATCTTGTAAGCCGACTCCAGTCGGGCGCACCAGAACTCGTTGTCGATATCCACATCGCTGAAAGAGAGCACTCTCACGGCGATGGAACCGATCTGATAGTGACCGATGGCGATGAAGTCGCCGGCAGAAGTGAACACCCTTACGGTTTCACCTTCCTCTATATCATTGTCCATGCGCTGGATAGCGCCGGAGAATATCCATGGATGGAATCTCTTGAGAGATTCTTCTTTTCCTTTCTTTAAATATACGTTCTTATACATTATTATATTATATAGTCTTATACATTATTGAACCTAGAACTCTACCAGCTCGTAATCGTCAGCTTTGGCAAGCCGGTTGAACTCCTCGTAGATATGAATGCAGCACCATGCATCCGTAGCGGCATATCTGCACTGAGCCTCTCTGAGCTCCTGGGCTTCCCAGTTGCTGAGTCGCTGCGCCTTGCTGATTTTCTGATGGAAGAGGTTGGCGTAGATTTTCTGCAGACTCATATCCTTGATGCCGAATTTCTTAGCCACATCCTGCAACTCGATGAAATATCCCGGCTTGAAATCGCATCTGCGATGCAGCTGGAGGAGGTCATCATGCCAAGACAATCCCACTTTAGGCACCCTTTTATCCTCCAGGAATCGGATGATGGCAGGTGTCATACCCGTGAGATGCAAGCGGAAGAGATAGCAGGTATCGCGTGTACTCACCTGCAGCAGAGATACCTGGAAGCGCATACCCTTGGAGAAACTTGGTCGTGTCTCCGTATCCACACCCAGAATATCCTGTCCCAGGAGATATTCTACAGCGGCATCTGTATCTTCAGCCTTATCTATCACTATCATATTGCCAGGAAAGAGAATTCGAGGCAGGCTATTGATAGTTTTCTTTTCGAAATTAGTGAAAATTATCTTCATTACTGCTATTTATTCATTACAAGTTGCAAAATTAGCAAAAAATCCCGAAAAAAAGGAGCGTTTCTCAATCTTTTTTGCTAATTTTGCAGTTAAATATTAAAAAGAAAAAGAAAAATGGCAAAGAAAAGAACATCAGGCAAAACTAAATCATTTAGCGAAGCCATTGGTTTACAATATATTTTCAACAATACGATTACCGATTTCTTCCTCGGACTCGCTCTTCTAGTGGTTGCTGTAGTCATGATGCTGGCGATGATATCCTTCCTCAGTACGGGCGCTGCCGACCAGAGTCTGCTGGAGAACATGCAGCCTGGAGAATGGACCAACACCCAGCAGCAGTTCCAGAACTACTGCGGATCCTTGGGAGCCATCCTCTCCTATTGGCTGATGGCGGTGAACTTCGGTTTCCCTGCCTTCCTGATACCGTGCTTCGTGGTAATGGTGGGATTCCAGCTGATGAATGTCTATCGCGTGAATCTCTGGAAGTGGTTCTTCTGTCTGATGGTGGTGATGATCTGGTCATCCGTCACCTTCGCCAAGTTCCTCTCTCCTATCTTCGGCAGTCTCATCTTCAATCCGGGCGGTAAGCACGGCATGTTTGTGGTACAGACCCTGGAGAATGTCATCGGTCCTCCGGGACTCACCGCCATCCTCCTCTTCGTGGCGATTGCATTCCTCACCTATATCACCACCGAGACCATCACCATCGTGAGAAAGGCGCTCAACCCTATCGGTTATATATCTAATAAGGTGAAATTCGAGATTACCAACCACAGGGAGAAGCAGGAAGAGGATAATGCCATCGATGAAGCTTACCGAAACGCTGCCCAGGGTGTCGTGGAGGATGATGAGGAGGAGATGGACAAGAATGCCGAGACTTCTCAGGCTCAGGCAACTTCTCAAGACCAAGAGACTTCGCAGACTCAGCAGATGGCTGAGGAGCAGAAGGACGAGGATGAGAAGACAACCTCGCCAATCGACCTCGATGCAGCCGCAGCCGCTGACAGCCAGCAGGCTGATGCCGACAAGAACGTGGCAGCTCCGAGCCTGATTCAGCAGCAGCGTGAACTCAGAGCTCAGCGCGCAGAAAGAGAGCGCCAGGAGATGGCTGCAGCCGCTGCCGCTTCGGCTCATATCGGAATGGATATCTCTGTGGCTACCGGAGAAGAGAAGGCTACCAGCAACACCGTAAGCAATGCCGAGGTGCTCAATACGCCTATCAACCCGAAGGAGCCATATACAAGATACAAGTACCCTACCCTCAACCTGCTGAAGAAATACGACGACCAGGAGGTGTCTATCGACGAAGAGGAGCAGAAGGCCAACAAGAACCGAATCATCGAGGTGCTGGGCAACTTCGGCGTACAGATCAAGACCATCCGTGCCACCGTGGGTCCTACCATCACCCTCTACGAGATTCAGCCTGCCGAGGGTGTGCGCATCTCCAAGATCAAGAACCTGGAGGATGATATCGCCCTGAGCCTCGCTGCCCTGGGTATCCGTATCATCGCTCCTATCCCTGGCAAGGGAACCATCGGTATCGAGGTGCCTAATGCCAAGGCAAACATCGTGAGCATGGAGAGCATCCTGAACTCCAAGAAGTTCCAGGAAACCAAGATGGAGTTGCCTATCGCACTGGGTAAGACCATCACCAACGAGGTGTTCATGGTGGATCTGGCGAAGATTCCTCACCTGCTCGTTGCCGGTGCTACCGGTCAGGGTAAGTCTGTTGGTCTCAACGCCATCATCACTTCCCTGCTCTACAAGAAGCATCCTAACGAGCTGAAGCTGGTGCTCATCGACCCTAAGAAGGTGGAGTTCAGCGTATATTCACGCATCACCAACAAGTTTATGGCTGCCGTTCCGGATGAGGAGGAGCCTATCATCACCGACGTTACCAAGGTGGTGAGAACGCTCAACAGTCTCTGTGTGCTGATGGACAGCCGTTACGATCTGCTGAAGAAGGCGGGAGCCAGAAACATCAAGGAGTATAATCAGAAATACGTGAACCATAGACTGAAACTGACTGATGGTCACGAATTTATGCCATACATCGTAGTGATTATCGATGAGTTTGGAGATTTGATCATGACAGCCGGCAAGGAGGTGGAGCTTCCTATCGCCCGCATCGCCCAGCTGGCACGTGCCGTGGGTATCCACATGATCATCGCCACCCAGCGTCCTACCACCAGCATCATCACCGGTAACATCAAGGCGAACTTCCCTGGCCGTATCGCCTTCAAGGTAACTTCGGCCATCGACTCCAAGACCATTCTCGACAGAACGGGAGCCAACCAGCTCATCGGTCGTGGTGATATGCTCTATCTCAACGGCAACGAACCGGTGCGTGTACAGTGTGCCTTCGTAGATACACCAGAGATTGAGCGCATCAACGAATACATCTGCAATCAGCCTGGTCCTATCGAACCGATGGAGTTGCCTGAGCCAGCCAGCGAGGATGGCGGTGCAGGAGGTGCAGGCAGCGTGGATGCCCGCAACCTGGATCCATATTTCGAGGAGGCAGCCCACGCCATCGTTCTCTCGCAGCAGGGCAGCACCAGTATGATCCAGCGAAGATTCAGCATCGGCTACAACCGTGCCGGCAGACTGATGGACCAGCTTGAGGCTGCAGGCATCGTAGGAGCCGCTCAGGGCAGCAAGCCTAGAGAGGTGCTCCTGCAGGATGAGAACCAGCTCAATACATTGCTGATGCAATTGAGGAACTCATAATTTGAATAAAACAATAAACAGTAAGGATATGAAAAAGATTTTAGCTATCGCTTTCGCAGCGATGATGAGCCTGGGCACCATGGCGCAGACCGCCCAGCAGGTGCTCGACAAGACTGCTGCCGTTATCGGCAACAAGAAGGGCGCTACCGCCAACTTCAAACTGTCTAGTCCTAAGTACGGCTCGGCAAGCGGTACCATCACCATCAAGGGCAACAAGTTTAATGCGCGCACACCGGAAGCCATCGTATGGTATAACGGCAAGACGCAGTGGACTTATATGAAGAAGACCAACGAGGTGAACGTGAGCAACCCTACCCAGGCCAAGCAGATGTCGATGAATCCTTATACCTTCATCCACATCTACAAGACAGGATATAAGAGCACCCTCAAGACTGTGGGCGGCAACTATCAGGTGCATCTCGTAGCCAACAACCAGAAGCGTACCGTGGCAGAGATGTATATCACCATCAACAAGAACACCCACGTGCCATCGCAGGTAAAAATGCGCCAGGGATCTACCTGGAGCACCATCGATATCTCCGGTTTCAAGGCAAAGGGTGTTTCCAACAATTCCTTCGTCTTCAACAGCAAGGAATTCCCAGGAGCAGAAGTCATCGACCTGAGATAAACGCCCTGAAAGGGCAAAAGCTCCTAGCCCAGGGCACCGCCCTGGGTTAAAAATCCAATAAGAAACTACGCCCTGAAAGGTAGGGTGTTCAAAATCCGTTTAAAATATGGCACGTTTTTAGTCGAATAATCGGTTCAACTAACT
>ERZ870052.460-NODE-460-length-16181-cov-3.676913_pt1 | contig 16181 bp, 27 predicted proteins | sample MGYA00520889_ERZ870052 | MGnify/ENA primary metagenome ERZ870052 (study PRJEB32232, sample SAMN07284988) | human gut metagenome | biome: human-associated habitat; material: feces | host: Homo sapiens | place: Tanzania | collected 2014-08-14 ...
TCAAAAAGCCCGACAGCATCGGCAACAGCCGTATCTATGACAGAGTGCTGGAGATGTGCCATCCGGTAGAAGTAACCGGCAAGAGCCGTCGCCGCCAGAAGGTAGCAGCTGATTTCAGAAGCATGAATGAGCTTCTGGGGCTGTAGGGAGGCAGAAAAATGAGTGCAAAAGTAGATTTAACAGGGCAGCGTTTTGGGCGGCTTGTAGTTATCAAAGAACTGCCCCGAAAGACAGCACTAAGGAAAACCCCTCTATGGTTGTGCCAATGTGACTGTGGTAACACCTGCGAAGCTTATAGTGACAGTTTGCGTGGTGGTAAAAAGAGTTGTGGTTGCATCTTGAAGGAGCGCCGCAGGGCAGCAGAAGCTAAAAGGGCGGAGGGCGAAGCGATTAGAGCAAAAAATAAAGCACTGCTGGCGTTGAAGTGTCCTTTTCCTGCTAATTGTTGTTATAAAAGCAGGCATGGGATGTGCTGTTTAGATTGCTATGAGCGTGAAACTTGTGAAGATAGGTGCTTGAACACGCCAACGAAATGTGGCTATAACAGATTGAGGTAGATATCATGGAGTGGAATGAAGAATTAGAGAAAAAATTGAAACGCCGTATGGCCCCGCACGGTGTTCACTACAAGCGCCGGATGAAGGGTGGTATGGCTGATATGTATCATCTTACATACAAAGTGCCGGAAGAAATTGAGAATCAGCAGGAATTGTTTTAGGAGACGGTGATAACATGAGCAGATTGATGCCAAAGGAAGTAAATAAAGAGCAGATGAAGCGCATCCAAGATTTAAATGTGAGTGCCAGATACCTTGAATACAGAATCAACGAGCTTTGCCCTAAAGGCAGAGAAAGAAAAATCGCCTTACAATGGCTTGAAGAAGTTGTCATGTGGGCCAATAAAGCGATTGCTCGTGAAGAATTGTCTTAGGGGTGAGCAGATGAAACGTAAATGCCAAGTGTGCGGGCAGGAGAACGGCAGCTGCAACCGCTACTACTTCAGCCCTGCTGACATTATCACCATCTGCCCTGCATGCCTTGCCTTCAGCTGCGATGACAGAGCAAAGATTGCAAGGCGGGCGCATAAAGCCGGCAGACTGGTAAAGGAAGAGGTGAGCAAGAAAAGATGGTAGGCAAATCACCCTGCAGAGGATGCGAAGTAAGAAAAATAGGCTGCCATGCTATCTGCAACGCATTTAGCGAATGGAAAACCGAGCAATACAAATTGCTGGAAGCGAAGCGGCAGGCCAACTTGAAAAATTTAGCGACAGCCGGAACTGCCGCAAGACATGAGAAATGGATAAGGGGGCATAAATAATGACTGACAATGTAAACCATCCCAAGCACTACACCCAAGGCAGTGTTGAGTGCATCGACGCGCTGGCAGCTGCCACGATTAACCTGCAAGGCATTGATGCTGTTTGTACCGCTAATGCCATCAAGTATCTGTGGCGCTGGGGCCAGAAGAATGGCGTTGAGGACCTGAAAAAAGCCCGCTGGTATATCGACAAACTGGTTAAAGAAAATGAAGTTGTTGAGGATAAAAACCAAGATGAGGAAAACCAGTCCTTTATTACAGCAGTGCGTTTAAATCTGAATATGTGGTGTGATAGTGGAGATGTTGATTATCTGCACAAGGCCATCGCTGCAATCCGCTCAAAGATTGAGGAAGACGAGGTTGAGGATTTGGTAGGAATCAAGGTTGCTCCAGGCAATGGAGTTAGAGTAGCTAAGGCAGTCTGGAACAAAGAGAATGGCAAAGTGTATTGCGATTGCTGCAAGGAATCAACATTAAGATACTATACTTTTTGCCCACATTGTGGATGCTATCTCCTTCGGGATGATGAAAGAAAGGATAAAGAATAATGGATATACCGTTTACTGAGTTAATCTGCAATGCGGCAGGAACCATCTGCCTGGCGCTGGTCATTGTACTGGCGCTGCGGCTGGTGCTGAAAGACTAACTATAAAAAGTCAAGAGGTGAGCAAGAAAAAAATTCCGCATATGTAGTGATATTTTATGCAACACAAATAAACCTACCTAAGTAGGTTTAAAGTTAAATTTTCTACTGTACTTCGTAAGGTATATCTTTCTTTAGAATAGCATAAATAGTGTGGCAAAGCTTCCTGGCAACAGCATTTGTTGCGACAAGATGGTGTTTCCCTTCGTTGCGTTTTTTCTCATAATAAGCGTGGAAAACAGGATCGCAAAATTCAGCTCGCTGAGCAGCCATATATAGTGCTTTTCTCAAATATGGAGAACCGCGCTTGCTAAGTTTACCGGAAGAAGCTTCATATTCACCGGATTGAGATACTGAAGCGTCTAAACCAGCATAAGCGACAAGTTTAGACGGATTGTCAAAACGCTCAATATCACCAATCTCTCCTAAGATTACTGCTCCAATAACATTTCCTACCCCAGGGATAGTTTTAATATTGGTACCTAGCTTAGACATAAGCTGTTCTATTTCCAGCTCTACAGAAGTGATTTGTTCTTCAATAAAACAAATCTGCTCAATAATTAATTTTAACTGGAATGCAAAGCTATCCTTGCAGAAAGATATGCCAAAAGAACGACTAGCTTTGTCAGAAAGTGTTGAAATGGTTTCAGAAGCTTTTTTCTTTTGGGTTATATTGGACAATACTTCTTCTATTTTTGTAGCAGAAAGATTTTCGTAATCAGACGGAAGAGATAAGGACTTCAAAAGTTCTTTAGATGTTTGCCCAAAAACATTAGAAAATACAGAAGCATATTCAGGGAATATTTGGTCTAATACAGCAATAGCTTTTCTTTTCAGATCAGATACAGAGTTCACTAAATAAGCTCTGAAACGTGTAAGATTGCGTAAAGATAGGGTATCTTCATCAGCTAAAGATGTTTCAAGAAAATCTCCGTATCTTATTAAGTCAGCGATAAGAACAGAATCAATGACATCAGTTTTTCGCTTACGGATTTCGATACCTTTACGCCAGCCATCAGTTTGCATAGGATTGATGACATGAACGATGAAGTTGTGCTCAGAAAGAAAAGAGTAAAGGGAAAGCCAATAATGCCCGGTAGCCTCCATTCCTATTTCAAGAGAATCTTTGTATGGTTCTAGTTTAACTAAAAGTGCTTCAGCAGCATCTAGTGTATTAGCGAAAGAATAGGCTTTGAATATGACTTTAGCTTTTTCATCGAGCAAAGAAGCGACATGGGTATTTTTACCGATATCAATACCTAAGAAGAACATAAATATCACCACGATAAATTATTTTAGATAGAATCCACTGTACCGATAAACGTTACCACCTTATGCGAAATACGAAGTACTCTAAAAGAGTCGACATCTAACTCATTCGTAAACTGTTTATCAGACAGAGGCATCAGTCTTTCGAGTACGAAGTCATAGCCTCAAGGAGATGACGATGACACTCTATCTAATACAGTTATTATACAGGAATATCCTGCATAATCATACAGTCAATAAGGGTTATAGGTTACCTTTATCAACCTAAATACATTATATAAGGAGAGAATGAGAATGAATAGAATTATGCTGTTAGGCCGTTTGACCAAAGATCCCGAAATCAGATATACCCCGAGCGGTGCCTGCGTAGCACAGTTTACGTTGGCTGTTGACCGCCCCTACACTAAAGACGGCAGCCGTGAAGCGGACTTTATCCCTTGCGTAACGTGGGGAAAGACGTCAGAAACAATCGGCAACTACGTGCATAAGGGACAACGTCTGTTGGTGGAAGGCCGCTTGCAAATCCGCCGCTATGATGCCAAAGACGGAAGCAAGCGCTGGGTGACTGAAGTAATCGTCAACCATGCCGAATTCATCGAGCGCAAGGAGCAGACATCACAGCAGCCGGCGCCGCAGAGCATGGAAAGTTTTGGCCAGCAGGTGCCGTTTGATGAGGAGATTCCGTTTTAGGGGGCGTGCAGCATGGGAACTAGCTCAGGTGAAATTTGTGTGTGGTGCGATAAAGAAAAGGCTGTGCCGAGCATTTTCGACAACGGCCGCCCGGTTTACTGTGAAAAATGCCAGCGTGAGCTGTTAAAAGAATTTGGCACGCCGGATGCGTTGGCTGAATGGGAAAGGACGCGCAAGCAGCAATGAAATACCATAACAAAAAAGTTGAATGTGATGGCATCATCTTTGACAGCATTAAAGAGAAAAATTATTATTGCGAACTGAAAGTGCTGCGCATGGCGGGCGAGGTTATAGAATTTGAACGTCAGGTAACGTTCGAGTTGCAACCTAAATTCAAACATGCCGGCAAAACCGAAAGAGCAATAAAGTACATTGCTGATTTTGTCGTCAAATATAAAGATGGGCGTACAGTAGTGGTTGATACTAAGGGCTTTAGAACAAGGGACTATTTGCTGAAGCGCAAAATGCTGCTGTATAAGTACCCAGGTATATTGTTTGAAGAAGTGTAAAGGATTGAAAAATGAAAGAGAAAAAACTTTATACATGTGAATTTTGTCACACAGACTATGCTGAAAAAATTGCATGCAAACGGTGTGAACAAAACCATAAAACGAATCTGGCCATTAAAGGCATGAGATTTAAGCCGATTACAGTTGACAAGTCTGGCTTCCCCATTAGCATTACGGTTGTTACTGATAAGGGATTAGAAAAAGTGTATCACTGTTAAGGGGGCGCGTAATGAATAGAAAAACCGACGAAGAGATAATTAAAGATAAAATCGGCTATTGGTGCAAAAGCGTAAAACATTGGTGGAAAGCATACAGAAAATACCGCTGTTCTCTTTATAAATATTTTTTGCTGGAATCAGTGCGCAAGGTACGCTATTGGCATGGAGAGCTAGAAAAGAAGGTGAAAATGTGCTGACAAAATATGATCTGCGTAAATGCAAGCATCTGAAAATGGAGATAATGGATTTGCAGGACCAGGCGAACGAGCTTACCAACATGATGACATCGCCAAGGATTTCGCAATTAACAGGGATGCCCGGTAGCGGCAATAGCGGGCGTGACAATGTAACCAATGCCATTGCCAAGGCAGATAAACTGCGCAGTCTGTATTACGAAAAGTTTGGCGCGCTGGCAGGTTTGCAGATGGATATTGAAAAGGCCATCGAACCGCTGCCTGCAGAAGACCAGATGATGCTGAGAATGTATTATTTCAGCAACTACACATGGGAAGAAGTGGCTGTACGCATGGGAATCAACTGGCGCAGCGTGCACCGCCGTCATGCAGCTATCTTGGAAAGGCTGGCGCATGATGAAGAAAAGAAAGAAACTGAACCTGAGAATCAATGACTGCTGTGGCAGGCAGCCCAGGTGTGCATTTAATAAGCAAGGTGTTTTGGGGATTTACTGCCCATGCTGTAAAAGATTTGAGCTGGCAAGGGACGGTGAATTTTTCCTTGAAATAGCTCAAAGATGGAACAAAAAATAGTAAAAATATATGTTGTGACATTGTTTGACAGTATCCGCTGATGATATAATTATAATAAGCGGAGAAGAAAACAAGAGACGCAAGGGAGTGAAGCCCTGCTGCTGTAATGGCGGTGGGGCTTTTACTATGCATTGATAAGGGAGATGGCACAGTGATAACGAAAAATGAAATAGTTTTAACAATAGCTGCTGTGCTTGCCTTTGCCGGTGGTTTCGCTCTGCGCGGCGTTCTGCATACCTGCCCGGTGGCTGATACAAAAGTAGTTACCCAGGTCGAATACCGGGACAAGGTGAAAACGGAAATTGCTTATGTGCCTAAAGAAACTGTTATCTACAAGTCTGCTGATGGCAGCACTAAAAGCGAACCGGAGAAAACGGATATTGACGTGAAGCTCAATAAGCCGGTGCTGAATGTTAAGGTTAATGACAAGGCCTTCACTGTGGCCAAAGCAGAGAATGAACAGTACCTGTTTGACAAGAATAAACTGACGCTGACGCAGACCAGCAGCACGGATCTTAATATAAAGATACCGGTAGTTGATAAAACGCGGCGCTGGGGCATTGGTGCTGGCGTTTCTAAGGATGGCGCGGTAGGCGTTATTAACTTCCCGCTGAAAGGTAATGCTGGTGGTTGGGTAGCCGGCAGAGCTGATAACGTCATGGGTGGCGTTATGGTAAGATTTTAAAGATACCCGGGTGCAGGGGCAAGGTTCCCGAATGGGAGTAGATGCAAGTTGCGAATAGGACACATTGCAAATATTCGTAGCGCAGCTGTGCAGCTGGCGTCAAGAATTCCTTCACCCCCTGCTTTTATATGCGTAGGTGAGCCGAGTAGCGAAGGCGGCGGACTGTAAATCCGTGACGTAAGATACAACGCTGGTGCAATTCCAGTCCTACGCACCACTTTTAGATTATATGCTGGTGTGATACTTGACCACGTAAAAGCACAGGTTGCACTAGGTTAGCGCTGTTGTAATATCGTGGGAAATTCCTTAATTGGTGGATAAAGCAGAATCAAGCGCCGCAGCCAGCAAAATATTTTCTGCCTTTGCCGGGCGTGGGTTTTTGTTGAGTTTTCCCCCTCGCCGGAACAGACTAGTCACCTCCTTTTCCGGACGCAAGGACACCGCACTGCAATGCGGCGCGTCCGGCAAGGGCAGAAGAATTCGAGGTACATCATGGAGCACAGTAAAAAGTATAGGCTGATGGCAAATAAGCTGATACGCACTTTGCCGGAGTTTGCGGATATCAAGGCGGCTAAAGTAAAAATAGCCTACTTATCCAGCCTGGAAGAGAAGAAGCGCAATAAGCGGACGATATTTGCGGACTGCAACTTAGTGAGCGACCGCTACAGCTGGTGCTGTCCCTATGATTTTTTTATTGTGGTCTATGAGCCGAATGTAGTTGGCTTTAGTGAAAAGCAGCTAGAAACACTGCTAAGGCATGAGCTGCATCATGTTGGCATTGATTTTGAGAAAGACGAAACAGGCTTCTACGTTGTGCCGCATGATGTGGAAGAATTTTGGGATATTATTGATGATGTGGGATTAAGGTGGTGTGAGATGGATGCCTACAAAGAAACAACTGGATAATTTGAAGAATGGAAAAGCCACAAGGTTTCGAAGCGGCGAGGAAGCGGCGAGGAATGGCAAAAAAGGCGGGCAGGCATCAGGTGAAGCACGCCGCCGCTTGAAGTCGTTCCGTGAGCTGGATGCAGACTTCACAACGGACGATGAGCGTAAGGAGATGCTGGATGCGCTGAAGCTAAAGGCTAAGCGTGGCAACATCAGGGCTTTTGAAATTTATCGCGATACTGTAGGACTGAAGCCTAAGGAAAACGTAGAAATCTCTGGTGAGCTTGCTAATCCGTTCGCCGGGCTGACGGATGCAGAACTGAAAAAGCTGGCTGGTATGGATGGATAAGCAGCTGATTACATTGGGAGCAACGATAGAACTTGCAAGACGCAGGTTCTTTTTTTACGCCCAGCTGAAGAACCCGGACTTTTATCGGAGCGACCGAAAGTACCTGCAGGAGCTGTGCGATACCTTGCAATGGTTCCTGACATCAGATAAGAAAATACTTGTACTGAACATGCCTCCGCGTCACGGCAAGAGCTATACGGCCAGCAACTTCGTGGAATGGGCGCTAGGCAGGGATAACACTTTGCAGGTTATGATTGGCTCGTATAATGAAACACTGTCGACGCGCTTCAGTAAGAACGTGCGTGACAGCATCAGTGAGGCTAAGGCGGACGTTTATAAGCCGGTCTATAGTGATGTGTTCCCCGCAACTAAAATTAAGCGTGGTGACGGCGCTATGAACCTGTGGAGCCTTGAAGGTCAGCAGACAAGTTACCTTGCTACATCGCCAACTGGTACAGCGACAGGCTTTGGCTGCAGACTGATGATCATAGACGATTTAATCAAGAATGCGGAAGAAGCCTATAACGAAAATGTTAAAGAAAAGCATTGGGACTGGTTCACAAATACCATGCTGTCACGTGGCGAGGGCAATTATAAAATCATCGTAATTATGACGCGCTGGGCTAGTGATGATTTGGCAGGCAAGGTGCTGGAATATTATCCGGCAGAAAAAATCGTGCATATCAACATGAAGGCAGTGCAGGATGACGGCAGCATGCTTTGTGATGGCGTGCTGGATGCTGAAAGCTGCATGGAGAAGAAGCAGCTTATGGGATTGGATATATGGAGCGCCAACTACCAGCAGGAGCCGATTGATATCAAAGGCAGGCTGTACAGCAGCTTCAAGACATATGACGGCGCACTTCCTGCCTTTAAGCAGATTCGTGCTTATACGGATACTGCTGATACCGGTGCCGATTACCTTTGCTGTATTATCTATGGGCGCACCTTCGCGGATGAAGCGTATGTGCTTGACGTTTTATACACGAAGGAGCCTATGGAGGTTACTGAACCGGCAACGGCGAGGGCGCTGGAACGCAACAGCACGAATGTGGCACGCTTTGAAAGCAACAATGGCGGGCGCGGATTCGCCAGGAAAGTGAAGAAGCTGCTGCATAGCAACCATACAACCATTGAAACCTTTACGCAGCACAAAAACAAGGCTGCAAGAATCTTGTCTAACGCTACATGGTGTATGGAGCATATTTATTTCCCAAGCGATTGGAAGAACCGCTGGCCGGAGTTTTATGCGGCGCTGAGCAAGTACCAGAAGGAAGGCAAGAACACACACGATGATGCTCCGGATGCTTTGACCGGCGTGTGTGAGGACATTGTGGAGGTGGCAAGGCCTAAACCGATGCGCGTCAACTATTAGAGAGGTGAGATTTATGCGTAATGATAAACATGGACTATATAAGATGCTGGAAGATGGCTATGAAGGCTGTGGCGGTTTCCTTGACGGCAGCTATTTAACCCAGCACCCTCGTGAGGATGCAGGAAAGTACGGCATGAGGCGTGAGCTGGCGTACTACCTTAACTATCTGGCACCCTGCGTTAATGCTCATGTAGCGCCAATCTTCAAAACACTGGCTGTGCGTGACTGGAGCGGCGCAGGCTCGGAGCTGTGGGAAACCTTCAGTAAGGATGTTGACTTCTTGGGCACCAGCATTCAGAACCTTATGAAGCAGGCTGCCTGCAGTGCGAAGCTGCAAGGCGTCGCTTATATCGTCATGGATAAGGCGCAGGGTGATACTGAGGATATGCGCGTGGCAGACCTGGAAGCGGACCGCAATAACCTGCCTTACGCTTTTGTGGTTAACCTTAATGCCGTAAAGGAAATCTGTCAGGATAAGCTGGGGCGTATCACAAAGTTTGTTTTCGTAGAGCCTGATGCATACCAGGAACAGACGATGGCGACACGCACGCTGACGGCAGAAGGCTGGGAGCTTATCGACAGCAAAGGCAAGCACAGCGGAACCTGGAATCTTGGCCGTGTGCCAGTTGTTCCTCTGGTGAGCAAGGTGAGGAATAGTCACAATCCTTTCCCTCCGAGCGAATTCCTCAGCGTAGCTAAAACGAACCTTGCTATCTACAATATGTGCAGCTGGTTGGCTGACATCCTGGTCAATCAGACATTCAGTGTTCTGTGTTATCCTTCGAGCGACCCGGACAGCATCAACATCGGTACCAACAATGCGTTGGGATATCCTCCAGAGAGCAGCCATGCACCTGCGTTCATCGCTCCGCCTGATGGTCCTGCAACAGTGCTGGCAGCGCAGATTGCTACGCTGCAGCAGGAGATTTACCGTATGGCTGTTGTTGTCAACGTTACCGGTTCCAGCAAGCTGCAGAGCGGGCAGGCTAAGGCGTGGGACTACGAAGCGACGAATCAGATCTTATCCGATTTTGCGGACCTCGTGGAAGCAGCGGAAGAGAAGCTGGCAAGATTGTTCAGCGCCTGGACCGGTGTGCAGCTGGAATACAGCGTAAATTATCCCAATGACTTCAAAATCAGTGAGGTTGAGCAGGAGCTTGCTAATGCTGAAATTGCTAAAGGCTTGAACTTTGGCGATGAATTTAACATGGAAGTATTCAAGCGCGTTCTTACCAGCTATCTGCCGGAGCTTAAGGCTGATGACTTTGACGCGCTGGTGAAGACCTACGAAGAGCACTTGGAGCAGGAAAAGCTGGATTATAGCCATGCTTTTGGTGATAATGGCGGTGGCGATGATGGCGACGACGGACAGGCTGGCGCAGCTGATTAACAAACTGAATAAAAGCTGGCGCAAGGATGCTAAAAAAGCAGTAGCTTACTTACAAAGGCTGATTGCTAGTGGCATGAAGTTTGAAGAGGCACTGGATAATGTGCAGCGCCACTATGGTAAGCTGTTTACACTCCCTGAACTGAAGCCTGCGCTTGTAGAGGCTGCAGCTTATGCCTATGGCATTGTACCTAGCGTATTGACTACGGCGCAGGTCAAGCTGATGGGCGAGCAGCTGGCAGGCAAGTGGGATGAAAGCGGCATGACGCTATCCGAAAAGCTGCATGGCGTAGGCGTGAAAATGCGCGGTGCCATTGTAAGCACCCTGCAGGAGCAGATGCGTCGGAACAAGACCTGGACTGAGGCTGCAAGGGCGTTGTATGATGGTTATGGCGACGATGGGCAGAACGTATATAACGGCGGCAAGGATATTATCAGCAGGCAGGACCTGCCGAAGTATCTGCAGAAGGTAAGGGAGGCTACAGGCAACGACCTGCAGGCATTGGCTGAGCAAAGGCAGGCCATTGACAACATCAATCGTCTGGCTAAAAATGGCGCACCCAACAAGGCACTGCAGGCAGCCTATAATGAATTGCTGGAAGCAGTGCAAAAAGGCAATGAAAAGGCTATTGAAAAAGCCGTGGAAGTTGCTGTCAATGAAAAATCCCGCTATGTTGCCGAACGTATAACCAGAACCGAGATGGCGAGGGCGTGGGCTGACGGCTTCATAGCAAAGATAAAAGATGATGACGATGTTGTGGCTGTGAAATTCAAATTAAGCAGCCGTCACCCTGTTTTTGATATCTGCGATATGTACGCCAAAGCTGACATGTATGGCTTAGGTGCAGGCATATATCCCAAGGATAAGCTGCCACCTTTGCCGGTGCATCCGCATTGCTTATGCCGGTACGTGGAAGTCATTGAAGGCGAAGTTGATATGCAGCAGCAACGCGATCAGTTGCGGGAAGCAGGCGACAAATGGCTGAATAGCTTGCCGGAATCACGCAGGGCGCAGGTGTTGGGGCGTAAAGGCTTGAAAGCGTGGGAAGATGGTGAAGACTGGCGCAAGTATATGCGTGGGTATGCCGGGCTGCGGGAAGCAGAGAGTAGGCTGAGTGGTATTAAGAATCAGCTTCATGCAGGTAAGAAATCCAACGAAGAACTGATGGCAGAAAACCTAGTGCCGCCTACAGATGAATTTATAGAATCTATTGCGAAAAAGTACGGCATGACGTATACTAAGGGTAAGAAAGGCGAGGATAGATTTTATTCTGATGATGGACGTCCAATTTACCCATTAAATGATGGCTTTGTTGGAGAACCTGAGAAAATCACATTAAAAGCAGGAGAAATGCTGGTGGATAGATATGGTCCAGTGTACGGCGGTTATGTAAGTCCTAAAAATGTTAGCTTTGAAGCAAGGGCACTGCCTAGAACTACTTCTAAAACTCTATATAATGTTTTTGTCATAAAAAAAGACATAGCAGATGTTCAGAGCGGATTAGCAGCTGCTTGGTTTGGTGAAGTTGGCGGCGGAATCCAATATAAATTACCTATGAACATTAAGCAATTATTGGAAGATGGATATATGGAGTTGGTGGAAAATGACATTTAAAGAAGTAAATAAAATATTGGAGATCATAAATTTCAATATGAATTATTGCAGCATCTTGGATAAGCCTTTTGTTAAAGCTGGTGATGGGGTTGTTGCAGTATTAGACAAAGGCGCATATAAGGTTTATTATGTTGAAAGGAATGAACCTTATGATATTAAAGAGTTTTTTAACGAAAATGACGCTAGCAATGATTTTTTGAGAAGATTAAGAGAATCTTTTGGGAACCATTATTGCTTCCCCAAGAATGCTGAATAATTCACTGTTTTTATGCTATTAAAGCACTTACGTTTTGTGAGTGCTTTTTTATTGCCCAGGAGAGGGCACAATATAGGGCGGAGGCCCATGATATGGAGGTATCAGAAATGGAAATGAAACAGGTTTACGAAGCACTGGAAAAAGTTGAGAACGGTGCTGACCTCATCGCTGCTATCAAAGGCGAAATCAACACTCTCAACAACGAAGCTAAGAAGCACCGCACGGCAGGAGAGCAGAGTGCGACAAAGCTGAAAAGCATCTTAGAGGCTATTGGTTTGGCAGATGGCGACGATGTGGTAGACAAAGCCAAGGGACTTAAGACTACATTAGACCAATTTGCCCAGGGCGGCAAAAAGCCTGATGAAGTTGCAAAGCAGATTACCGGCTTAACCGCACAGGTTGGCAAGGTCACTAAGCAGCTGGCTGATATGACCGAAACTGCCAAAGCCGAAAAGACCAAGCGTCTTGACGGCATGAAGATGGCTAAGGCTGTGGAGCTGCTGACTAAGGGCAACGCTGCGAGCCCGCAGAACATGGCTAAGCTGCTGGAAGGCAGCATCGTTGTTAAAGACGATGAAAGCCTTGCCTATACCGGCAGTGATGGCAAAGAAATTAGCCTGGAAGATGGTGTTAATGGCTGGCTGAAGGAGAACAGCTGGGCAGTTAAGGCCAATGGTGCAGGCGGTGGCGGCAGCAATGGCGGTGGTGGCGGTTCTGATGATCCGTTCCTCTGTGGCTTTAATTCTTAATGACGAAAGAGAGGATTTTTTATTATGACTATTAACTACGCAGACAAATATAGCGCAAAAATTGACGAGCGCTTCAAGACCGGCGCGCTGACCGCTCCGGCAATCAACAACGACTATGATTTCACCGGTGTGCAGACTGTAAAGGTTTACTCTATCCCTACCGCAGGCATGAATGACTACACTTCTACCGGTGCAAACCGTTATGGTACCCCGGCAGAGCTGGAGGATTCCGTACAGGAGCTGACTTTGACTAAGGACCGTTCCTTCACCTTCACCATCGACAAGAGCAACTATCAGGACACCGGCATGCTGAAAGAGGCTGGTGCAGCCTTACAGCGCCAGATTGATGAGGTAATTATTCCGGAGCTGGATATTTATCGTCTTGCACAAATCGCTGCAGGCGCTAAGAACAGCGCAACCGCTGCAGTTACTAAGGCCAACGCTTACAGTGCCTTCCTGGACGGCACCGAGAAGCTGACCGACGAAAAAGCGCCTTTAGGCAATCGTATTGCTTATGTGGCTGCTTCTTACTTCAAGCTGCTGAAGCAGGATGAATCCTTCATCAAGGCTTCTGACTTGGCACAAAACATGCTGGTAAAAGGTCAGGTTGGCATGGTTGACGGTATTCCTATTATCGTGGTGCCTGCATCCTACATGCCGGCGGAAACCGCGTTTATCATTACCAATCCTATCGCCTGCTGCGCTCCTGTTAAGCTGGCAGATTATAAGATTCATGACAACCCGCCCGGTATCAATGGCTGGTTGGTTGAAGGCCGTGTGCGCTATGATGCATTCGTTCTGGACAACAAGAAAGGTGCTATCTACGTACATAAGACCGCTGCTGAATAATGAAAAGCGTAGGGATTACGCGCGAATTTGAGAAGCTGGTGCGTGCTTTCGAGGCCGCACCGGTCCAAACGCGCGATATGGTACGCAGACAGGTGAAGATGGCCGTCAGAGATGTCAGGGAATATGCGCGCGATCATCATCGGTTCGTTACCAGAAGCGGTATGACTGAAAAAAGCATTATGAGCCTGGCTAAAGACAACCAGGGTACAGTTATGCTTACAAACAATATAGCGCGATGGCAGCATGAAGGTACTAAGCCGTATGTGATTGTACCACGCAGTAAAAAGGTGCTGCGCTTTGCCGTAAACAAGAAATTTGTCTTCAGCAAGCGCGTGCGTCACCCTGGCATAAAGGCGGACCCTTTTCTTTATACGGCAGCTGATGTTATGCAGCCTGTTATTGTCAGCAGATTTGCTAAGGCTTTAGACAGTCTGCTGGGAGGTTTATAATGGATTACATTGATTTTGCAGATATACAGGACGCGGTGCTGGATTGCAAATATGAGGATATTGTCTATGGCAATGAAATCATAAACAGCCTGGCCAGCAGGCTTCAAGTAACCGATATTCCCGAGCCTGTACCTTACATAGTCAAGCGCCTGGGCGTTGTGGCTGCCTGCTATAACAGATGCCTGCTGCAGACCGGCACAGACCCTACAACCGTATTCAACGGCGCTGGCGGTGTAGAAAACAGCGATATATACGCACAGAAGCTGAAGCTGTATAAGGCTGAGATGGAACGCCTTATGGCAAGTATTACAGCTGCTGATTTTGGCGTCACAGGAGGGCAGGGGAGAGCAAGTATTCCTCTGTATCGCTCATGAGCAGACGTACTGAGATTACAGATGTTATCATGGGGCTTTTGCAGGACCAGATGCCGGAAGTGCATTGGAGAAGCCTTGTTACCGGTGCCAGCCGTGGCAATAAGCTGGAAGGCACTGTGAGCTGTGACCGTATCACCTATGTGGAGATGACTAAGAGCGGGCGCAAGGGCGTACTGACATACAGCATCTACCTGTTGGATACGGCAAGCGTTGAAGGCGTCGATGCCTTGGCTGATAAGCTGGATGCGTTACTAACGAAGTACCACGATTTAGGTGGCTGGTGCATTGACAGCCAAGTTAAAGAAATTGTTTTCGGCGTGGCGCAGGGCAAGGCTGATGCAGGCATGGCGCTGATTACCTATGAAGTTTATTTTGATTGTTAGGAGGAACAGATATGAGTGAATATACTTTCCCGACCCGCACCGATGCGACCAGCACTGCGACTGCGGGCAAAGATTATTTGATTTACCTGAATACCGGCACTACCGAAGCAGCTCCGACCTGGACTCTTCTGGGCGGCCAGCGCAGCGGTGATTTGAACCGTGAAGCTGACGAAATTGATGCTTCCCATAAGACTTCCGGTGGCTGGAAGTCTACTCTGCCCGGTTTGCGCAGCTGGTCTATTGACCTGGAAACCGTTTACCTTGCGGGTGATACCGGTGCCAAGTTCTTGGAAGCTGCTTTCTTGGCAGGCAAGCAGGTGCATGTTAAATTTGAATATCCGGATAAGAGCTTTGTTACCGGTTGGGGTTCTATTACTGAATGTTCTCTGAGCACTCCGCATGATGATGTTGCTACTCTTAAAGGCACCATCAGCGGTGACGGACCTCTCAGCGAACAGAGCAAGGGTTAAGGCAAACACAAAAAAGGCTGGCGTAAAGCTGGCCTTTTCTTATATGGAGGATAACGAATGAAAAAGATTGATATTAAAGCTTTTGGTGAAGGTCAGCAGATTTGGTTTAATATCGGCCGCCTGCGCCGTGTAGAGGAAATGCTGAAATGTCCTATCGGTGAAGTGCTGCAGGAAGCTGATAAGCTGAGCCTGAAGAACCTGCTGGTATTGCTGAGCGTAGGCATGAGCCAGAACGGCAATAAGACTGAACAGTATTATGCTGAAAAGATTGACGAGGCCATGGAAAACGGTTACAGCATTGCCGATATCCAACTGCCTGTAGTGAAGGCTGTGGCTGCCAGCGGTATTTTAGGTGTGGGCGCTTATTATCGGCTGTTCCCGGATGAACTGACCGATGAGCAGAAGGCTGACATTGAATACGAAAAAAACTAATTAGCGAGGGCGGTGGCTGCGTATCTATGCGGACATGGTACAATGCAGCCAAAACCCTTGCTTTTGGTGAATTAAGGCTCAAACCTTGGGAGCTGGACAGGCTTTCGGTGTTTGAGTTTAACGATATGGTTGATGCATGTAATGAAATAAGAATGGCCAAGCGTTGGGAAACGGCCTACTGGGTAGCCAACATCATTTCCCCGCATCTCCGCAAGCCTGCCAAAGCAGGTACACTGATGCGGCCGTTCTTGAAGCAGAAGACCAAAGAAGAGCAGGCAAGGGAGCGGGAACGCTTCTATGCTGATTTTGAACGTCAGAGGAAGGAGGCAGGCAATGGCAGATAAACAAATATCCGTTAAGATTACAGCGGATAGCAAACAGGCTGAGCAAGGCTTCAGCCGAACTGCAGCAGCAGTAGAAGCTGCAGGTGAAGCTGCCGGCAGAATGTCCGCAAAAATGAGCAAATCGACCGCTATTCTTACCGATATTGCCAAAATGTTTCAGCAG
>ERZ870052.464-NODE-464-length-16100-cov-5.942395_pt1 | contig 16100 bp, 13 predicted proteins | sample MGYA00520889_ERZ870052 | MGnify/ENA primary metagenome ERZ870052 (study PRJEB32232, sample SAMN07284988) | human gut metagenome | biome: human-associated habitat; material: feces | host: Homo sapiens | place: Tanzania | collected 2014-08-14 ...
TGAAACAACCCTATAAATTTTTCTAAGTTTTTTAGGTTTTTCGTATCTACCTTATTACAGTTTTTGCAATTCCATCAATTTCTTTCTTAATATTATAATTTCCTCTTCTGCTTTATCAGCTCGTTGTTTTTCTTCTTCCGCCCTTTGCTTTTCTTCTTCCGCTCTTTGCTTTTCTTCTTCCACCCTCTGTTTTTCTTCTTCTATCTTCTGCTTCTCTTCTTCTAATTCTCTTGCAATGTTCTCCTTCGCTTGAGCCACTTGTTCAGCTACTTTCTCTGCCACTTGTTCTTCGACCTGTTTTGCAACACTTGCCTTTACTTGTGCCAATTCTTCTTCCATCTCATCAATCATCAACTTTACTGTATTGCGATCCAAAATCTCAAGTTCTTTCGAAAACATCTCCATCATTCCTTCCATATTAAGACAGAGTGTATAGATTTCTTCATAAATCTTTTGAAAATCCGAATTCTGATTCAAAAGTTTAATAATCATCTCCGGATCATCCTGACTGAGAAATACGAGCCACTCTTCCAATCTGTTTTTTATCTTTCTGTTTTCATTTTGAATGATGTCACTAAAAATGTCAAGACATATAAAAGTATATTCTTGCAGTAAATTCACTTCTACACCTGTATCACTTTTTTGTTCGCAATGATGAATATATATTTCTTTCGAAAACCTGCGGAAATCAGCACTGCTCTTTTCAAATAATACAATTGTATAGACTTTCTGAATTCTCTTATAAGTAAATGAATTTCCTAATTCTGCGCGCACTCGCTTATACTGTCGTAACAATAAATCGGAAGAATAACAGGCACTTCTCTGTCCGGGAAATAAATATCCCATCTTTTGTACTTCAACATTTGCTATACTACCATCTTCAAACTGAACAACAATGTCCATAATCAATAAGGAGCTCTCTGCTGCAATACGCGCCGATTCATTCGGAAGTACTTTTAAGATTCTAATTTTTCTTCCTAATATTTCTGATAGAAAATCATTTAACCTTTCAGGTCTGGTGTCCGGATTCATAATAACCTTAAAATAGGTATCATAGAGAAGTTTTACGCCTTTTACACCAGTGCAAATGTCAAGATATTCCTGTTGGTATTTTTCTTCCCAACCACAAAATGTCTTCCACATTTCCGGGCTATTCCGAATTTCTTCAAGCACTTGTCCTTTAGTTCTGATCATTGGGAAATAGTTTTGTAATTTGTTTTTCATCGTTTATTTTGATGCAATGTTTAAAATAAACCAGTCCTCTTACCTGTCCAACACCAACTTCATGAATTGGTATGTTCTCAGAATATCCCAGTCCACTTTTAATTGCAATGTGTTTCTTGTTTATAACTCATCTTTTTTGTTGATAACCTGTGGATAACTTCACAGATCATCATTTCCTCAATTTCAACTGTCATTTTTACCAAATAAACGTTATAATATTATTAATTTATAGTCATTTTTTGTCCAAAACGCCATAATTCAAAAAAGCGGAGAAAAGATGTCACATGGCCTTTTAATGTGTCAGCCTTTCTCTCTATAATGAGTAAAAAGGAGGAAGAAGATTCGTGGATTTATTTAAAAGCTTACCACTTAAAAAGCAGGAATATATGAACCGGCTTTTCAGAAACTGTACGGAAGAAGTCAAGTATTACATGTCCGTGATCGATGTGGAAGCTGACCAGACTTTTATCAAAGCCGGAGAAGAATGCAAATACATATACATCATTTTATCAGGGAAAGTAACCGGAGTCGAATGGCCGATGCATGAGAAATCTTATTTCTTTAAGGACTTTGGACCGGGTGACTTCTTTGGTGAGATTGAATGTTTTGCCAGACTTCCAAGATACCGGATCAGCATTCTGTCTTCAACGAAATGTCGGCTGCTTGCCATTCCATCTGTTTATTATATGGAGTGGATGCATATGGATGTTGATGCACTGTTCATGAGAACACAGGAAAATATCAGTCGCCTCGTTCTGCAAACTGCGGAAGCCAGGAAATATTTGTTTATGGAAGGAAAAGACCGATTAATGGTTCATCTGGTCCGTAAATATGAACAAAAAATTCCGGCTCCGGAGATTCTGGTACTTAACCAGACACGGGCGCGTATTTCCGAAGAAGTGGGGATTTCTATTAAGACTCTGGACAGAAACATCAGAAAGCTGGAAGAGATGAATCTTCTGACACTGAACAAAGGAAAGATCGTGATTACCAAAGCCCAATATCTTCAGATGAAACAGGATATTGATTTTTATGTAAACGGTTGATCCGAATTTATGTTTAGGAGGGGATAACATGTATGTAGGAAAAAAGGTTACTCGTGTAGATGCCTACGATAAAGTAATTGGACGTACAAGATACACCGATGATCTCTGTGACAAGAGTGCCTATATTGCACGTATTTTACACTCTACCATTGCTAACGGACGTGTTCTTTCTATTGACACATCTGAAGCTGAGAAGATACCTGGAGTTGTAAAAGTATTTACCTGTTTTGATTTAAAGGAGAAGCATTATTTTCCAACTGCCGGACATCCATGGTCCACAGATGAATCACATCAGGATGTTGCCGATCGTCTTGTACTTACAGACCGCGTCAGATTTTATGGGGATGATATCGCCGCGGTCGTAGCAGAGGATGAGGTTTCCGCTGCACAGGCACTTCGTGCGATCAAAGTAGAATATGAAGAATATCCATTTGTTCTGGATGTTCTGGATGCTATGAAAGAGGATGCTCCTCAGCTTCATGAAAAATATCCGAACAATATTCTCAAACATACAACAATCAACAAAGGAAATTATGAAGAAGCGATCAAAGAACCTGGACTGATCAAAGTAGAAGGCTGGTATAGCACACCAACTGTTCAGCACTGTCATATTGAGAACTTCATCTGCTACGCTGAAATGGAAGGAGACCGCATCAAGGTTGTAAGTTCTACTCAGATTCCTCATATTGTACGCCGGGTTGTCGGTCAGGCACTCGGAGTTGAATGGGGTAAGATCCGTGTCATCAAGCCTTACATCGGCGGTGGTTTCGGAAATAAGCAGGATGTTTTGTATGAGCCACTTTGTGCATGGCTGTCCATGCAGCTTCACGGACACCTTGTGAAACTTGATGTACCAAGAGAGGAGACATTTGTTTCTACCCGTGTACGCCATGCCATTAAGAGCCACATCATTTCATGGGTTCGTCCGGATGGAACATTTGCTGCAAGAAAACTGGAAGCATTTTCCGATCAGGGTGCTTATGCTTCCCATGGTCACAGTATCTGTGCAAAAGGTGTCGGCGCATTCCCGCAGCTTTATCCTTGTGATAACGTAGAAGCCGATGCTTATACAATATTCACAAACAAATCCGTTGCCGGTGCGATGCGTGGTTACGGAATTCCGCAGGCAATGTGGGCTGTTGAATGTCATACAGAAGACATTTGTGCAAAACTTAACATAGATCCGCTTGAATTCCGCCGCAAGAATCTGATGCCGGTCGGATACAAGGATGCATTTTCTAAGAATGAATTATACAGCGATACATTCAACCAGTGTCTTGACAAAGGAATCGAAGTTACTGATTACCTTCGCAAATACAAAGAATACCAGAACCAGACAGGAGATATCCGCAGAGGTATCGGTATGGCAGTCTTCTGGTACAACACAGCTGTATGGCCGATCTCACTTGAGACATCTTCCTGCCGTATGGTATTGAATCAGGATGGTTCTCTTCAGGTTCAGCTTGGTGAGACAGAGATTGGACAGGGTGCTGACACTGCATATTCACAGATGACTGCAGATATTCTTGGCGTTCCACTTGAAGCTGTACACGTTGTTTCCTGTCAGGATACAGACGTTACTCCATTCGGAACAGGTGCTTATGCCTCCCGCCAGACTTATACAGCCGGATACTCAATCCGCCAGACAGCATTGCTTCTGAAAGAGCGCATTTTAAAATATGCACATGAGCTGACAAGAATGCCTGAATACAACCTGGATATCATCGACGGACAGATTGTTCGTATCACAGATAACCGTGTTCTGATGTCTCTTGGAGATCTTTCAACAGAAGCACTTTACAGCCTTTCACACAGTGAACATCTGTCGGCTGAAAGCACAGCACAGATTAAGTCAAACGCCTACTCCTTCGGATGTACATTTGCAGAAGTTGAAGTTGACATCCCGATGTGTAAGGTAAAACTGCTTGATATTGTCAATGTACATGATGCCGGAACACTGATTAACCCGGCACTTGCTGAAGCCCAGGTACACGGTGGTATGAGTATGGGAATCGGATTCGGACTTTCTGAAAACCTGCTCTTTGATCCGAAGACCGGAAGAGCATTAAATGATAACTTGCTCGATTACAAGTTGTCCACATTTATGGATCACCCGAGACTGCGCGCTTATTTCGTAGAAAATGCGGAACCTACAAGTGCGTTCGGAACAAAATCTCTTGGCGAGCCACCGACATGTTCCATCGCACCTGCAATCCGTAATGCAGTTTATCAGGCAACAGGCGTCTATGTAAATGACGCACCGGTGAATCCACACCATCTGTTCCGCAGTATGAAGAAACAACATATGTTTGAGGAAGGAGGAGAAGCAAATGTATGATCTTAAAGCACTTTATGAAGCTGAGAGCGTAGTTCATGCGATACAGCTTTTACAGGAACATCCGGAAGCGCAGATCATTGCCGGCGGAAGTGACGTTCTTGTACAGATGCGTGAAGGCCGTCGTGCAGGAAAAGAACTTGTAAGCATTTATAGACTTGATGAAATGAGAGGCATATCTTACGAAGAAGACGGTGCGATCCGCATTGGCTCTCTGACCAGCTTCTCTCATATTACAAAGGATCCGATCATCCAGAAGCATATCAACGTACTTGGGGAAGCTGTTGATATGGTTGGTGGACCACAGATCCGTAACATCGGAACAATCGGAGGAAATACATGTAACGGTGTAACATCCGCTGATTCCGCTTCAACACTTCATGCATGGGATGCAATTGTTGAGATCACAGGACCGGACGGAGTTCGCAGAATCCCGATCCATGACTTCTATATTAAAGCAGGAGTCGTTGATCTGAAACCGGCTGAAATTCAGACAGCAATCATCATTCCGAAGGAAGCATACGAAGGCTACCACGGACATTACATTAAATACGCAATGCGTAATGCAATGGATATCGCAACAACAGGATGTTCTGTCAATGTAAAACTCTCTGAAGATAAGAAGACGATCGAGGATGTCAGAATTGCTTACGGAGTTGCAGGACCTGTTCCGATGCGTGCACCTTCTGCTGAGGCAAAAGCAAAAGGCAAACCGCTTACAAAAGCTGTTGTTCATGAATTTGGTCAGGCTGTTCTGGAAGATATCAATCCACGTGACAGCTGGAGAGCATCCAAGGCATTCCGTCAGCACATCGCTACTGTTCTTGCAGAGCGTGCACTGACAGAATCTATCAGATTGGCGGGAGGTGTGATCAATGAATAAACAGTACAAATTACTTACCTGCACGATCAACGGTAAGAAAGTTGAGAAAATGATCGATGTCCGTGCATCACTTACAGATGTTTTAAGAGATGACTTCCGTCTGACCAGTGTAAAGAAAGGCTGCGAAGTTGGAGAATGTGGAGCATGCAATGTAATCATTGATGGGGAATGCTTCAACTCCTGTATCTATCTCGGTGTATGGGCTGAGGGAAAAGAAATCCTTACTCTTGAAGGTCTCGCCGGACCGAATGGCGAGTTATCCGATATCCAGCAGGCATTTATTGATGAAGCAGCTGTTCAGTGTGGCTTCTGTACACCTGGATTTATCATGAGTGCAACTGAACTTTTAAATGCCGGCAAAGAATTCTCAGATGATGAGATCCGTAAAATGATGTCCGGTCATCTGTGCCGTTGCACCGGCTATGAAAACATTTTCCGTGCTGTCAAGAAAACAATGCTTCGCAGACTCGGAAAAAATGAAGAAGCAGACGCTGTCTAAAAGTAAATTGGGTTGCTGTTCGATACTGCCTGGGGACAGCATGACTGGGCACAGCTTTTGTGCCCAGTAACATAAACAGCACTCAATTGTAACTACAATCACATAAAATGTCTAGAAAGAACGGGTATGTAATTATGAAAGATAAAGAACGAAATATCACAACCGTCAGCGAAGAAAATATCTATGTCCTGAACGGCCGCGTACCACTTGGGAAAGCGATTCCTTTTGGCTTACAGCATGTACTTGCCATGTTCGTAGCCAACCTGGCTCCTGTATTAATCGTCTGCAGTGCCGCTCTTGTCAGAGGCACCGGTGACCATCTGACCGCTGTTGAAATCACTCGACTTCTTCAGTGTGCCATGTTCGTAGCCGGAATCGGTACTTGTTTACAGCTCTACCCTGTATGGAAGATCGGTTCTAAACTACCAATCGTTATGGGTGTCAGCTTCACCTTCCTCGGAAGTCTTCTGATGATCTGTACAAACCCTGATCTCGGATATGAGGGTATGGTCGGTGCCGTTATCCTTGGTGGTATCTTCGAGGGAGTTGTTGGTTTAAGTGCCCAGTATTGGAAGAAATATTTAACGCCGGTTGTATCCAGCTGTGTTGTTATCGCGATCGGACTTTCTCTTCTCCCGGTTGGAATGAATTCCTGGGGCGGTGGAAGCGGTTCCGAATCATTTGGATCCTGGTATCACCTTTTTGTAGGTCTTGTGACACTGATTGTCTGTCTGGTTTCAAGATATTTACTGCATGGTGTATACAAAAACCTGAATATCCTTGTTGGATTGATCTTCGGTTATATCCTTTCCGCAATCTTTACCGTTGCTGGTATTGCTCCAATGATCGATTTCTCCGGAATCAGCAAAACAATCAGTGAAATCGGATTCTTCAGCCTTCCAAGACTTGTCTTCTTCACCGGTCATACACCGGTATTTGACCTTGGAGCATTCTTCACAATTGCGATTGTCTTCCTGGTTTCTGCCGCTGAGACAACCGGAGCTACAACCGCAGTATGTAAAGGATCTTTAGACCGTGACATTAAGATTGAAGAGCTGCAGGGATCTCTTGCAGTTGACGGATTCTCCAGTACGATTTCCGGATGCTTCGGATGTCTGCCACTGACTTCTTTCAGCCAGAATGTCGGACTTGTAACTATGACTGGCGTAATCAACCGATTCACGATCCTTATGGGAGCTTTGATCCTGATTCTGGCATCTCTGTTCCCACCGCTTGGAGCCTTCTTTAACTCCCTGCCACAGTCAGTACTTGGCGGATGTACTGTTATGATGTTTGGTTCTATCCTGTACGAAGGAATCAAGATGCTCAAAGACTGTGAGTTCAATGACCGCACAATGATCATTGTATCTCTCGCTTTCTGCGTCGGTGTTGGTCTTACACAAACAGATGCGAACTTCTTCAGCGCTTTCCCACAGGCTGTGGGAGATATCTTCAACGGAAATGCTGTTGCAGGCGTGTTCGTAGTATCACTGCTGCTCAGTCTGATCCTGCCGAAAGATAAAAGTGAAAAAGTAGAAGAATAAAAAAGAAAAATAACAGCTGTAATTGAAACAAATTTCTCTTACAGCTGTTATTTTTCTTTTTCATATATCCTAAAGCAACGGTGTCATATATAACGGCAGATATACAATCCCTTCTTCCACCTTCAGATCATTTTTATGAAGAACATATAGCGTATCTAACTGTTCTGCATATTTCTCCCTACATTTTTTCAATGATGTTAATGTATACTTTCCACCGGACTTCACTTCAATTGGAGATATGTTATGTTTACTTGTAATTTTGCTCTTTGCAATCAGAAAGTCAATCTCCATTCTCAGACTTGCATCATCACGAGATGGGTTATTATAAAAATAAAGTTTATGGCCACTTGCAACAAGCATTTGTGCAACAATATTTTCCATAATCATTCCTTTATTTACTTCCAGTTTGTCAAACAGTAATTTTTTATAAATCTCTTCACTCACAATTCCATTTTCATCAAATGCATGACTTATAAGCAAACCTGTGTCTGCCATATAACATTTCATTGTTACACGATCCATATTTAATTTTAATCCGATATTTGGCGCTGTCGAATTATAGCATACATTCACGATCATTGCATCACTTAACCAAAAAATCGCATCTTCATAATCTCTGAATCTTGCTTCTTTCTTTAATGATGAAAGTTTAAATTTTTTATCATGCTTTTGGAGCTGTGCCGGAATATCATCAAAAATTTGTTCTACCTTCATCTCATATCCTTGAGCATGCTTTACGATATCTGCCCTGTACAATTCCAGAATGTCTCTCTTCACACGATCGACACGTTCAAAATCTTTCGTCTCTACATATCTTTCTACAGCCTGTGGCATTCCTCCAACAATCATGTACTGTCTGAAATAATCCATAGCTTTTCTGTGAAGTGCTGCACCAAGCGGCTTTTTCTTTTCAAAAAACACTTTGATAAAATCCATCAGACTCTCATTATCCAATGCCCATAAAAATTCCTCAAAGTCCAGAGGATACATTCGAAGATGTCTTTCTTCCGAAGGAATCACAATATCTTTTACATTTTTCTTAATGCTCATGAGTGATCCTGTTTCAATGTAATCATATCGGCCATCCGCTACAAGATATTTAATTGCAGCTCTCGCCCGTGGAAAGAGTTGTACTTCATCAAAAATAATCAATGTGTCTCGCTCATATAATTTCACATTATAATAGTTCGACAAATACATAAAAAATAAATCAAGATCATTCAGGTAATTTTCAAAAAGCTCTGTCACTTCTTGATTTACTCTGTTGAAATCAATGATAATGTAGCTTTTATATTCTTGCTTTGCAAAGTTCTCTACAATGTAACTCTTCCCTACACGCCTTGCACCATCAATTAATAAAGCTGTTCTCCCTGCTTCCTCTTCCTTCCATTTCAATAATTCTGTATATATTTTCCTTCTCAAAGTGTCCACCTCTTTTTTAATAACTCTCATTATTATTTGCAAACCTTGTACTTTTATTCTATTTTACATATTTTCAAAGTTTTTGTCACTATTATTTTACACGTTTTCAAGATTTTTATTCATCATATTTTACACGTTTTCAAGGTTTAACACATATTTACATTACACATGTACAGGTGTTGTTAATATGAAAGAAAATAAAAAAGAAGCTATATGAGGAATTGTTACTATCATGGCAGTATAGTAACAATTCCTTTTTTACAGCTTCCAAGAGTTGATCTACGATTAATTTTACTTGTATTCTTTTAGGGTTTTACTTAATATGGTTTTCTGACTTATTTTCTAACTGCGTCTGCGATTGCTTTTGCTTCTTTTGTCAGCTTGCAGACCTCATCAAACTTTCCTTCTTTTAAAAGGTTTCCTTTTACCATCCAGCTTCCGCCGCAGCAAAGGATCTTATCAAATGCCAGATAATCTTTTAAGTTCTCTGGATTGATTCCACCTGTCGGCATGAATCTGAGCTGATGATACGGAGCAGCCATTGCCTTGATCATCGGAAGTCCTCCTGCCTGTTCTGCCGGGAAGAATTTCACAACTTCCATTCCGCGTTTTACTGCCTGTGCTACTTCTGAAGGTGTCGCACATCCAGGTAAAACTGGAATTTCTCTTGCAAGACAATAATCCACGATTTCCGGATCAAATCCAGGGCTTACAATGAATTTTGCTCCTTCTTCAACAGCCTCATTTACCTGGGCTGTTGTCAGAACTGTTCCTGCTCCGACAAGCATCTCCGGGTAAGCTTCTGTCATCTGGCGGATTGCTTCCGCTGCCGCCTCTGTACGGAATGTCACTTCTGCACAAGGAAGTCCACCTTCAACAAGAGCTTTCGCAAGCGGAAGTGCATCTTTCACATCTTCAATCACTACAACCGGTACTACACCAAGTTCCTGAAATTTTTCATTTATATTCATCTTAACTCTTCCTCGCTTTTATCGCTTAATATCAAAATTCATCTGCATCACATGCTGAATCAGTGAAACGTCATCTGTAATATTTCCATCTCCGTGAATTGTATGTTTTACAGCGCTCGCTGCAACACCAAAGTTCACAACATCTTCCGGCTTGTACTGGTTCATCAGTCCATAAATAATTCCGCTGACGAAAGCATCTCCGCCTCCGACTCTGTCTAAGATATGGAAGGAAAGTGTGTTACTTTCATATGTTTTTCCGTCCAGCCACAGATAGGCTTTCAGACTGTTCTCACTGCAGCTCTGTGCATAACGCACATGTCTTGCAATACATTTCAGATTCGGATACTGCTTTACGAATTCTTCAAACACTTTCTCCTGCTGCTCAAGATTCGGCTGATACGGAATATCATCTTTCACATCACCTGCTCCTGTATCTTCCGGATTCTTCCATAAATGATATGGCTCAATTCCGAAAAGAACATTCACATATGGAAGACACATCGTACAGAAGTCTCTTGCTTCTTCCCAGCTCCAAAGTGTACTTCTGAAGTTACCGTCAAAGCTGACTGTCATCTTCTTCTCTTTTGCGATCTTGAGACATGTAAGGATCATTTCGCTGCAGCTTTTTCCAAGTGCCGGAGTGATTCCGCTAAGATGAAGCCATGTATATCCATCTAATATTTTTTCAAAATCTGCTTTTCCAAAATCATATTCGCTGAATGCACTGTGCTTTCTATCATATACAACCTTGCTTGGTCTGATTCCATATCCTGTTTCCAGATAATATGTTCCAAGACGGTGTGTCGGTGTCTCTTCCGGTGTAGAATAAATTACCGGATCACAGTTCACATCATTGCTTCGCAACATACGAACCGCACTTTTTCCAAGGCTGTTGTCCGGAACAACTGTACAAAATGTTGAGTCAATTCCAAGGTTTGCAAGAGACAGGGCAACATTTGCCTCACTGCCTCCATATCTTGCCTCAAATGTTGTCGCTGTTCGAATCTTTTCATAATCCGGCGGGGTCAGCCGAAGCATGATCTCGCCGATTGTTATAAATTTATGCTCTGTATTTTTCATACGTCTCACCCTTTACCATTCCAGATAAGCACCCTTCATCGGGCTGGCTGCATGTTCACTGAACATTCTCAGAACACCGCTCTTATACTTCGGTGCTCTCGGTTTCCAGTTCTTACGACGCTCTTTCAGGATCTCGTCGATCTCTTCCATCGTCTTTCTCTCTCCTGCGATACCGATGATATTCAGTTTTCTTTCCATAACGTCGATTTCAATAAGATCTCCTTCTTCTACAAGGGCGATCGGGCCTCCGTCAACAGCTTCCGGGCTGCAGTGTCCGATTACCGGTCCTGTAGATGCACCGGAAAATCTTCCGTCTGTGATCAATGCAATACTTCTTCCAAGTTCTGCATCACTGCTGATTGCTTCAGATGTGTAGAACATCTCCGGCATTCCGCTTCCCTTCGGTCCCTCATAACGGATGAAGACTGCATCACCTTTCTGTACTTTATGTTTAAGTACTGCATCCAGACACTCTTCCTCACTGTCAAATGGTCTTGCACGAAGTACGGACTTAAACATCTCTTTCGGGCATGCTGTATGCTTGATCACAGCTCCCTCCGGTGCAAGATTTCCACGCAGTACTGCAATACTTCCGTCTGTACCGATTGCCTTGTCATAAGGACGGATGATATCTTCTTTTGTCACATTGATATTGTAACGCTGGTTAAATTCCTGGAGCCATTTATCACATTTCTCATAGAAACCGTTTTTCTTAAGTTCTTCCAGGTTTTCTCCTAATGTCTTACCTGTTACTGTCATAACATCCAGGTGCAGGTGTTCCTTGATTTCTTCCATGATTGCCGGAACTCCTCCTGCATAATAGAAGCACTCTGCCGGCCATTTTCCTGCCGGACGGATGTCAAGCAAGTATCTTGCATTTCTGTGAAGTCTGTCAAATGTATCTCCTGTGATCTCGATGCCAAACTCATGTGCAATTGCCGGAAGATGAAGCAGACAGTTTGTACTTCCTGAGATTGCTGCATGTACAAGGATTGCATTTTCAAAACTGTCCATTGTTACAATATCTGAAGGACGCATATTTTCCATCTTCGCAAGACGTACAGACTGACGGCCTGCCTCTCTTGCAAATGCTAACAGGTCAGGACTTGTTGCCGGCATCAGTGCGCTTCCTGGAAGTGTAAGTCCAAGTGCCTCTGCCATGATCTGCATTGTTGAAGCTGTTCCGATGAAAGAACATGCTCCACAGCTTGGACATGCATTACATTTTGCCCAGTCAAGTTTCTCTTCATCGATCTCACCACGCTCAAACTTAGCACTGTACATTCCCAGCTGCTCAAGTGTCAGCATCTCCGGTCCTGCGTTCATTGTTCCTCCCGGAACTACGACTGCCGGAATATTCACTCTTGCAAGTCCCATCAGATTTCCCGGCATTCCTTTGTCACAGCTTGACAGATATACACCTGCATCAAACGGAGTTGCATTCTCATGAATCTCGATCATATTTGCGATCATCTCTCTGCTGGCAAGACTGTAGTTGATACCATCTGTTCCCTGGCTCTCACCGTCACAGATATCTGTACAGTAGTAACGAGCTCCATAACCGCCTTCTTCTTCGATTCCTTTTCTTACTTCTTCTACTAAAATATTCAGATGTCCACTTCCCGGATGGCTGTCTCCATAAGTACTTTCAACCATAACCTGAACTTTTCCAAGATCTTCTTTCTTCCATCCAGTTCCAATACGCAGCGGATCAAGCTCCGGTGCAAGTTTTCTCATTTCCTGACTTTTTAATTCCATGATATTCATACCTCCAGAATTCATTCAATCTGATTATTTAATCACTCTAAGTTTCTCTTCTTACTTTTCTTTCCCCTAGTCACAATTCCAATTTTTTTTCACATTAAGATACGATAAACCATGCGATTGTCGCACCGACTGCTCCAACTAATCCTACGATTGTCTCCATTACTGTCCATGTCTTAAGGTTTGTCTTCTCATCTACCTCGAACAAGGATTTTGACAGCCAGAATCCAGAGTCATTTACATGGCTGAATGCTGTTCCACCTGCTGCGATGGCGATTGTAAGTGCTGCTAACTGAAGCTGGCTAAGTCCTGCTACCATTGGCATGGAAGCAATGATTCCTGCTGCCATTGTCATGGATACTGTCGCAGATCCAACAGATACACGTACTGCAACTGCTACAAGGAATGCGATCAGAACCATTGGAAGCGGAAGCGCTCCTACAAAGTTTCCAAATACTTCTCCGATTCCGGAATTCTGAAGAATGAAACGAAGCATTCCACCACCGGAGATCAGAAGGATGATATTTCCACAAGAATGTAAGGAATTTGTCATAACCTTTGTAATCTCTACAAGATTAAATCCTGCCGGAAGTCCTAAGAACAGCATCGCACAGATTGTAGAAAGCAGAAGTGCGATTACCGGAGTTCCGAGGAATTCAAGTACCGGCTGTGCAGGTGTCATAAATGGAATAATGGAAGATAATGTATTCAGGATAATAAGGAACAACGGAAGCAGAATAATGCTTACGATCAATGCAAATTTTGGTCTTTTTCCGTTTTCTTTTTCCTGAGATTCTTTCTCATTTTCTAGATAAGAACTTGGAACATCACAGAAGAACTTACTTCCTGCGAATTTACCAAATACCGGGCCTGCCAGGATCATTGCCGGGATTCCGATAACGATTCCAAGCATGATTACATAACTAAGCTGTACATTCAACATCTCTGCCACAAGCACCGGTCCAGGTGTCGGTGGTACAAATGCATGTCCGATTGCCAGTCCGGCAAGCAGCGGAATTGAATAACAAAATACAGATTTCTTTGTCTTACGTGCAATACCGAATGCTACCGGGATTAAGATCAGAAGTCCTGACTCAAAGAAAACCGGCATTCCGACGATCAATCCTGTAATTCCAAGTGCCCATGGTGCCCGCTTCTCTCCGAATACTTTCAACAACGTATCCGCGATAACTTCAACACCGCCCGATACCTGAAGGATTGCTCCAAACATAGATCCCAGACCAATCAAAATCGCGATTGTCTGTAAGGTAGTTCCTACACCTTCTGCAATCGTATCTGTGATCATGCTAAATGGCATTCCTACTGCTATACCAATGATCAATGCTGATGACATGATCGCGATAAAAGGCTGAATCTTTACTTTAATAATCAAAAACAATAATACGGCAAATCCAAGCAACGCTCCCAATATCAACCGTTCCGGGGATGCACTAAATTCACTCATGTGTTTTCCTCCTCAAACAATTTTTTCTTCATTTCTTTTTTCAACTCTTGTTTTACTGTTTCAAATCTCATTTCAAAATCGACGTCTCTTTGAATGTGCCTTTATTATATATTGCCTTCTGTTTTTCATTCAATACATGTGATGTATTTACTTTCTTTTTTACATAATGCGCAAAAAAAGAGTAGGGAATCTTGCTATTCCCTACTCTTTTTTGTGTATTTTACCTATTTCTTCTTGAAATACATTTGTTTTCATTTTTAAACATCTGATGTATTTTAAATATTCTTTTTCTTCTTCCGCTCTTCCAGAAGCTCCACGATAACCTGTCTGTTGTAAGTCAGATGCATGATCATCGCACATCTTGCTCCAACTGCATCCCGCTTCTTTAATGAATTCACAATCTCACGGTGCGTTGTCAATGTTTCTTCTTTTAAGCTTCGGTATGTAATATTGGCAAATGTTACGACAGCCGTATTAATTACCGGAAGAAGACGCTCGATAACCACATTTCCACTCAACTTTGCCAGATAGCAGTGAAACTCGATATCTTTATAAATGTGATCGATCCCCTGCTTATACAGATCTTCGACTTCATTACACAGATGTTCTGCCTCTTTGATCTGTTCCTCAGTTGCATTCTTACATGCCAGCATTACAATCTCAGGTTCAAACATCAGACGTACTTCAAAAAGATCCATTGCCAACTGATACTTATCCTGAACTGAACCAAATCCAAGAACATCATTTTCCATATAACTCGTACTGATCACATAAGTACCGTCTCCGCGGCGCACTTCAAGAACTCCGCGGGAAACTAATCCTTTCACAGCCTCACGGACTGTACTTCTTCCAACCTGGAAACGCTCTGTCAATTCATACTCATTCGGAATCTTTTCTCCCACCTGGATTGGCTCATCCAGAATGAATTTCATAAGACGGTCTTCCGTTTTCTGTCCCAACGTCCTTTTTGCTACCGGTGCTTTCTGATGCATCTTCTTCTCACTCCTTCGTGCTGATCTTCTCCAGGCACGCAATCAGTTCTTCTTCGCTTGTCACAATCTCATCCGGCTTCACATCCCCTGTTGCCTGATGTCCACGATGATTATACCAGATTGCATTCCATCCCGCAGCTTTTGCCCCTGCGATATCATTTTCAAAAGAATCACCCACATAGCAGATCTCTTCCGGCAGAATCCCCAATCTGTCTGCTGCCCTGCTGAAAATCCTCTTGTCCGGTTTTGCCACGCCAAGCGCTCCTGATATGAATATATGCCCTACCGGGATCCATTCTTTCAACCCAAGTGCATTCACCTTATCCCACTGGTGCTGCGCCGGTCCATTCGTAATAATGCCAAGAGTCACCTTTTCTTTCAGGCTCTGCAGCAAATCTTTCATTGCATCCGTCATCTTGATCTCCTGCTGCTTTTCTTCATAAACTGCCTGGAACTCCAGGGCCTTCAACGCATTGATTTGCTTCCCATAATCAAGAAATGCATTCTTAAACCGATAGATATACATCTCTTCCATAGACATCTCACCACTCAAGCACCGTGCATACACGGAATCACTGTATCTTCTACTTGCGAGAAACGCACCTTCCAGATCTAAATCTGTGTCTTCCGGGAAAATCTCCCTGCAGGTTTGCTTAAACGGAGTTGATAAATCATATAATGTGTCGTCTACGTCGAATACAATTGCTTTCATTCTTCTCATCTTGTCCCTTTTCCACTCCCTGGTAAACTGTCTTGATTACTGTTCGCACTTTATACGACAGAAATCCATTCTGTACAGATACCATACTTGTTATCTTTTTATCAATCTATCGATAGTCTAACATAGTTTATTTTATTTGACTAGGTTGAATTTT
>ERZ870052.466-NODE-466-length-16082-cov-3.702530_pt1 | contig 16082 bp, 10 predicted proteins | sample MGYA00520889_ERZ870052 | MGnify/ENA primary metagenome ERZ870052 (study PRJEB32232, sample SAMN07284988) | human gut metagenome | biome: human-associated habitat; material: feces | host: Homo sapiens | place: Tanzania | collected 2014-08-14 ...
GCCCAGGTCGGACGACTTGGGCGCGGGCGCAGCGGCAGCATGTTTTGGCGTAACGGGCTTAGGCGCCGACGGGGTCGGTGCCGCTACCGGTGCCGTTTGCTGCTGCGGCGCGCTGACGCTCGAGGATGCAGGGGCCGCCGAGGACACGGGTTGCGGGTCCGCAGATGCCGCAGCCCGTGCAGATGGAGAATGCTCCTCATGTTGAGGAGCCGGCGTGCCACCCCCATCCAGGACATAGTCGACGGTGCGACGACCGAAGACCGCGCAGACCGTCGGCAGGACCACCGACTGCGTGTCGGCGCGACCGAGCATCTTGATGGCAAAGGTCGAGCCCGCGGGGAACGAGACCGTGAGCTTGGAGCCGTCATCGGCCGTGGCGCGAGCGTTGAGCAGCAGGCCTGCATAGGAAGCCTGACGAGCCTTGACGCGCTCGACGACCTCGGTCCATTTGCGCTGGAGCTCGCCAGCGTCCTCGACCGCGGGGGTCTCGGCAGCACCGGCGGCGGCAACCTGGGCGGCGTTATTGGGTTTAGGCGCGGGCGTCGACACGGGCGATGCGGCAGGCATGGAAGCCGGAGCCGCAACGGGTTGAGAAGCCGGCGCCGGCTGAGACGCAGGCGTCGCAGGCTTGGAGACCTGCGTGGACGCGGGCTTAGGCGCAGGCTGGGCCGCGGGGGCAGCCGCGGCGCCACGGTCCCAAGGCATGCCGCCCTGGTGCGCGGACGTAGCGGCAGGAGCGGTCGCCGCCGGGGCAGCAGCCCGGGCACCCGAGATCAGCGTCGGCTGCTGCATCGCCGCAGGTGCCGCCGGGGCAGCCTGAGCAGCAGCAACGCTCGCCGGCACGGCGCCGCTAGCGACCATAGCCTCCAAGCGAGCCACGCGCTCGGCCAAAGCCTCAATCGTCAGGTCGGCCTCGGGACGTGCCAGACGGGTGCAGGCGATCTCGAGCACCAGGCGCACGTCACTCGCGCCCCTCATCTCCAGCGCGGCATCGTCGAGCACCGTCAGCACACGGGCCAGGCGGTCGGCAGGATGCTCGCCAAAGGCAGCGGCCTCGGCAGCGAGTGCCTCGGCCTGCTCGGCCCCGCCCTCAAACAGCTCGGCACGAGCGCCGGCAACGCAGGCCACGTATACGTCGCGCACGTGCGCCACCAGGTCGCGCGTCAGCTCCAGCAGGTCGTTGCCTTCCTCGACCTGCGCACGAATCAGCCCATAGAGCTCGGCGACATCGCGATCGGCAATGGCGCGCGCAAACTCGCCCAAAATCTGGTCCGAGACCTCGCCCAAAAGCGAGCGGGCATCGTCCGCATGCACGGCGCCGTTGCCAAAAACGCTCAGCTGCTCCAGCGTGGAAAGCGCGTCGCGCATGCCACCCTTGGCATGACGCGCCACGATGGCCAGCGCCTCGTCGTCGTAATCGAAACCCTCCTGCTCGCACACGTAGGACAGGCGATGCTCAATATCCTCGTTGCCGATGCGATGGAAATCGAAGCGCTGGCAGCGCGAGAGGATGGTCTCCAAGATCTTTTGCGGATCGGTGGTGCACAGCACAAAGATCACGTGTGCCGGCGGCTCCTCGAGCGTCTTGAGCAGCGCATTGAACGCCGCCGTCGTGAGCATGTGGACCTCGTCGATGATATAGATCTTGTACTTGCCGCGCACCGGGGCAAAGTTGACGGAGTTGATGATCTCCTCGCGCACGTTGTCCACACCGGTGCGGGAAGCGGCATCAAGCTCGTAGACATCGGGGTGGTTGCCCTCGGCGATGAGCTCGCACTCCTCGCAGGTGCCGTCGGGCATGCAGCCGCTCGCACCCTCGGCGCGCGCCGCCTCGGCATTGCGGCACAGCAGCGCCTTGGCAAGGATACGCGCCATGGTGGTCTTACCCGTGCCGCGCGGACCGCAGAACAGGTAGGCATGGGACAGGCGTCCCTCGGTAATAGCGTGCTCGAGCGTCGAGACGATGTGCTGCTGGCCCACCACGGAGTCGAAGGTGAGCGGGCGATACTTTCGGTACAACGATTCCATGGGTGCTCCCCCGGGTATACTGAGTCTTGTTGTCGCGGCGGCCATACGGTCGCACGGCATACTGCATTCCATAATAACCCGTACGGCGAGCCCGCCGCGATAGGAGTCCAAAGAGCATGGCAGACGCAGAGAGCAACCTCGTTCCCTCCGAAGCAGCCGACCAGGTCGAGGTCGAGGTCGAGACGCAGGCCGCAGCCGATGACGGCATTCTGTACCTCAACGAGTACCAGTACGAAAACGACCTCGTCACCGATTTTGCCCGCCTGGTCGCCTCGCCCAAACGCCGCGGCTCCCTGTACGTCGCCGCCGCCATTTCCGCCCTGCTGGGCGTTGGCATGCTGGTGGCCGGCGGCAACTGGATCAAGTTCGGCGTCGTCCTGATCGTATTCGGCGCCTTTTTGGCCTGGTGGAGCAAAAACCTGCACCACACGCTCGCGCGCGACTATATCGACGCCGTTGAGGCCGATGAGTCCATGGGCGGCCGCTACCGCCGCGTCGCCGCCAACGAGGACGGCCTGATGGTCTGGGGCAAAAGCGGCAAGTCGCAATTCTTCCCGTTTGAGAAGCTCGACCACGTGCTCGACGGCGAGCGCATCTTTGTGGCCATGTTCGCCGACCAGGGCGTGACGATTCCCAAGGGCACCTTTGTGCGTGGCGATGCCGAGCAGTTTGGCCCCTTCCTGAAGGCGCGCATCAACAAAAAGCTCCGCATCGAGACCAAAAAGAAGAAGATGAAGGCCGAGAAGGCCGCCGCCGAGGCCAAGCAGGGCGACAAGCCCAAGGACGCCAAGGGCAAGCAGCGTAAGCAGAAGAAGAACAAGAAGAAGCGCTAAGCCGAGCACGGACTTTCGGGCCCCGGGCGCATGCTTAGGCAAAACTTAGATTGACAGCGGAAACCGCATCCCGTTTTGGCACTCCAAAGCGGGATGCGGTTTCCTTTCATCCGAGCGTGCTACACTAGCAGCATTTATGCCACCGCGAACGGCTCGGCCCCGCACCTGCCGCTCGCAAACGAACTTTAAACGCACGAGGGTTGGCCATGCCGCTTTTCTCGCAACATACCGCCCGGTTCTCGCCGGACGTTCCCTTGGAGGGCACCAGCTCTCGCGAGCTGCTCAAGCGGTACCAGCCGCTCGAGACGCTTGCGACCGGCGGCTTTGGTTCCATCGAGATCTGCCGCGACACGCATCTGCGCCGCCGCGTGGCCATTAAGCGTATCCCCCTTATCAACGGCGCCGGCATGCCCGCCAGCGACATCATGGATGTACTGCGCGAGGCGCACACCGCCGCCATGCTTCAACATCCCAATATCGTGCAGGTTATCGACTTTACGCACGACACCGCCTATGCCTACCTGGTCATGGAGTATGTCGACGGCATGTCGCTTGCCGAGTTCCTGCATCGCGTGGACGGCCATTCGCTCACCTTTGACGAGGCCGCGGCCATTGCCGACGCCCTAGGCCAGGCGCTCACCTTCGCGCATAACAACGGTGTACTTCACCTGGACATAAAGCCCGCCAACGTGCTCATCGACCACTCGGGCAATGTAAAGCTCACCGACTTTGGCATGGCGCGGCTGTCGTCTGCCGGCGGCTTTGGCGGCTCGCGCGGCGGCACCATCGGCTACATGCCGCCCGAGCAGCTCGATATCGAGACCGGCACGGTCGACGAGCGCGCCGACGTCTTTGCCCTCGCCTGCGTCATCTACGAGGGCCTGTGCGGCAACGCCCCCTTTATGGCGGCCACGCCCGCCGACTCGCTCGACCGCATCATCGGCGGCGCCGCCTACCCCAGCGAGCTCATCCCGCACTTTCCCCCGGGGGCCGAGGCCGCGCTGATGAGCGCGCTCTCCCCCATGCCGCAAGACCGCCCCAACAACATCGAGGCGTTTTGCGACCGCCTACTCTCCGGTCTGGGCAGCGTGCGCGAAGGCCGCCGCAGCCTGGAGCAAATGGTGGGCGAGCTCTCGAATGACGAGCACGCGGCCGACGATATGGAGTCGTTACCCTACGAGGACGACGCCATCGAGGTCGACCCCGCACTTGGCTGGGCGGGTACGCGCTGGAGCCGCGCACGCGATTACGCCATACGCGCCATCTCGGCGCTAACGTGTGCCACCTTTAGCTTTTTACTGATGCAGGCAGCGGGTGTCGCGGCACTTCCCGGTCTGGTCGTCGCAGCCATCGCTATTGGTGCGGCCGCCGGCCTGGCCCCGCAGATTGGCTCTGCCATCTCTGCCGTGGGCTTTTTGGTGCTCATGGCCAACGCCACCATGCAAGCGCAGGGCATCCTATCGATGCTGCCCGTCGCGGTAATCTTTGCCGCCGCCATGTCCGGCTGGTGGATTGCCTGGGGCCGCACCGAGGCCGCTGCGAGCACCGCGCTCACCTGCGCGCTCGCACTCGGTTGCCTGACCAGCGACACCTTCCTGGCAGCCGGGGTCGCCGCAGGCATCGCGGCCTTTTGGCTCGGTCCGACAAGCGCCGCGGCAGCTACGGGCATGGGCGCACTCTTTGCCCGCCTGGCCACGGTCGCCCTCTCCACCGGAGGCGTGCTGGGGCTCGGCAACGTGGCCGCAGCGCTGGGAGACGCGCTCCTTCTCGCTGCGATTGCACTGGTCGCGGCAACGGCTGCGGTAACATCGCTGCTGCTTAACGCCCATGCCAAGCGCGCCGAGCAGGGGTCGAATCTCGCCGCAATCGCCGCGATTGCCGTCGCCGGCATCGGCTCGGCGGCGTCACTCTGTCTTGCACACCATATGGAAATTGCCAGCCTTGCGGGTGCGGTCGTCGCCAAGGCGGCGGTTGCGGGAACCCTATCCTCTATAATCGTTGGGATATGCCTTTATTTGCTCGGATACCAAAGAACCTATACGGAGAGTGATCTTTCGTGAACTTCCTGAACATCTTCGAGGACCACGTGGCCGGCATCTTCGGTGCCACCCGTGCCCCGTTCTCCTTTAAGAAGCTTGCCAAGCAGGCCGCTCGCGACATGGAGGATCAGACTCTGGTGATCAACGGCGTCAACACCGCGCCGGCACTCTATACCATCCTGATCGCCGCCGACGACGATCCCATGCTCGCCCCGTTCTACCCCGAGCTTTCGCGCGAGGTCCGCGAGTTTGTGAAGGCGCAGGCCGAAAAGCGCCGCTACGTCTTTGTCGGCGAGCCCCTCGTTCGCTTTATGATCGACCCGCAGCTGCGCGCCGGCAAGTTCTCGGTCTTTGCCGAGAACGTCGATGCCCCCACGCTCGGCCGCCTGTATGAGGAAGAGCGCGCCTACCAAAATGGTCTGGGCCAGAACAACTCGGCCGCGAGCCGTGCCGCCAGCGCTCCGCGCGCCGGCCAGCAGCAGTTCGCCGCCCCGCAGCAGCGCCCCGCTGCCATGCCGCAGCAGCAGCCGGCACCCCGCGCCGCCGTTCCCGACCCGCTCGCCGCAGCCGATCCCTTTGCGCCCAACGTCCCCGATCCCGCCGCCGCACCCATTCCCGTGCCCCAGACCGTCTCGCGCGACGCGCTTGCCGGCATGGGCGGAGCAGCCGCAACCGGCGCCGCCGTGGGCCTTGGCGCCGCGGCCAGCATCGCCTCCAACATGGCAAGCCCCCGCGCCCCGCAGCGCCCGCTCGCCCAGCTTGTCGACGTCGTGAGCGGCGAGAGCCACAGCATCACCTCCGCGCAGGTGACCATCGGCCGCGAGCGCTCGGTTTCCGACATCGCCCTGCGCGACCCCAACGTGTCGCGCCGTCACGCCCAGCTCACCTTTACCGGCTCGGATTGGTCGATCGAGGACCTCAACTCCACCAACGGCACGCTCGTCAACAACCGCCGTATCACGCGCTGCCCGCTGCGCAACGGCGACCTGCTGACGTTTGGCCTGAGCACTTTCGAATTTAGGGGATAGTCGCTTATGAACATCGATATCGTCCTTTTTGCAGGCCGCATCGTCCTGGTCGCCCTGCTCTATATCTTCCTGTTCGCCGTCATGAAGACCGGCGTGGGCCTCGTTCGCGGTCAGCGCCGCGACTCGGCCATCTGGACGATCGATGTGGACAAGGGCCCGCGCGGCATCCGTGGCATCCACGTGGACATGCTCGGCCCCGTCATCGTCGGCCGCTCGCCGTCGTCGGACATCTGCATCAACGAACCGTTTGTCTCGGCCTCGCATGCGCGTTTTTCGCTGCAGGGCCCCGCACTTATTATCGAGGACCTCAACTCGCTTAACGGCACGCTCGTCAACGGCCGCCAGCTGGTGGAGCCCGCAACGCTGCGCGAGGGCGACGAAGTCCAGATTGGCGACGTGGTCATGAAGGTGAACCGTCGATGATCGACGAGGAGAACAAGTCCGCAACCATGCCCGAGGCGCCGGCTGCCCCCGCGCCCGTGCCGGCTCATGCCGCCCCGGCGGGCCCTGCGCCCGTGGAGCCCGAGGACACCGTGTTCTCCCTGCCTCTTTCGCATGTAACACAAGAGTATCCGACGCTCGTCGATGATGAGGGCACCGAGGACAACGCCGACAGCAGCAACGCCCCCATTGGCGCGCACGCTGCTGCCGAGCAGCCCGCGGCACCTGAGTCAACGCCCGCGCCGGCTCACTTTGCCGAGCCCGTCGCCGAAGCGATCAACGAGAGTGCTGCCGTGTTTACGGCTCCCGAGCCCGCGGCACCGGTGTTCCCCATAGCTCCGGCGGCCGAGTCGGCACCCGAGCCCGAGCCCGCGCCTGCACCCGCATCCGCACCGGCACCCGTAGCGGCGCCCTCCCCCGAGAACGCACTGGCGCCCGAGACCATGCAGCCTGCGGCCGAGGACATGCCCGCCGCAACGACGGAGGATGTCTCCCAGCTCCACAGCACGCCCGCGCCAGCGCACTTCGCGGCCCCCGAGCCCACAACCGTCGCTCCGCAAGACGACGAGCCCGCCGACCGTACAGCCGAAGAGGCTGCCGCGCCCGCCGTCACCGACCCGGACGACGATGCCGCCACCGTCTCGCCCGGCGATACAGCTGAGATTGACGTTGCCGCCGTGGAGGCCAAGCTCAAAGACCCTGGCTCGACCATGAGTTTTGAGCCGCTGACCGACGAGCGCATTGAGACCGACTCGACCTACGATGCCGGCACCACCACGCAGCTCATGTGGGGCGCCCGCTCCGATGTCGGCTGCGTGCGTCCGCATAACGAGGACTCCTATCTGGTGCAGTCGCCGCTCTTTTGCGTGTGCGACGGCATGGGCGGACACGCCGCCGGCGAGGTGGCATCCTCCATCGCCGTCGAGACCATCGCCAAGACGGCGCCGCAGTCCGCGGACGCCGCGCGACTGGCCGCAGCCGTCGAGGCAGCCAACGCCGCCGTGATCGAGGCCGCGCTCAACGGCCTGGGCAAACCCGGCATGGGTTGCACGGCAACCTGCGCCTACATCGAAAACGATACGCTCGCCATCGCCCACGTGGGCGACTCGCGCGCCTACCTGCTCCACGAGGGCACGCTCATCCGCGTGACCCGCGACCACTCCTATGTGGAGGAGCTCGTGGATGCCGGCGAGATTACGGCCGACGAGGCCCGCGTCCACCCCAACCGCTCGGTCATTACCCGTGCACTGGGCTCGGACCCTGCCATGTACGCCGATCACTTTACCCTGCATATCGAGGAAGGCGACCGCCTGATCCTGTGTTCGGACGGCCTTTCGAGCATGATTCCCGATAGCGATATCGAGAACATCGCCACGCAGTCCTCGACCGCGCAGATTTGCGTCGACAACCTTGTTGACGCGGCACTGGTCGCTGGCGGACACGACAACGTCACCGTGGTCGTCGTGGACCTGGTCGACGACGGCGTCATGCGCGAGGCGCAGCGCGTTCGCCGCCGCAACATCACCATTGCCGCCGTCCTGGGCATCGCTTTTGTGGTGGCGGCAGCCATCTGGGCCTACACGGGCGTCACCGGCTCGTACTACCTAGGCACCTACAAGAACACCGTCGCAGTCTACCGGGGCATACCCGGCAATCCGCTCGGCCTTAAACTGCACTGGCTCGATAGCACGACCACCATTAAGCTGTCCGACCTGCCCGAAGACACGCAGAACCGCCTGAAGGCTGGTATCCCGCAAACGAGCGTCGACGATGCGCAGGACACCATCTCCAAGTACCGCCATCAGATCGACGAGGAGCAGACCCGTCAGGTGATCGACGCGCAAACGATCCGCGACAACACCGACCAGGGTTCGACCTCCGAATCTGAATCCGAGAAAACCGCCGAACAGTCCGCCGAGGCCGAAGCCTCCGATAAGAATTAGAAAGGGAGTGCCGCTTTATGAGTCGCCGCAACACCGAAATGCTCTTGCTCATCGCCTCGGCGTTCCCCGTCATCCTGCTGTATGCGATGTACGTGCTCACCGCGGGCGCCGCCATCTCGTTTGAGACGCTCGCCGTGCCGATCGGCCTCTTTGCCGCGTTTGCCGCGGCACATATCGCCGTGCGCATCCTGGCACCCGGCGCCGACCCGGCCATCTTGCCCATCGTCTTTGTGCTTTCGGGCATCGGTATCACGTTTGTGACGCGCCTGGCGCCCGCGCTTGCCATCTCGCAGCTCATCATTTTGTTTGTCTCGGTTGCCCTGATGGTAGGCACGCTCGCGCTGGTGAAAAACCTCGACGTGGTCATGCGCTACAAGTACACCTTTGGCATCATCGGCATCATTTTGCTCATGCTGCCCATCTTTATCGGCACCACGATCTCGGGCTCCAAGCTGTGGATTCGCATCGCCGGCTTTACCATTCAGCCCGGCGAGTTCGCCAAGGTCTTTATCGTCCTGTTCCTGGCAGGCTATCTGGCCGAGAACCGCGAGCTGCTCTCCATCTCCAACCGCAAGATCTTGGGCCTCAAGATCCCGCGCCTGCGCCTGCTGCTGCCGCTGTTCGCAGTCTGGGGCGTATGCCTGCTCGTCGTCGTCTTCGAACGCGACCTGGGCTCGGCCGTGCTGTTCTACACCATCTTCTTGCTGATGCTCTACGTTGCCACGGGACGCTTCTCGTACGTCGTTATCGGCCTTGCGCTCTTGGCCGTGGGGGCCGTGGGCGCCTACAAGTTCCTGTCGCACGTCCAGGTTCGTTTTCAAATCTGGGTCGACCCCTTTAAGGACGCTCAGGGCCAGGGCTACCAGATTGTCCAGTCCCTCTTCTCGCTGGCCGACGGCGGCCTTGTCGGTGTCGGCATTGGCAACGGCATGGCCAATAACATCCCCGTCGTCGAGTCCGACTTTATCTTCTCGGCCATCGGCGAGGAGATGGGTCTTCTGGGCGGCGGCGCCGTGCTCATCCTGTTTATGCTCTTTGCCGTGCGCGGCCTGACCACGGCCGCCCGCGCCAAGTCCGACCTTGCCGCCTTTAGCGCTACCGGCCTCACGGCCGCCATCAGCTTCCAGGCCTTCTTGATCGTTGGCGGCGTTACCCGCCTGATCCCGCTGACCGGCGTCACCCTGCCCTTTATGAGTCAGGGCGGCTCCTCGCTGCTGGCGAGCTTTATCATCGTCGCGCTGTTGCTGCGCGCCGGTGACGAGGCAACCGGTCGCGAGGCCGAGCTCGCCGGCACCGGCACCATGGCAGCCATCACCGACGACCAGGTCGCCTCGGCGGCGGCCTCGACCGGCACGCGCTTTGCCAACTCTTCTTCGTACACCAGCGGCAGCCACTCTGCCGGCTCACGTATGCGCCGTCGCCTGCTCGACACGCCCGAATCCGGCGTGCTGGGCCGCGTGGCGCTCGCCAACCGCCTGACCCGCGCCGTGTTCGCCTTTACGGCACTGTTCGCCATCCTTATCGGCAATCTCACCTATGTCCAGGTCATCAAGGCCAAGGACTACCAGGACATGCCGACCAACAACCACACCATCGCGCGCTCCAAGTACATCCAGCGCGGCTCCATCATCACGTCCGACGGCGTGACGCTGGCCGAGTCGCTGCAGCAGGAAGACGGCACCTACGCACGCTCCTACCCCAACGGCAATCTGGCGGCGCACGTCGTTGGCTACGTGAGCCAGCAGTACGGCACCGCGGGCGTCGAGAGCGTCATGAACGACACACTCACCGGCTCCAAGGATTACTCCAGCTGGAACAACGCCATCGCATCGCTCGCGGGCCAGAACCAGCCGGGCAACACCGCCAAGCTCACCATCGACTCGCGCATTCAGACGGCTGCCGAACAGGCACTCAAAGGCTTTAAGGGCGCCGTGGTGGTCATGGATCCGCGAACCGGCGCGGTGCTCGCGTGCGCAAGCTCGCCCACCTACGACAACACCAACATCGATGCCCTGCTGCAGTCGGGCGGCGGCGAGGACGGCTCCATGTACGACCGCGCCATGGACGCGCTCTACACCCCGGGCTCCACGTTTAAGGTCGTCACGCTTTCCGCGGCGCTCGAGACCGGCACCGCCAGCCTCACGAGCACCTACGAGGCACCCGGCTCCATGGACATCGGCAACGCGCCGGTCACCAACTACGCCAACGAGAGCTACGGCACCATCAGCCTGCAGCAGGCCTTTGCCGTGTCGTCCAACGTCGTCTTTGGCCAGGTGGCCAACGAGATTGGCGCCAGCTCGCTCGTCCAGTTCGCCAACGCCTTTGGCTATGGACAGAAGCTCGGCCAGGATTTGACCACCACGGCCTCCATCATGGCCGACCCCTCGCTCATGACCGAGTGGGAGACCGCCTGGGCGGGCGCCGGCCAGCCCGTCGGCATGGACCACACGCCCGGCCCGCAGACCACCGTCATGCAGAATTGTGTGATCGCAGCGGCCATCGCCAACAGCGGCGTCGTCATGGACCCGTTCTTCGTGGCCCAGGTACTCGCCCCCGACGGAACCGTGGTCAAGACCACGCAGTCCCGCTCGCTTGGCCAGGCCGTCAGCGCCACCACGGCCGAGCAGGTCAAGCAGGCCATGCTCGCGGTCGTCCAGTCCGGCACCGGCACCGATGCCCAGATTCCGGGCGTTAAGGTCGCCGGCAAGACCGGTTCGGCCGAGACCGGCGGCACCAACGTCAACTCGATGTTCGTCGGCTTTGCACCTTACGATTCACCCACGGTCGCCATCTCGGTGGCCCTGGAGGATTACGACCAACATGACGTCAAGGCGGCCAAGATCGCCGGCATCGTCCTGACCGCGGCACTCGCCGCACAGGGAGCGTGATGCCCGTGATTGAAGCACGAGCATGTGGCGCGCCGCAGCCGATAAGCTAGCGGACATGCGCCACGCGGCCCCAGCGGCCACAGATTTGGTACTACACACATCGTTGAGCGAATAAGTTAGTTAGGAGCAGGAATGGAACAGAGGGTCCTCGGGGGAAGATACCTCCTCAAGGATAAGGTGGGGACAGGCGGCATGGCGACCGTCTTCCGTGCGCAGGATCAGGTCCTCGACCGCACGGTAGCCGTCAAGATCATGCTGCCGCAGTACGCTGGCGACGCCACCTTCGCCGCGCGCTTTAAGCAGGAGGCCCAGGCAGCAGCCGGCCTCTCCTCCCCCTATATCGTGGGCGTCTACGATTGGGGCAAGGACGGCGACACCTATTACATCGTCATGGAGTACCTGCGCGGTACCGACCTTAAGAGCGGCATCAAGAGCCACGGCGCCCTCGACCCCAAGAAGGTCGCGCAGATCGGCTCGCAGATCAGCTCTGCGCTTTCGGTCGCCCACAAGCACGAGATCATCCACCGCGACATTAAGCCGCAGAACATCATGGTGCTGCCCGACGGCAACATCAAGGTGATGGACTTTGGCATCGCGCGCGCCAAGAACAGCCACCTCACGCAGGACAACAACGTGCTAGGCACGGCCCACTACGTAAGCCCCGAGCAGACCCGCGGCCAGGACCTCGGTCCCACCTCGGATATCTACTCGCTGGGTGTCGTCATGTACGAGTGCGCTACCGGCCGCGTACCCTTCGACGGCGACGACGCCATCTCGGTCGCGCTTAAGCAGGTCAACGAGCTTCCCGTGCCGCCCAGCCAGATCAACTCCGGCGTGGATGCCGATCTTGAGCGCATCATCCTCAAGTGCATGGAAAAGGATCCGGCAAACCGCTTCCAGACGGCCGACGAGCTTCGTCAGGTGCTCAACAGCTACCTGTCCGGCCGCGCCGTCAACGTCTCGGAGCCCACGCGCGTCATCGGCGCCGCCGGCGACCTGGGCGCTACCAAGACCCGCGAGCTTTCTGACTCCACGCGCGCCATGGTTCGCCCCGTCTCGGGCGTGAGCGGCCAGAACAACGCCCGTAGCGCCGTCTCGGGCTCCACGGGCTCCTATGAGGTCGAAAGCCCCAAGTCCAACAAGAACAAGATCATCGCCGCCGTCGTCGCCGCAATCGCCGTGATTGGCGTTGTGGTGGCCTTCGCAACGGGCATGTTCAGCGGCGAGCAGGTCACGGTGCCCGACGTGCTGGGCAAGGACCAGGAGACCGCTATCGAGCTGATCAAGGAGGCCGGCCTTGAGGTCGGCACCGTCGACCAGAGTTACAACGACGACGTCGACGAGGGCAAGGTTGCCGAGCAGACCCCCAACGGCAACACCAAGAAGCCCAAGGGCACCAAGGTGAACCTGGTGATCTCCAAGGGCGCCAAGCCCTCCGAGAAGGTTGAGGTTCCGCAGCTTGTGGGTCTGACCAAGGACCAGGCCGAGGCCGCACTGGCAAGCGTGGGCCTGAAGGGCAACGCAACCGAGGAGGCCAACGAGGCCGACGAGGGCCAGGTCTTTGAGCAGGGCACCGACGCTGGCAAGGAAGTCGAGAAGGGCACGACCATCTCGTACAAGGTCTCCAGCGGCCCTGACACTACCTCCGTCCCCGATCTGACCGACATGACCGAGGCCCAGGCGCGCAATGCCCTCGACATGGCCGGTTTTGGCGTTGACGTGAGCTACCAGGAGAACGACTCCGTCACCGAGGGCACCGTTATTAGCTGGAACCCCAGCGGCAAGCAGAAGCCCGGCGCCACGATCACCGTTGTCATTGCCAAGAAGTCCGGCAAGGCCAGCGTTCCGGGCAACCTGTACGGCAAGAGTATCTCCGCCGCTGTCACCGCGCTCAACAACGCCGGCTTCTACAACATCGCCTTCTGCGACCAGAACGGTAACCCCGTGAGCGGCAACGAGAACGCCACCGTTACGGGCGTCTCCCCCACCGGCAAGCAGTCGACCGACAACACGATTACGCTGACTATCTCCATTTCCGGTTCGGGCGACGACTCCGATTCGGGCAACTAACCCAAGGTTCGCGGCGACCGTACGCCGCAAACATATTCGCTCAGAAGCGCCCGCTTGCTCCCCCGGCAAGCGGGCTCTTTGTTTTTGAGGTGGGATTTAACCAGAAGAGCCCGGCACCGTGGCGGTACCGGGCTCGGTCAATCTCTGGTGCCCCCGGGCGGATTCGAACCGTCGACACCCGCTTTAGGAGATATGATTTAATACTACCCCCTACCACTCATCAAACATCATTGAACGTCATATAACCGCAGATAAACATAGCAATTTGTGACTTTCACCTCTGATAGCTGCACCAACGCTTTTACAAACATATTACTAACAGCTTTAGCTAAACTGCACTCAATGAATTGTTGAAAACTATTCAAGGAAACGGAGCGCAAAAATGTCAGAACAGCCACTCATTAGCGGTAGGGGCACGTGTTGGAAAGACAAGAGGTCGCCTAACACCTATCGCTATTATTTTTCCCTTGGAATCAAGGACCCTAAAACGGGGCACTACAAACGATCACCAACTTATACAGTTCACTGCAAGACCAAGACAGAAGCAAAGGCTGCAATGCAGGCCAAGCTAGCTGAAATCAATTCCTCTGGCACGATCTCTAAAACTAAAAAGCCAAATTTGCTTGCATCCTACTGCTGGGCTTTTCATGAAAACAGAGACACCGAGCTTGCGCCAACGAGCTATGAAAGAGAAGCGTACGATTGTAGACATATCGAAGACCTGTTCGGCGCGTTTCAGACAATTGAGGGGCTAACTCCCGACCTAATCGAAGAAACATATGCCGAAGCTCGTCGCACGGGAAAATACAAGCCTTCAGAGCTTGTGCGAATCAACGCGAAGCTGCGACAGATTCTGTCGAATGCGGTCGCGAAAAGAATAATTGATCGAAACCCCTGCGCCACCGTTCATGTTCGCAGACCTCGCAACAAGAGAGAATCACTGACAATCGGCCAAGTAGCTACCCTATGCACACATCTTCAACACATTGAGCTCACCGCCGAAGCAGTTGGTACGCTAGTACTAGTGTATACGGGTATGCGAAAAGGCGAGATGCTGGGTCTCGAATGGCGCGATTGGGACCCTGTCAATAAAACCTTGAAAATTGACAGGCAGTACACCAACGACCACGAACTGAGGGCACCCAAATCACAAGAAAGCCAACGCAAAATCCCCGTTGGAGAAACCTTGACCGAACGTCTTCAATCATGGTCAGTCATACAAAAAGAATTCCTGGCTTCTCTGGGACTGTCACAGACTGACAGCACCCCCATCATTAGTGATATTGCTATCGCACAGGGAATCCCTACTGTTTGTCACATGAAAAACTACATCTACAACCATTGGTTTCGCGATTTCGCAGTTAGCTGCAATCTTGGAATCTATGAGCCGAACAATTCGACTGGCGGAAAACTATATAAGGGCATCTGCCCACATCAGCTCAGGCATTGTGTGAGCACTTTTATGTTGGCGAACGGCTCGGACGTTAGAAGCGTGCAAGGCATTCTTGGCCACGCAGACCCCAATATCACGCTCAAAACGTATACAAGCCTCGTTCAACAATCAGAAATAAAAGCAGTTAAAGGCTACGAAGACTTAATCAATGCCTATATACAGAGAAACGAGCAATAGTATGTTTTTCATTCATCATTTCGTCCATAATATTACGGTACTATAATACCATTTCCGCAGGTAGATGCTTTATTTGATTGACATTTAATAGGTTTTATTACATTCTAAAGTTGTCAGATGGCTACGCATGTAGTCATAAAAACCGGCCCCCCAAGTGCTTATGAACCTGGTAAGTCTTACAAGCACAGGGAGGGCCCTCATTGAAAGGATAGCTCATCATGGCTACTCCAAAGATTAGCACTCAGGCGTCCACACCGACTTTCCCCACTGGTGCCGCTCAGTGCGATCGGCTGCTCCGCGTTAACGATATCCGCGAAATCACTGGCTGGAGCGAAAACACCGCACGCAAGTTTATGCGTGAGTCCGGCAAGCTAATCCAAATCCATCGTTCGAATTACATGTTTGAAAGCTCGTTCTATGAGCTTTTCAAGCAGCTCGAAGGTCGTACCGCCCACTTTGACTAGGCGGTAAACATGAGCGAGCTGCCGTCGATTTCTGACAAATTTAACGATGATGTTAATGGGCAACGAGAGATTGAAAGAAAAATGGATATCACTAATTTTATTGCAGTGCCCGAGTGGGCGTGTTGCGCCACCACTGTCGCTGCCGAGCGCCTCATCCTCGGCCTTGTATGGAAGCTTGGAAAGCCGTCCAAAAACAAAAAAGCCATGGGCTTTTGTGCGAAAAGCAAATGGATTGAGGAGCGCTACCATTTGAGTAAGAACACGATCTCCCGAGCCTACACCTCTTTGAAGGATAAGGGGTACATTCAAAAAGTGGGTGATGGCAGCTGGATGCTTAATTACGCTGCAATCTACCGCGCTGCCATCGAAAACGGCTGGGAGCCCCCGAAATCTTAAGCCCACAAACCGACTATCGATGTGGGCTTCTGTCAGACAACTGAACTAAAGCCACTGAGTCAGAATCCGCTTCAAAAGAAGAGGATTCTGACTCAAATGATATCCGGCCGTTAACGCAGCGGTGTCCTCCGCAATCCGGCAAGGATCGAGGACGGGAAAGCCGCCATCGAGGTCGTGAGAGTCAACCGCCGTCAGGGCGTCTGCAAAAACATGCCACGGATGTAAAATGAAGCAGGGTCGAACCGAAACAGTTCCCGGACAATTGGCGTCCGGCCAGACACTTCGATTCGGCCCTTTCTCATGCCCGCATCTAAAAAATCCC
>ERZ870052.467-NODE-467-length-16072-cov-8.154673_pt1 | contig 16072 bp, 14 predicted proteins | sample MGYA00520889_ERZ870052 | MGnify/ENA primary metagenome ERZ870052 (study PRJEB32232, sample SAMN07284988) | human gut metagenome | biome: human-associated habitat; material: feces | host: Homo sapiens | place: Tanzania | collected 2014-08-14 ...
GCCAAGGTCATCAAGAATGGCAAGGGCAAGAAGCTGAACATCATCACCTATCGCGCAAAGAAGCACAGTGCTCGCCGTATGGGCCATCGTCAGCCCTACACCAAGGTTGAGATCACTGCGATCAACGGCTAAGGAGGTAAATTACAATGGCACATAAAAAGGGCGTAGGCAGCACCAAGAACGGCCGCGATTCCGCAGCACAGCGTCTGGGCACCAAGCGTGCAGACGGTCAGTTCGTTCTGGCCGGCAACATCCTGGTTCGTCAGCGTGGCACCCACATCATGCCGGGTGAGAACGTTGGCAAGGGCAGCGATGACACCCTGTTTGCTCTGGTGGACGGCACCGTCCGTTTCGAGCGCGTGGGCAAGAACGGCAAGAAGTGCAGCGTTAAGCAGTAACTTCTTTCTGAATAACTGCAATCGTAGAGCCGGACCCTCGTGGCCCGGCTCTTTTTGATGAAAAATACTTATCCTTTCACTCTCTGATGAGACGCTTCTTTCAAAGGGGCGTCCTTGGCAAAACCCGAAGCTTTGCGTGGAATGCCAAGGCCTCCCACTTTGGGGGAGGTGGCATCGCGTAGCGATGACGGAGAGGGCGAGGATACTTAAAAATCATCGGAATTTTTACACAGAACGCCGAAACAAAACGGCATAGAACAAGGAGGGGCTGTATGGCAGCACAGACTAACTTTATCGACATCGCCACGATATGGCTCCATGCGGGCAAGGGCGGCGATGGTGCGGTGAGCTTCCACCGCGAAAAATTCGTGGCCGCAGGCGGCCCGGACGGCGGCGACGGCGGCCGGGGCGGCGACATTATCTTTGTGGTGGACGACCATCTGTCCACCCTGATGGATTTCCGCTATAAGCGCAAGTATGTGGCCCCGGAGGGCGGCAAGGGCGGCGCAAGCCTGTGCCACGGCAAAAACGCCGAAGATCTGGTCATCAAGGTGCCGCTGGGCACCGTGATCAAGGACGCCGAGAGCGGTCTTGTCATCGCGGACCTGTCCGACCACACCCCGGTCACCATTGCTAAGGGCGGCCGCGGCGGCTACGGCAACGCACACTTTGCCACCCCCACCCGCCAGATCCCCAAGTTTGCAAAGCCCGGTATGCCCGGCGAGGATCTGCAGGTGACCCTGGAACTGAAACTGATCGCAGACGTGGGTCTGATCGGCTTCCCCAACGTGGGCAAGTCCACCCTTATCTCCACCATCAGCGCCGCAAAGCCCAAGATCGCCAACTACCACTTTACCACCCTTGTGCCCACACTGGGCGTCGTGTCGGTGGGCGAGGGCGCAAGCTTTGTCTGCGCCGACATCCCCGGCCTGATCGAGGGTGCCAGCGAGGGCGTCGGTCTGGGTCATGATTTTTTGCGCCATGTGGAGCGCTGCCGCCTGCTGCTGCACGTTGTGGATGTTTCCGGCAGCGAGTGCCGCGACCCCATCGAGGACTTTGAAAAGATCAACGAGGAACTGGCAAAGTTCAGCCCCGTGCTGGCCGAGCGCCCGCAGATCGTGGTGGGCAACAAGTGCGATCTTGCCACTGAGGAGCAGATCGAGACCTTCCGCCAGTATGTGGAAGGCAAGGGTCTGACCTTCGTAGCCATTTCTGCCGCCACCATGCAGGGCGTCAAGCAGCTGCCGGGGCTCGTGTACAACCGCCTCAAGGATATCCCGCAGGTGCCGGTGTTCACCCCCGAGTACAAAAAGCCGGAGGCCAAAAAGAACGGCCGCGACTTCACCATCCAGCGCATGGAAGCCCATGTGTGGAGCGTGGATGCCCCGTGGCTGGAGTATATTCTGGCCGGCAGCAATGTGGACGACTACGAGAGCCTGCAGTTCTTCCAGCGTCAGCTGGGCGAGAGCGGCATTCTGGACGCGCTGGTGCAGAAGGGCGTGGAAGAGAACGATACCATCCTCATCGGCGAGTATCAGTTCGACTATATCTTCTAAGGATAAAGCATCATGAACGAATCGGAAAAGATCGACCCGCGGGAACTCAGCCCGCTGGCGCTGGCCTTTGTAGGGGACAGCGTGCTGGAGCTGCTGGTGCGTCAGCGTCTGGTGGAGCACCACCGCCTTTCCGCCGGAAAGCTGAACGCCGAAAAGGTCAAGTATGTCTCTGCCAGGGCACAGTTTCGGGAAGAGCAGCTGCTGGAGCCGCTGTTCACCGAGGACGAGCTGGCCGTGTTCAAGCGTGGCCGCAACGCCAGCAAGGCCAGCGTAGCCAAGCACGCCTCCCCGGAGGAATACCGTGCCTCTACCGGCTTCGAGTGCCTGCTGGGCTGGCTGTACCTGAACGGACAGCTGGAGCGCGTGCACCAGCTGTTCGAGGTGCTGTGGCAGCAGTTTGACCCTGACCAGAAATAAGAATGCGAAAGCCCGCTGCTTTCCGCACTGGAAACCAGTGGTGGAAGGCGGCGGGCTTTGCTTGTTGGCATCTGCGGTCCGTCAGATGCCGCTTACGCCATCAGCGGCTGTTTTTTGCGTTGGTGGAACGGCTGTTGGTGGAGTTCTTGGCGCTCTCGTCATCGGCACCCTTGGTGTACTGGTTGGGGTGCTTGTGCTCGTTGGTGGCGCTGTTGGTGGTCTTGCTGCTGGTACGGTTAGAGGTCTGGTTCTTGCAATTGGTACTGCGGTTCTCACTGCGGTTTTCCATGGTGTGAATGCTCCTTTCGGTCGTTGCTGTGGGGGCGGGGCCGCCCTCACAGTCCATAGTGTGGCCGCAGCCGGCGGCTTTATACATCCCATGGGAGGAAAAGAATATGCCTACGGAATATTTTGAGCAGCGGGAGCGTGCCCTGCTGGGCCAGCGGTACGAGCAGCTGTATGCCGCCCCGCAGCAGACGGCGGAGCGCGGCGTTACCGTGTCGGCGCTGCGCACCACGCCGGAGCAGTTTGCGCAGAGGGCGGATTTCCCGCTGGAGCCCTCGCCCTTCTGCAAGGCGGCTTTTGTGGTGCATCAGCCGGATTTTAAGCCCGGACGGCATCCGTACCACCATGCGGGTGTGTTCTACTCGCAGGAGCCCTCGGCCTCCTCGGCAGCGCCGCTGCTGGGGGTACAGCCGGGAATGCGGGTGCTGGACCTGTGCGCCGCGCCCGGCGGCAAAAGCAGCCAGCTGGCGGCGGCATTGCAGGGACGCGGTGTGCTGGTGAGCAACGAGTATGTGGCTGCGCGCGCCGAAATTTTAAAAAGCAACCTTGAGCGTATGGGCGTTTCCAATGCCGTAGTGCTCAACGAGACCCCCGCCCGCATTGCCGAGGCGCTGCCGGAGTTTTTCGACCGGGTGCTGGTGGACGCGCCCTGCTCCGGTGAGGGAATGTTCCGCAAGGAGCCGGTAGCGCTGCAGCAGCACTGCGAGGCACTGGTAAAGCAGTGTGCAGAGCTGGGCGCACAGATTCTGGACTGCGCCGCAGCGGCACTGGCTCCCGGCGGGCAGCTAGTGTACTCCACCTGCACCTTTGCGCCGGAGGAGGACGAAGCGCAGGTGGCGGCCTTTTTGCAGCGCCACCCGGAGTTTGCACTGGTCGATGTGCTGGGCAACGTGGACTACACCTTTGGCAGCGCAGGGGAAGAAAACCGCACCGGCGGTCTGCCGCTGGATGTAAGCAAGGTGCGCCGTATCTGGCCCTGTCAGGGCGGCGAGGGGCATTTTATGGCCCGGCTGGTCAAGGCGGGTACGCCCCGCACCCTGCCGCCGGAGGGGGAGTACACCTCAGAAGAACAGCTCTGGCTGGCTGCTGCTGCGGAGGCGGGGAAAAAAGGCAAAGGCAAAGCGAAGCCCACCAAGGCCGCAGATGCCCGCAGCACCCGCCGCGCGGACAGCCGCGCCTGCCGGGACGCCGTGCAGGGCACGAGCCGCCGCACCCGGGACACCGGGGCAGGGGAGGCCACTCCGGCGCAGAGCCTTGCCGCATGGCAGGAGTTTGCCCGGCAGTATTTCCCTGCACTGGCGCAGCGCCCGGCTGTGGTGCACGGCGGCGGTGTGCTGCTGCCGGTGGCCTTCCCGCAGACGGGGCTTCATGTGCTGCGGGCGGGGGTGTTCGTGGGCAGTGTGCAGAAGGGGCGCTTTGTGCCGGAGCATCATCTGTTCACGGCCTTTGGCAGCCTGTGCACGAACTGCGAGCAGCTGACCCTTGCCGACTGCCGCTGCACCGAGTATCTCTCCGGCCGCGAGGTGGAAGCCCGCACAGCAGCGGACGGCTGGTGCTGCGTGACCGTGGACGGCTGGCCGCTGGGCGGCGGCAAGGTGTCCGGCGGGCGGGTGAAAAACCACTACCCCAAGGCGCTGCGGCTGCTGTAAACCGCAGATTTACACGCATCCGGGCGAAAATCAGGCTTTTCAGGCTTGAACGCGCCGGTGGATTGTGATAGAATAACAGAGTTAGATTTTGTGTGCTGCCACAAGCGGGCGACCACAGCCCGTCTGCCCGCAGGCGGAGATACCGATAAATTTAGGAGGCTCTTTCCCATGTCTGGACATAGCAAATGGAACAACATTAAGCGCAAGAAGGAAAAGACTGACGGCGCCCGCGCCAAGGTCTTTACCAAGATCGGCCGCGAGATCAGCGTTGCCGTCCGTGACGGCGGCCCCAACCCGGCTTCCAACAGCAAGCTGGCAGACCTGATCGCCAAGGCAAAGCGCATGAGCGTGCCCAACGATAACATCCAGCGTATCATCAAGAAGGCCGAGGGCGGCGACAAGACCGAGTTCGAGGCCATCACCTACGAGGGCTACGGCCCCGGCGGCGTGGCAGTCATGGTAGAGACCCTGACCGACAACCGCAACCGTACCGCTGCCGACCTGCGCCACTACTTCGATAAGAACGGCGGCAATCTGGGCGCTATGGGCTGCGTGGCTTTCCTGTTCAACCAGAAGGGCGTCATCGACATCTCTCTGGAGGATAAGGACGCCGACGAGGCTATGATGGACGCTCTGGATGCCGGTGCCGAGGACTTTGATGCCAGCGAGGACGCAGCCGAGGTCACCACCGATCCCGAGAACTACTCCGCTGTGGTCAAGGCTCTGGAAGAGAAGGGCTACGAGATCCTGTCCGATGATCTGGCCATGGTGCCCATGACCACCACCCGCCTGACCGACCCCGATCAGCTGAAGCTGATGGGCAAGCTGCTGGATTCTCTGGAGGATAACGATGACGTCCAGAACGTCTGGCACTCTCTCGAGAACGAAGAGGACCTGCCGGAATAATCGGCTTAAGCTCTCTTTTCTCCTGCAATAAGACGATAAAAGCCGCTTTTTGTGCTGCAAGGCACAAAAGGCGGCTTTTGCTTTATTTGTGAGTGCCGTGCGGATAAGGGCTCTTTCTGGCATCAGAAAAATCGTACTCTGCACGCATATCTTCATCGGAAAATGGATTTTCCGAAGGAGTGCTAGTGGGTTTATCGTTCATAATGCGTCCATAGGCTGAGGATCTTAACAGTCTGCTCATTCTCATAGACCTGATAGACAAGGCGGTGCTGAACGTTGATGCGGCGGCTGTATGCACCGTTCAGATCACCCACCAGCTTTTCGTATGGGGGAGGGTTCCGGAACGGATCGACACGGATGATTTCGATGAGCGCCTTCGCTTTTTCGTCCAGATGGGCGGACTTCAATTTAGGTACGTCTTTTGCGGCGGTTTTGGTGTAAACGACCTTGTACATTTACCACTCCACCGCCGTTTCGTCCACACAGTCTGCGAGGGGAGCGGCAATTCCGTCCATGATCTTTTCGCGCATACCCGGTGCAGAGACCAGATACAGTGTTTCCATGATGCCGCTGTAATCTTCTTCCGACAGCAGCACGGCATTGCCGTCCTTGGTGGTGATGTTGATGGGCTGATTGTATTTAATGGTCTGCTCTACATAATCAAAGGCATTCTTACGGAAATTCGTGATATTTGTGGTAGTCATGGTAGAAACACCTCCTTCGTGTACAGTATAGCGTACGCTTGCGAGAATGTCAATATACGTCCGACAATCGAAATGAGACGCGCATTCACCCCTGTGCCAGCGCCTTGCCTTTTGCGTAGTAGCGCTGCATTTCTTCCCGGGGAACCATGTTTCCGCCGGTAGCCCAGACCAGATGGGTGGCGTTTGCCAGCGCACCGGCGGGCAGGGCGGCATCAGTGTAAGCGCCAAGCAGCTGCCCGGGCTGGGTGAGCACCGGGCCGTACATTCCCGCCAGAGCGCTGGGCTCAAGGAAAAGCGCTTCGGCATCCGCCAGCTGTGCCAGAAGGATGTACATCCGCTCGTCCTGAAGGGTGTAACAGCCGCTCATGAAGGGGCGCATCAGCCCACCCACAAAGCCGGAAGCGCGCCCCACGGCAAGGCCATCGGCGGCGGTGAGGTTGTCGATGCCAAAGTCCTGCACGCAAACGCTGCTGTTTTCGCCGGTAGCCATGCCCAGCATCATGCAGGGGGAGTGGGTGGGCTCGGCGAAGAAGCAGTGTGCGGCATCGCCGAACAGCGTCTTCAGGCCAAAGGCCACGCCGCCGGGGCCGCCGCCCACACCGCAGGGCAGATAGGCGAAGAGGGGATGCTCCGCATCCACGGTGATGCCCTGCGCGTCCAGCTGCTTTTTCAGGCGCAGGGCAGCTACGGCATAGCCCAGAAAGAGGGTCTTGGAGTTTTCGTCATCCACAAAATGGCAGTAGGGGTCGCCCGCCGCCAGCTTGCGCCCCTCGGTCACGGCGATGCTGTAATCGGAGGCGTACTCCACCACCCGGACGCCCCGGCTGCGGAGCAGGTCTTTTTTCCACTGCCGCGCGTCAGCGGACATGTGCACGGTGACCTGAAAGCCCAGCTTTGCGCTCATGATGCCGATGGAAAGCCCCAGATTGCCGGTAGAGCCCACCGCAATGGAATACTGCGAGAACAGTTTGCGGAAACGCTCCTCTGCCAGAACGGCGTAGTTGTCGGTGAGGTGCAGCATCCCGCTGTGCAGGGCAATGTCCTCGGCGGTTTTCAGCACCTCATAAATGCCGCCCCGGGCTTTGATGGAGCCGGAGATGGGCAGGAGGCTGTCCAGCTTGCCCCATACCTGTCCGGCGATGCGGGTGCCGCTGTGCTCTTCCAGCACCTTCTGCATCCGGGGGATGGGCTGGACAGGGGACTCGATGATGCCGCCGGTCGCAGCGGTCTCGGGAAAGACAGCGGCAAGGTAGGGCGCAAACCGCTCCAGCCGTGCGGCGGCGTCCTCAATATCGGCAAAGGTCAGCGGGCAGGCAGCCGCAGCCTGTGCAAAGGGCAGCTTGTCCGGGTTTACCCATGCAGTTTCCTTCAGGGCGCAGAGGTCGGACACCACAGGATATGCCGCGATCCAATCGGCAACGGAACGCCCGGCAATGCACTTGGCAGGTGAAACCATAACGGATCCTCCTTTATATAGAACCAGATGATGCGCCCGGCGTTTTTCCCGGAGCGCTGCGTGTCTTGAATATAAAGGTTTTTACAGGAATTGTCAACCGGCTGCGCTTTGCGCCGGGCGGGTCAGAGCGCCACGATCTCGGTGGTCACCAGCTGCTGCTCTGCGCCGTAGTTCAGCTTCATGGCGTAGTCGGTCAGGGCGCAGAATGCCTCGGCCTCCTTCCGGGTGGCAAAATAGTTCTCGGTAAGGACCTCGGAGCTGCCGCGGGCGTGGAAGATGGTCTTTACCACAAAGTTGCTTTCGTTCATAGTGTGCATCTCTTTTTCCGATTGATGGGGGAGGGACTGACGTCTCTCGGTGTATTTGCAGTATAGCAGGGCAAATGTCCCAAAGAATGGACTTTTAACGAAAGCGGGGCGACTTTTACGAAAACCGGTCGAAAAGCCGCGTCAACTGGAAGAACGGAAGAGGATGGGAAGGAGAGCAGCACACTGCCCAAAAACCTTGTTAAAAAACTGGCATTTTGACGTTTTCGTGTAAAGTATACAAGAATAAACACAAAAAAATGGCATTGTGTGTATTGCTATTTTGCAACTGATATATTAGAATATAAGCAAGAAGAGCGCGCAGGCGTACTGCGCGTGCCATATGATAAATAACGACAGGAGGAACTTCTCTATGCCTATGAAAATGGGTTGGCGCTGGTATGGCGAGGGCAACGACCCCGTCACCCTGAGCGACATCAAGCAGATCCCCGGCGTGACCAGCATCGTCTGGGCACTGCACAACAAGATGCCCGGCGAGATCTGGGAAATCGACGAGATCCAGAAGGTTGCAGACCAGATCCACGCCTACGGCTTTGATATGGATGTTGTCGAGTCCGTCAACGTGCACGACGATATCAAGATCGGTCTGCCCACCCGCGACCAGTATATCGAGAACTACAAGCAGTGCATCCGCAACCTGTCCAAGTTCGGCGTCAAGGTCATCTGCTACAACTTCATGCCCATCTTCGACTGGACCCGCACCGACCTGTTCCACCCGGTAGGCGACGGCTCCACCGCACTGTTCTACGAGAAGGACAAGATCAAGGGCGATTACAAGGCCATGGCTGAGTACATCATGTCCTTCACCGAGAAGTACAACATGACCTTCCCCGGCTGGGAGCCGGAGCGCATGGCAAAGCTGGACGAGCTGTTCAAGGCCTACGCCCCTGTCACCAAGGAGAAGCTGTGGGAGAACCTGAAGTACTTCCTGGAGGCTCTGATGCCCACCTGCCGCGAGTGCGACATCAAGATGGCTATCCACATGGACGATCCTCCTTGGGATATCTTCGGTCTGCCCCGCCTGCTGGTGGACGAGCCCAGCATCGACCGTTTCCTGAAGATGGTGGACGATCCGTACAACTGCCTGACCCTGTGCACCGGCAGCCTGAACGCAAACCCCAACAACAACTGTGCCGAGATCATCCGCAAGCACTGCGACCGCATTGCTTTCGGCCATGTCCGCAACATCCACCACTTCCCCAACGGCGACTTCTCTGAGGCTGCTCACCGCGACTGCTGCGGCGAGACCGGCATCATTGAGGTGATGCGCGCTTACCATGACTGCGGCTTTGAGGGCTACATCCGCCCCGACCACGGCCGTCAGCTGTGGGAGGAAGGCCCCGGCGTCTGCCGCCCCGGCTATGGCAAGTATGACCGTGCTCTGGGCATCCAGTATATGCTGGGTATCTGGGATCTGCTGGACCGTCTGGATGAAGAAAAGAAGGGCTGATTATTATGAAGCTGTCTGATATCAAAAACGGCAATCTGTCCGCCGAGTGGGCAGAAAAGGGCTACGAGCTGCCCAAATTCGACATTGAGGCCGTCAAGGCCAAGACCCACGCCGAGCCCACTTGGGTGCACTTCGGTGCCGGCAACATCTTCCGCGCTTTCCCCGCTGCCGTGCTGAACGACGCACTGAACAGCGGCAAGTACGACCGCGGCGTCATCGTGGCCGAGAGCTTCGACTACGAGATCATCGACAAGGCTTACCAGCCCTACGATAACCTGAGCCTGCTGGTCTGCCTGAAGTCCACCGGCGAGATCGAGAAGAAGGTCATCGCTTCCGTCACCGAGAGCCTGAAGGCTGATTACTCCTTCGGCGCCGACTGGGCACGTCTGGTGGAGATCTTCCAGAACCCCAGCCTGCAGATGATCTCCTTTACCATCACCGAGAAGGGCTACGGCGTTGCTCCCGCTGATCTGGAGCGCGGTCTGACCCCTGTGCTGGCTATGGGCAAGGTCACCGCTCTGCTGTACGAGCGCTTCAAGGCCGGTAAGCTGCCCCTGACCGTGCAGAGTATGGATAACTGCTCTCACAACGGCGATAAGGTCAAGAACGCTGTCCACGCCTACGCCGCCAAGTGGGTGGAGCAGGGTCTGGTGCCCGCCGAGTTCCTTGCCTATGTGCAGGATGAGACCAAGGTCACCTTCCCCTGGAGCATGATCGACAAGATCACCCCGCGCCCGGACGCAAAGGTGCAGGAGATGCTGGCAAAGGACGGCTTTGAGGACAACTACACCATCGTGACCGAGAAGCACACCTTCACCGCTCCCTTCGTCAACGCCGAGGAGACCCAGTACCTGTGCATCGAGGATCACTATACCAATGGCCGTCCTCCGCTGGAGCTGGGCGGTGTGCTGTACTGCGACCGCGAGACCGTGGACAAGATCGAGAAGATGAAGGTCTGCACCTGCCTGAACCCCCTGCACACTGCCATGTCCATCTATGGCTGCATGCTGGGCTACAACCTCATCTCTGCCGAGATGGCAGACGAGGATCTGCGCGCCTTCATCCAGAAGATCGGTTATATCGAGGCAATGCCCGTCGTGGTCGATCCCGGCGTGCTGAACCCCTACGAGTTCATCGGCGCTGTCATCAACCGCCGTCTGCCCAACCCCTTCATGCCCGATGCTCCCCAGCGTATCGCTACCGATACCTCCCAGAAGCTGGCTATCCGCTTTGGTGAGACCATCAAGGCTTACGAGGAGCGCGGTCTGGACAAGTCCAACCTCGTGCTGATCCCGCTGGTGCTGGCAAGCTATGCCCGCTACCTGAAGGGCATCGACGACAACGGCCAGCCCTTCGAGATCTCTCCCGATCCGCTGCTGGCTGAGCTGCAGGCCATCGTCAGCCCCTTGGAAGTCAAGGAAGGCGAGCAGGACTTCAGCTGCCTGAAGGCTCTGTACAGCCGTGCCGACGTGTTCGGTGTGGACCTGTACGCCGTCGGTCTGGGCGAAAAGATCGAGGGCATGGTCAAGGAGCTGTACGCCGGTAACGGCGCAGTGCGCAAGACCCTGCACAAGTACACCCTCGCCCGCTAAAACGTTATAACGCTATTTCCGTACCCACGCTGCGCTTTTGCTTTGCCGCAGCGTGGGTTTTTGTTTTATCATTTCTTAAAAAAGCAGAACAGCCAAGCCGACAGGCTTGGCTGTTCTGCAAATTATCATAATTTTTCCGCTATTCATGCGCAGAGCAAAGCGGAGCGCATTGAAAATTGTCCCTGCGCCCTTATTTCCGGCAGTCGTGCAGGCTGGCGGCGGGCAGGGCACTGCCCAGCAGGCTCCATGCGGCATCCATGCTCTCGTTCAGCAGATAGGCCTGATTCTTCTGGACATAGATGTACACCGCCTCTTTGGTGCGGTAGGCGCGGTACACGGTGTTCCAAGTGTAGCGGTTGGTGGGCTCTGCCTTGTTCTGCTCACCGGCCATCCAGACCGAAAGCCCGGCGTTATCCAACTCCAGCCGGTAGAAGGGGCGGGGCAGACCCAGCTTTTTGATCTGCTTGGAGAGGTTCGAAAAAAAGGTGCCGAAGTATACGGCGGGCAGGCCGAGGGCTACAATGGCCAGCACAGCGGTCAGCAGCCCGGCACCCTCCCGCTTGCCGATCTGGCTCAGGCAGACCACGGCGCACACCAGCAGGATGGCGGTGAACACCGCCGGACGCTGCCAGCCCTTGTTGTGGCGCAGCAGGTCAAAAGATGCAAAATCGTGAAAGCTTTTTTCGTCCATCTGGACGGAAACGCAAACATTCTGGGTCATAAAGTTACCCTCCTTTTTGGGCATAGTACCACATTCTCCGACAAGAAGCAAGCAAAAGATGCCCCGGCGGCGGTGCATCTGCTTGCAAACCGCCTGCAAAGCGTGGTAAAATAAGATATTATTCAGGGGAAAAAGGGGGGAGCTTTGCATGGAAAAGCGCAACTGGAAGCGCAGTGTTACGCTCAAGCAGCGTATGGTACTGTGTCTGGCGGCTTTTTTTGCTGCCTTTGCATTGCAGCTTGCCCTGAACGGCTATCAGGCACGGGCGGTGCAGCAGGTGCAGGATGACCAGATGGGCAACTTTAACGCCATCAGCCGCTTTCAGGGCGGCGTGGAAAGCTCCATCAGCATTCTGGAAGCGTACCGCTGGGAAAACGGTGAGGCCGAGGAAATGCTGGAAAAGCTCCGGGCAGCCTGCTCCACCAGCAACGCATGGCTGTGGCGCATCAAATCGAATATGGATGGCTTGCAGAACGTCAGCGATGAGCAGTGGGTGCTTTACGGCGCGGTGGAGACCACCTACGGCAGCTACAACGCTCTGCTGGAGGAGCTGGAGGGCTACCTTTCCAGCGGACAGGATGCAAAAGCGTCCCAGCTGTACTATAACAAGGTCTCGGTCTGCGGCGGGTATCTGAGCCAGTACACCATGCAGCTGCTGAAAGCCTCGATCTTGGACGCCCAGACTACTTATACCGAGATCTCGGAGCTGGGCGAACGGATCGCCCTGATGCAGATCGTGGTGGTGGCGTTGTGCGTGGCGCTGGGCTGTGCCTCCGGTCTGATGGTCATGCGGCTGCTGACCCCGGTGTCTCAGATGATCGTGGCCTCCCGTGCTATCAGCCGCAGCCAGTTCGACACCCCGGACATCCCGCTGCCCAAGCAGCCGGAGATCGGCCAGCTGGCAGAGTCCTTCAACCGCATGAAGCACTCCATGGCGCAGCAGGTGAACACCTTACAGGAGAAAAACGAGATCGAGCGGGAGCTGCACCGCCAAAAGACTGAGGCACTGGAACTGCAGAACCGCATGGAGCGCAGCCGATTACAGCAGCTGCGCAGCCAGATCGACCCGCATTTTCTGTTCAATACCCTTAACGTCATCCAGCAGATGGCGGGCACAGAGTCTGCCTACCGCACGCAGGCGCTCATCATGGCGCTTTCCCATCTGCTGCGTTACAGCCTGATGAGCAACGACGAGCAGGTGCCCCTCTCCCGGGAGGTGCGCGTTGTGGACGAGTACTACTCCATCTACCATGTGCGCTTTGGCGACCGGGTGCAGATGCAGTGGGCATTCTCAGACTCGCTGGACCTGACCGAGACCATGGTGCCGTCCTTTATTTTGCAGCCTATCGTGGAAAACGCCTTTAAGCACGGCATCTGCCCCAAGGAAGAGGGCGGCGTGGTGCGCATCCGTATGGTGCCCCTGCGGGAAAAAGGCCTGCTGTGCATCCGGGTGCTGGACAATGGCGTGGGCATTGAGCCGGAGCAGCTGCAGCAGCTGCGCACGGCACTGGAACAGCCCGCACCCCGCTGGGAGCATATCGGCATTTATAACGTGGCTGCCCGTCTGCGGCTGCTGGATACCCGCTGCCGGGTGGTGGTGCGCTCCCGGCCGGGGCGGGGAACTGCGGTGATTCTGTATCTGCCGCTGGTGGAGAATGAGGAGGAATTTGAGGAATGATTCGTCTATTGATCGCGGATGACGAGAGGATGGAGCGGGAGGCGCTGGCGGATATCGTCATGCGCCGGTTTGAGCATGAAGTGACGGTGGAGATGGCGGAAAACGGACGCAAAGCCGCCGATACCGCCGTGCTCTGGGAAGCAGACCTGATTTTGATGGACATCGAGATGCCGGGCATGAACGGTTTGGATGCCGCCCGCGCGGTGCTGGAACAGCGCCCGGAGTGCAAGGTGATCTTTATCACGGCGTACAGCCTGTTCCAGTATGCCCACGAAGCGGTGCATCTGGGAGCCTGCGACTATCTGCTGAAGCCGGTGGACCCGGACGAGACCGAGGCCGCCATCCGCCGCGCCATCCGGCAGATCGAAGCCGGGCGCCGCTTGGCCGAGCTGGCTGCGGAAGCCCCGGAGCCGGAAACCGCCCCGGAGCAGGAAGCCGACCCCGCCGGGGAAGGGGAGAGCGACCGCAACGCACTGGTGATGGATCATGTGCGCAAGTATATGGAAGATAACTATATGTCCGACCTCTCGCTGGACAGCGTGAGCGAGATTTTGCACATCAGCCCGGCGTACCTTTCGGCACAGTTCAAAAAATACCAGAAGATGAACTTTCTGGACTGCCTGACCGAGCTGCGCATCAACGCCGCCAAGGAACTGTTGACCGACCCCTTCCGCTCCGCAGCGGAGGTGGCCTCCATGGTGGGCTACGAGGACGCCAGCTACTTTGCCCGTGCCTTTAAAAAGCGCACCGGCATGACCCCCACCCAGTACCGGAAGGAAGCGGCAAAGGCGGCCCGGGAGGCACGGCTGTGACCCGCCGTCAGCTGCTGCATCTGCTTACGGCGGCCCCGGCACTGGCAGTCACAGGCTGTACGGCGCAGTCTGCTTCTTCGCAGCAGGAAAAGCCGCTCATTCTGCGCTATGCGGAGAATCAGCCGGAGGACTACCCCACCAGCAAGGCGGCAAAAGTCTTTGCAGAGTTGGTGGCGCAGCGCACGGGCGGCCGGGTGAAGGTGCTGGTTTACAGCGGGGCAGAGCTGGGCGCAGAGCAAAGCGTCATCCAGCAGATGCAGTTCGGCGGGGTGGATTTTTCCCGCGTGTCCCTGAGCCAGCTGGCAGAGTACGAGCCGGAACTCAGTGTATTGCAGCTGCCCTACCTGTACAGCGATGCCCAGCAGATGTGGCGGGTGCTGGACGGCGGCATCGGGGATGAGTTTCTTGCCATGCTGGACGGGATGGACCTAGTGGGGCTTTCGTGGTTCGACGCCGGTGTGCGCAGTTTTTACACCCGGGAAAAGGTGACCGGGCTGGATGACTTGCAGGGACTGACCATCCGAGTGCAGGAATCGGATATGATGAGCGCCATGATCACCGCGCTGGGGGCAAAACCGGTGCAGGTGGTGTACAGCAAGGTATATGCCGCCCTGCATAATGCCGAGATCGACGGGGCAGAGAACAACTGGCCCAGCTACGAGGTGATGGGACACTACGAAGTAGCGCCCTTTTTCCTGAAGGACGAGCACACCCGCGTGCCGGAGGTACAGCTGGCCAGCCCGGCGGTGATGGAAAAGCTTGCCGCGCTGGACGAAAGCTTCCCGGAGGTGATCCGCGCCTGCGCCCGGGAGAGCGCACAGAAGGAGCGCGAACTCTGGGCGCGGCGGGAAGCGGACGCAGAGCAGAATATGCGCAAGCTGGGCATCTGCGTCACCGAGCTGGACGAGGCCGAGAAAGCCCGCTTCCGCGCAGCGGTGCAGCCCATGTACGATGAATTCTCTGCCCAGCAGGAACTGATCGACCGGATACAGAAAAGCTGAAGAACAGAAGATGCAAAATGACTCGCCTCTACGTAATATATCAGTTTAGGGGCGAGTTTTTGCGTCCTTTTTTCGGCAGAATATCCAATTTTTTTCGCAACAGATTTGTGCAAGTCGAACAGTTAAATTTTCACTTTTTTGCAAAAAACAGGACATTTTATCAATCCTCTTGATGGCTAAATTCCTTTGCAGTACAATCAAGCCACCAAACAACCAGGTCGTGTAATAACGCCTAGAATGTACCACATCCTGATTCAGATTGTGCCAAGCATAAAGGAGGAAAATTGATATGATTTCCAAAAAAATTTCGCGCCGCAGCTTTCTGAAGGTCAGTGCCGTGACCACCGCCATGGCCGCCATGGGTCTGCCTGCCTTTGCCGCAGAGGATACGGCAGAGGAGAACTGCTTCCAGACCCTGAACATCCCCCGGGCCACCGGCAGCACCGTGGACAAGAGCGTCCTGCTGAACGAGAGCCGCCTGTACCTTATCACAGATTTCGGCGCTGTGTCGGAGGGAGACCCCATCCAGAACACCAAGGCCATCAACGCCGCCATTCAGGCCGCCAGTGAGGCCGGCGGCGGCACCGTGGTGGTGCCGGCAGGTGACTTCAAGAGCTACACCATCCGCCTCCAGAGCGGCGTCAACCTCCGCATCGACGCCAACGGCATCATCCGGGCTGCCCGGGCAGACCTGTACGACTGGTTTGGCAACCAGACCATGGTGGGCGAGGGCGGAAACTACGATGAGCCGGAAGTGAACCTCTATGCCGGGCTCCAGGACCACGGCCACACCTACTTTGCCAACAGCCTGTTCTACGCCGCTGACAAGCACGATATCATGATCTACGGCGAGGGTCTCATCGACGGCAGCTACATGGACGACACCGGTACCCTCATCAATGTGCTGTCCGGCAGCGACCCCTCCAACCCCAAAAACCGCACCGACCGGGGCTACAGCTCCACCTGGTACGGCAACAAGGCCATTGCACTGGTGCGCTGCGAAAACGTGGTGCTGGACGGCATCCGCATCCTGAACGGCGGCCACTTTGCCATTATTGCCGAGGGCACCCGGAACATGACGGTCAACGACCTGATCGTGGACACCAACCGGGACGCCTACA
>ERZ870052.472-NODE-472-length-16006-cov-6.022977_pt1 | contig 16006 bp, 10 predicted proteins | sample MGYA00520889_ERZ870052 | MGnify/ENA primary metagenome ERZ870052 (study PRJEB32232, sample SAMN07284988) | human gut metagenome | biome: human-associated habitat; material: feces | host: Homo sapiens | place: Tanzania | collected 2014-08-14 ...
AACGTTACTAAAAAACTTCGATTTCATCGACAAAAACAAAACCTGGTGCTCCATGTCCTGGATGCCATTGGGGAATGTTTTTCTCGGCTGCCACACGCACTAACACATAGCGCACTTTGGTGGAATTGAACTTTAAGGCGTGTGCATAAATTTGATTCGGGTTAGCCTCTGTCATGGCAGGATATTCCTCCTTTGCCAAGGATTGGAAGGTTTTACCATCGGTAGAACCTAAGACTTCGAAGCTACGAGCATCGAAAAGCCAATAGCCTTTTTCAACACAGGTGCGTATTTTTACCGATGAAATGGGCTGTTCTTTGCCTAAATCTATTTTTGCCTCTAAAGCATTGCCACAAAAACCAATCCAACGACCTGAGGCATAGTTGGTGTCTGTTGCCTTTAAACCATCGACCAACAGGCTGGCACCTCCATACACCTGACGGGGATGTGGCTGTTGCAACAAGGTGATGGGACAGGCTGTGGCTTTACTAAACGAAAAGTCTTCGGTTACCTCGGGCGTCTTACCCCAATCAGAACGGAAGGCTGCAGCACGCAAACGGCAATTTTTGTTGATGACAAGTGCTGTTTTAAACAAGGGTGACTTTTCGGTAGGTTCGCTACCATCAAGGGTGTAATGTATGGGGGCATTGTCGATGGTTGTGAAACCTGCACGGATTACATGTGCTTTGTTGTCGGCACGAAGCAGCATGCGCGGATTGTAGATAACACGACTAAAGTTGTAATTCTCTGCCTGATAAATCTTAACCATGCGCTTTAAACGTTCGATGAAATCGCGGTAATTACGAAATTCATCGTTATTCCATTGCACCTCGCAAAGGGCTGCCATGCGTGGCAATTCCATATATTCTGCTTGGCGATAGGTTTTAATGTACTCTGTCCAAAGATTGGCTTGCACACCTATGATGTGTTTTTGCTCTTCAGCACTGAGTTGTTTAGGCACAGGATTATAGTTGAACACGGTTTCTAATGGAATGTATCCACCTATAGCCTCGGGTTCGTTTGCTTTGTCGGTGCTTTGATAATAGTCGAAATAAAGATGGGTGTTGGGTGTCATGATTACATCGTGCCCTTGACGTGCGGCTTCAATGCCTCCACCTTCGCCTCGCCACGACATGACGGTGGCATTAGGCGCTAAGCCTCCTTCGAGTGTTTCATCCCAACCTATCATGCTGCGACCTAATTTGGCTAAGTGTGCCTCGGCATGTTTAATGACGTAGCTTTGAAAACGCTCTTCGGCTGTATGACCGTTTTCTGCCTGCAAACCTTCAAGACGTATACGGGTTTGGCATTTGGCACACTTAGCCCATTGTGTTTTGGGGCATTCGTCACCACCTACGTGAATATACTTTGAAGGGAAGATTTGAGCTACTTCATCGAGCACATTATCGATGAATTCGTAAGTTTTTGCATTGCCTGCACACAACACATTGTCTGAAACGCCCCATTTTTCCCATACCTTATAAGGTCCACCGGTGCAACCTAATTCAGGATAAGCTGCAAGTGCTGCTTGCATGTGACCTGGCAAATCTATCTCTGGAACGATGGTTATAAATCGCTCGGAAGCGTACTTCACAATGCGACGCAGCTCTGCTTGGGTATAATATCCCCCATAGGGTTTGCCATCATATTTGCCTGTGTTATTGCCTATAACGGTTTGCGCACGCTTTGAACCTACTTCGGTGAGCAGGGGGTATTTTTTAATTTCTATGCGCCAACCTTGATCATCGGTTAGGTGCCAATGAAAACGATTGATGTTGTGGAGAGCCAACATGTCGATAAAGCGACACACAGAGTCGGGGGTAACAAAGTGGCGTGCTACATCCAAGTGTGCACCACGATAGGAGAAGCGCGGATAGTCTGTTATTTCAACAGCCGGAACCACCACTTGCTGTGTTGACACCATAGGCAATGCTTTGCGTAGGGTTTGCACACCATAGAACACGCCTGCATCGGTAGTTCCTTCAATGAGTAAGCGGTCTTTATTGACACGAATGGCATATTTTTCGGCATTGGCACCCGCTTCGTGCTTTTGCATCAACACAATGCAATTTTGACGTGCTGCTGCATTTGATAGTTTCAACTTTAAACCTGTGGCTTTCTCAATGTATTGCAACAGAAAGTTGGCATTGCGAAGCATGGTGGGTGTGTTATTGGGAATGCACACCATAGTCTTTGCGTTAATAACGAAGTTTTGCCCTGGCACACTTTGCATGTGATGGGGTAAAGGCACTACATGGAAGTCTGCCTGCTGTGCCCAAATGCCATTTTGAGGAAGAAATAGTCCTAAAAAGGCGATGAATAGGGCTATTTTTAGCGTTTTACACATATTACACTTATGTTTTGTGGATTTTATTTTTCGAGTTTATTGAGTACACGATAGTATTGTATAGCAAACAAAGCTGCTGCCACAAACAAACCAATGCTGAATGCCAAATAAAGTCCGGTAATGCCTAAATGCAATGGGAAGGCAAGCAAATAGCCCGCAGGGATGTTTACTACCACATAGCTCACGAAGGCTATCCACATCATTGACATCACATGTGAGGTGCCACGCAAAGCATTGGCAAAACAGATTTGCATGGAATCGCCCAACTGATAAAGTATGAGTGGAAGGATGAGCGAAAGGGAAAGGGCTATGACGCGCGAATCGGAAGTAAAGCAACGAATGATATATTCACCACCAAAGAAGAAGATGGCTGACGACAGAACTGCCATGCCTAATAAGATGTACATGCCTGCTTTGCCTGATTGTCGCACACCTGTCCAATCGCGCTGACCACAGAAGTGGGCTACCCGAATGGTGATGCCTGAACCAAAGCTATAATACAACAAAAAGCCCAAACCACCAATGGTTACCATTACTTGGAAGGTTGCCAAATCTATGGCGCCCAGCCAACCTGCCATAATGCCACTTACGGTGAATGCGCCACTTTCCATGCCCATTTGCAAAGAGATGGGGAATGATTGCTTATTGATGTGCAACAAATGGGCTACACGTTGGCGTGCTGCACTGAAGCCCTGTCGGTAAGGGGCATAGCGCTTGCACGTGAGGAGCAATCCGACCATAACAACCGCCATAATGACACGTGCTGTGAGGGTGCTGATGCCTGCACCAAGCAAACCAAGTTGTGGGAAGGGACCTATGCCATAGATGAGCAAAAAGTTGCCTACGATGTTCAACGTGTTGCCTAAAAGTATGACCCACATGCCTGTGGCGGTTTCAGAAATACCATCGGTGAATTGGCGCAAACTATTAAATAGGGCTACAAAAAGCACCGATACAAGCATGGTTAAAAAGTAAGGACGCACTAAGGGGAGTATTTCGGTGGGCTGCCCCATGTGGTGTACGTTGAAATAAACACCAACAAGCACTGCCGTAAGCAAGAGGGCATAGAGCAAGTTGCATATTAAACCATACTTGAGTGTTGCGCCAGCCTCAACCTGCTGTCCACGACCTACAAGCGAACTGATAAGTGGGGTTAAGCCATAGCTATAACCCATGAGCATGTAAGTTATGAGGTTGAATATAGCATTTACAAACGAGGCTGCGGCTAAGGCATCTGTGCTATAACGACCTACCATCATGGTGTCGGCAAACCCCATGATGATTACGCCCAATTGCCCCACAGCTATAGGTATGCCTAAACGCAAGATGGGTTTGTAATAGGTGTTCCACGACTTTTGGGATGTAGTAGGTAATGTGGTTGATTGAGCGGGCTTCATAAATCAAATGTCTTGGCTACGACGGTTTGGGTGCCTGTGCCAAAGCTTAGGGTGAAAGTAAGGGGTTGTTTTTTTATTTTGCGCACGGCTACTACTGCAGCCTTATAACGTATGCCTTGTCCTGGCATTACTGCAGCTACGGTTGCGGGAGCGGATATTACCACACGCTTGCTATTGCAAACAATGTTGGGTGCTACATTGTAGAGGGTTTTGCTCCCCCGATTGGTAATGTCGAACACGATGTAAGCTTTTTCATTGTAGTCAAGACGATGGTTGTTGTTTTCGTCAAGAAAGTGTACGTTACTTACCTCAAGCGTTGTTAAATCGTTATAAGCTGCCATTGGACTTTGGTAGCGTGGATTATGATAGGTGTCGAACTGTATGTCCTGCGCCTTGGAGTGGGATGAATAAATATCCCCATCATTGGCATAAGGTGTGGTTTGCTCTGTACTGCGACTTTTCTTTTGGGGAGCAGTATCGGTATGGTTGTTAGCATTGCGTGGAGCAGTTGCTGCTGCACCGATGGTTCCACCTATTACCATGCCTGCAAGGGTGCCTATGTCTGCGCCACGAGGTCCGCCCATAAGTCCACCTATGCTTGAACCAAACATGCCACCCAACGAACTACCTGTTGCTACTGCGCCATATTGATTGTAACTGCATGCTGTAAACAACAGTGAGATGCCCAATAAAGGCACTACTATAGTTGGGGTGAAAAATTTTCGTTTCATGATTGTCAGTATTTGTGATTTCCCTAGCGCGTTATTATCGGCATGACAAAGGGAGTTACGCGTGCCATTTGCAATGAAATGGCAACTATTCGTAACTCCCTCTGTATTTATGCTTTGGGTATGTTTGGGATGGGTAAGATACCCCTTACTTAACCGTAATAACCAAATACTTGCTCACACTCCAGAAAGAATGGGGATTTGTAATACGGAGGGTATACTGTCCCTGTGCATCCTTATCGAGCGTATAAGAGCCAGCGGGGTGGTTGGTCATGAGTTTTGCACTCTTTGAATAGAGTTTTATGGTTTTGGTTACACGCAAGTCGATGCGCGTAAAGTAGTCTTTATTAAAGTCGTTGCTTTTAAGTACATCACCACGCTGAAGAATGCGTTGTTCACGAAGTTCGCGTTTTGTGCCAAACACATAATAGGCTGTGTTGAGTTCTTTGTCTTGTGCAGCCACAGTGCGACTCTTCTCTTCGTTCTTCTGCGAAAGATCATTTACACTGCTATTGAGTGAGTTGATTTGTTCACCTTGTTCAGCAATCTTAATGTCGCGAGCTGCAAGTTGTGAACGAAGTTCTTCAATTTCGCGATTCTTATCCTCGAGTTGCTTATTGAAGTTGGCTACCATTTCCTCCAACTTGGCTTTTGTGCGCGAGTCGCTCTGATTGGATGTACGGAGTTGCTGTTGCAAATTGGCAATGAGTTCGCGGTTCAGTTTAAGTTTGTTTTGAATAAGCGCCATGTTTTCGAGAATGCGCTGCTTATTGCCACCTTCACCTTGACGGTTTTCAACATTAACAATGCCTTCGGCCTCGTTTATCTGATCGAAACCATCTTGAATTTGTGAAAGGGTTTCAATCATGTCGCTCGACTCATTTTGCGACTGCGTAAGAGCCTGGCGCAAAGAGTCTATGGTAGCGGCACTGAGGTCTTTAGCCTCTTGTTCTTTCTCTTTCTTCGTGCTGCACGATGCGATAAACATCAGTGAGCAAACTGCTGCAAGCAGCATAATCATCTTTTTCATAACGATAATGGATTGTGCTTATTTGCTAATTGAGTTTATAATTGTGTTTGTTTAGGGTGTCAATACCTTTCCCCCTACTGCGGTGTATTTTTCTCTTTTTTCGACTTCTTGGGTGCTTCGTAGCCTTCAACAATGATTACGAACTCACCACGTGGCTCCGTTTCAGTGAAGTGTGCCAAGACTTCGGCAAGGGTTCCGCGCACGCTTTCCTCGTGTATCTTTGAGATTTCACGACATGCTGAGCAACGACGTTCTGCCCCAAACACTTCGGCAAACTGCGTGAGTGTTTTTACCACACGATAAGGAGACTCATAGAATATCATGGTGCGAGGTTCCTCTGCCAACGATGCCAAACGCGTGGCACGACCTTTTTTCTGTGGCAAAAAGCCTTCGAAGGTAAAACGCTCACAAGGTAAACCCGATGATACCAAAGCTGGTACAAAGGCTGTTGCGCCTGGAAGGCATTGCACGGTTACACCACGTGCCACACAAGCACGCACTAACATAAAGCCTGGATCGGATATGCCTGGAGTTCCTGCATCTGAGATGAGTGCCATTACCTCGCCTGCTGCCATACGGGCTGCAAAGGCATCGGCGGTTTGGTGCTCATTAAACTTATGGTGTGACACCAACTGGTTCTTTATTTCAAAGTGTTTGAGCAGTATGCCCGAAGTTCGTGTATCTTCAGCCAAAACTACATCTGCCTCCTTGAGTATGCGCAAGGCACGGAGGGTTATATCTTCAAGGTTTCCGACGGGGGTCGGCACCAAATACAATGTTCCCATGGTGCAAATATAGAGCTATTTTACCTTTGTACAAACAAAAAAGCGTGCTTTTCCTCTTTTTTTGAAATAGAATAGATAATTTTGCCATCGAATAAAGGGGATATTCCTATATATATAAGCGTATAAACCTGTAACACTGTATGCAAGATGAACACCGAAAAAAACATAAAGCCAACGGAACAAGTGTCTGCTTCAACAACGAACGCACAAAAGGCTCCGAACAATGCCCAGTCTGAGAACTCTTATTATAAGATGGGCGGTAAATCTACCATCACCTTCGACCGCTTTATTCGCGGACTGATCGGGGTTATATTATTGGCTCTTGTGTGTGGAGGCATTTATTACTTGAGCGAGGTCCTCATTCCCTTCTTTGTGGCATGGATGGTTGCCTATTTGCTCTATCCTATGGTGCGCTTTTTACAACACAAATGTCGATTACACAACCGACTTTTAGCCATTGCAATAACACTCCTTGTGGTATGCGGACTGTGCATAGGCTTTTTTTACCTTATAGTACCTCCCATGATTGAGGAAATGGGGCACTTAAAGGATGTAGCTTTAGCTTACATTCAAAAGGGTGCCAACAACACAACCATTCCGCAACCTGTTCAAGAATATCTGCATCGCCACATCAATAAATACCAAATTGAAAATCTGCTGCAGCAAAAGGACGTTATGGCTGCTATCAAAAACACGGTACCTAAAGTGTGGAACGTGTTGTGGAGCACTGCAGGCATCATCATCAACATTATTGCCTCGCTCATTGCCCTACTCTATTTGCTCTTCATCCTTACCGACTACGAAAAATATGCCAATGGTTGGATTCTGTTTGTGCCTAAAAGCAAGCGTACTTTTGCGGCTCAGTTAGTGAGCGATATTGAACATGGCATGGCGGGTTACTTCCGCGGTCAGGCTTTGGTGGCTTTGAGCAACTGTGTGATGTTTTCCATTGGTTTCCTCATCATTGATTTTCCCATGCCCATTGGTTTGGGGTGTTTAATCGGCGTTATTAGTTTTGTGCCTTACTTGCAAGTTGTGGGCTTCATACCTGCTTCGCTATTGGCATTGCTCAAGGCTGCCGAAACCGGCGAGAACTTTTGGTGGTTGCTCTTCCTCATTCTCATTGTTTACTTGGTAGTACAAGTGTTGCAAGACACCATCTTTACGCCTCGCATTATGGGCAAGATTATGGGACTTCCGCCTGCTATCATTTTGCTTTCGCTCTCGGTGTGGGGCTATGCTTTAGGCATTATCGGCTTGATAATGGCTCTTCCTGTCACGACATTGGCAATTTCATATTATAAACGCTACGTTGTGGGCGATAACTCTTGCACACCTGCCAACCCTACCACGGATGTGCTCGACGATGAAACGATTGCTGTGGAAAAAGCTACAGGCATCTACGTAGAACCACCTACAACCAACCCTACTTCTACTCCCAAACGTGACAATGCCTCTAAGGAAACTCCCCAACCTTAAAGTTTAATGTATACACTTTGTGCTTTGGGGGCAAGGTATTCTGGGTGTAAAGGCTTCTTCAATATCACTGCCACGACTTCGTTTTTCATTGATAAAAGAGGACTTTAGGCACATTTTTATAAGAAAAATCAGCTTTTTCATAAAAAAACAACAAAAAAGTTTGGTAGTTACACACATTCTTCATACCTTTGCACTCGCTTAACAGCAATAAAGGATTGACTCGCTAGCTCAGTTGGTAGAGCACAACACTTTTAATGTTGGGGTCTTGGGTTCGAACCCCAAGCGGATCACTTGGATTCCAACGGAATCACTTTGTGACCCCATGCGGGTCACATCGGAACAAAACAACGTCAAAGAGGATTCTACTTCGGTAGTATCCTCTTTGTTGCTTATATACAGTTAGTTACGAGCGAGTAACTTGAAATTCAGACAGTTATTTAGAGGACGAGCGTAATGTCTAATTAACGCAGCGGATTTGAACCTGGTGCTTTGATGATGACATAACGGGACACAACGATACATAAATGTGTGACACTTTGTGTGACACTTTTCTGAAATGTGTGACACTTCTTAAAAATGTGATACACTTTCAGCCACTAAATAGCTGGAATTGGCAAGATAGCCAATTAAAAATTGTTAAACTCCCATTATTCTCATCTCCTCCACTTATTTGTCCGCTGTACTAAAACCTACTTTAACGATGAAGAAGGAATTGGTAGAGGTCGTCTTCGACCGTAGAAAAAACTCCGAGAAGAGGGGTTACGGATTTTTGGAAGTGCAAGTTTATCTTGGACGTGCCACTCGTAAATACATTATGATTGGCAAGTATTCACCCGACGACTGGCAAGCAGCAGCAGCTTCGCCCGAAACACAAGCTCTGGTAGCAAAGTGTAAGAAAATCATTGCTGCGATGGACGTTCTTGATGAAGAGCGTACCTACGACAATTTCATGTATCACTTCAATGGCGAAGACAAGAAGCCTAAGGTGGAAGTGAAGGAGGAACTGCCTAAAGAGCCGGAGAAAAGTGGAAAGAGCTTTCTCGACTTTATGGAGGAAGCTCTCGCCAATGAAGATTTGCGCGAAGGTACACGCAAGCACAAGATTTGTGCCATTGAAACCGTGCGCACATTCGGTAAACTCAACACCTATGGCGACTTGACTCCGAAGAACATCATCGCCTTTGACAACTGGCTGCATGATGGCACCCGTACCGATGTGACGTGTTACGGCTACCACAAGAAAATCCACAAGTGGGTTCGCCAACTTTATCAGATGGGCGAAATTCCACAGGATCCTTATCAAGTGGTGACGTTGAAGCGAGGCAAGTGCCGTGAACGTGAACCGCTCACCGAACTTGAACTGAAGCTCATGCGCAACTACAAGTTCGAGGGCAAACTTGCCAGGGTGCGTGACCTCTTCATCTTCGCTGCCTACACCGGTCTGTCGTTCTGCGACACACAGACCTTCGACTTCGAGAGCATGACGAAGAAGGAAGGCAAGATGTACTACATTGATGGTAGCCGTATCAAGACCGATACGAAGTTCTTCACGCCTATCCTCTCTCCTGCGATGAAGGTGCTTGAGAAGTACGACTATCAACTGCCTAAGATTAGCAATCAGAAAGCCAACGACTACCTTCATGTGATACAGATGGAGCTGCACTTCAGGCAGAAGTTGACTTTCCACGTGGCTCGCCACTCCTTCGCTACGATGGCGTTGGCTCACGATGTGCCTATAGAGAATGTGGCTCGTATGCTTGGGCACCAGGACATCAAGACCACACAGATTTATGCCAAGGTGCTGCGCACCACCATCGAGCGCCATGCCACAGCCCTGCAGCGTTCAATCAGCTAAGACACGATAGAATATTCCCTTTAGTAACTGCGACTTTCCCGACTCATGGAAGGTGGCAGTTATTTTTTCGCATATATACCTCTGCCCACGTATGTAGAACAAAGCACGAGGATTTGGTATTGTGTCGGACAGGAAAGAGAAATGGAACTTCTGCTTTCCATCAATCTTGTGCATTGACAAGCGCATAGAATTGGCTATGCCGTCTTTCAATCGCAAGGTGAATTGAGTTCTGTTATACCCAAACGAGTCAGTAACCTCCACCTTATCTATTATGGGATGTGGCTGATTACCGCCGAAAAGATAATGTCCACTCCAAAAGCCGACATATATAACATCAAAGTATGCAGATGACTTCTCGGTTTCTCCTTTGCCAATCACATAGCTTGCAGTGCCTTGTGCCAAGTCTCCAGCATCATAGTCGACATCATCGTGATAGCGTACCGATGATAATTGCCCTTCATTGTTCGGTCTTTGTCCTATGTAGATGCCAGAAGATGCAGAGCCAGAAGAGCCTGTACCGTCTTCCGATATAGTCCATGTTTCTCTACTGCCCAACTCTCCGCAGTCGAGAAACATACAATTGCCATACTTGTCGTCAGTACCCTCTATCCATGCAGGAACGATTTTCAGTTCAAAATCGTCAGCATCATTATCAACAAAATAATCTCCGAACTGATTTACAGGCATCAGACGGTTATAATACTTGTACCACTTCATGCCATTATGCTTGCTGACAAATTCTGATTTGTAGCAGTACATTATAAAATAGGTATCAATCTCCTTGCAATAAAACAGTCTGTTTCCGTCACTTCCAACTGGATAGCCACGGCTGAAAGACTCGCTGTATCCATGTCCGCTATGCCCCGTGGACTTGTAATAACCGCTAATCTTCAACGTCATTGCCTTGTCAATCAATTCCCGAAATGTATCATAGACCAAAGCCTTTGACTTGTTGGCTCTTATAAACCAGTCGCACGAATAATATGACCACAGAAGCGCATCATTATCAGCGTATTTCAAGTTAGCCGAAGCGATGTACTTGCTTTCATCTTCTTGCGACACCTCTGTTGTGTAAGAGTCCAAGACCTTGTTTAAGATTACCTCTCCTGCCGATTTTGCCAGACTATTAGAGAAATGAAACTCGATGCGCTTAGCCTTATGGTTGATATCAAAATCTCCGAAAAGGAAGTTTTCAAGATGCTCAAAAAACTCGTTCAATGTCCAATGAGGCAATGCAATGGCAAAGTTCCACGCAGCCCATGCAGCCGGAAGCGTATTGCAAATCAAGAGATATTTATATTGCGATTGCTCCAGTTCAGCAAAGTTCGCCTCATACCCCAATTGCGAACAAATACGCTTCAAGATATACAATAAGTATGGCTGGAACGAAAGAGTACTTTTGACATTCTCGAAGCCAGTGATGAAATGGACAGATGTAGTAACAGCATTCTGCAGATTGCCGGAATAGTTGTTTACCCACGGCAACGGCACCCAGTTGTTCGTTGGATATGGTTTGAACGCTTCTGCTGCTATAAGATTATCGCGCTTGGTAGGATATCCCAAATCCATTTCATTGAGATAGATATCGTCAAACGTTTCGTTAAAGTTCTGCTCGCTGCGACCCTCCAAGAATTGCGTTTTTACTTCTACGTCCGATATTTCTGTTATTGTGATGGAGCCAGACTTCAGGAAAGCGCCGTCACGGATGTCGCAGTCAAATACCACCTTTGACTTGATAACATCCGCTCTGTGGATGTGCCCGAAGATGGCTATATTTCGGGCGCATCCCTTTAGTGGAAACGCAATTGTCAAGGTGTAGCTGTCGCTACCCGTAAACAGACGGTTCTCGAAGATGAAGTCAAACGAAGTGTTCTTCTTCAGATAGGCTTGTTTGCCATTGATTATTATTTCCATATTACTTACGTCTTGATTTAGGAGTCTTGTTTCTCATTAAAATACTATACTCGTCCTGCGCTTGCTTGATGCCAGTGTCCCCCGTGACCGTGTTCACCGTGACAAACGGCTCGCTCAACCTCTGTTGCAACAGCTTCATCGTATCAGCATAACTCTGCATAGCCTTTGTGTTCTGCACGATTGCAGCCGTAGCCAGTCCGTCCGGCTGCTGCTGTACGATGATAGGCTGTTGCTGCTGTGGCGTGCTATATGCAATAGGCGCAATAGTCCGACTCACATCATCGGCTCGTAAGGATCCGATGGTGTTAGTCCGCTGCGCATAGTCCAGGGCGTTGATGATGGGACGTGCAACCGGGTTGGCAAGCATCTCCTGCGAAGCCACCCATTCCCCGGCATGAACCACGCCCACCTCCTCATATTTACAGCCATTAGGTGTGAAGCCACCTTTGGCATAGCCCTGGCTTTCACTCGCTTGCTGTTGCTTTTTGATTGCAGCAATCTGAATAGCTCCTGCAGCCACCGCCATTGCAGCAGCCACTGGTGCCAGGATATAACCCACAAGCGGAATTGCCGCTGCCGAGCCATACGCCGATATGGCGTTCTGTGCCGTCTGCGCCACCGCTTGAATGACCTGCATGGCAAACATCTTTTTATTCGCCTCGTTCTTTTTCTTTGCCAGCTCCTTCTGCTTCTGTTCTTCGAGTTTCTTCACCTTGTAGTTGTTGCCCTCCGCTTGCGATATCTCCTTGTCATACCGCTTCTCGATGGCAGCAGTCTGTATCTCCAGTTCCGCCTGAATGAGCGAGGTCATGCCCGAAAATATTGAAGACATGCCCGACGTTAGCGTGTCGAAAGACCCCTGTACCGCCTGTCCGAGGTCCGAGTTCAGCCACTCCGTGATGTCCTCCGTCATGTTTTCGAGGAAGTTCTTACTCGTGTCGTTATACTCCTGGCCGTACTTCTTCGCCAATGCCACCTTTGCCTTTTGATACGCTTCCTCGATACGCAGCTTCTCCTTAGCATCGTCGCCAGCAGCCTTTATCTCCTGGGCATACACTTCATCTAAAGCGGAAGAGTCCTTATCATACTTTTCTTTCTTCTCCGACTTGTTATCCCCGAAGTAGTCCTCTTTGATTTTGGCAAGCTCCTTCTGATGCTTCTTCTCGTTGTCCTCGATGGTCTTCTGATTACGCTTTTGGTTTTCAACGAGCTTATTCTGATAATTCTTCTGCGCTTGCAGCTGCTCCTTTGAGCTTTCCGTGTAGACCTTTGTCAGACGGCGCAGATGCTCCAACTCCATGAGCTCAAGCGCATCATCAAACGTTTTTTGATCCACCTTACCATCAATGTACCGCTGCTTCTCCGTGGCAACAAGCTCATTATAGTAGTCGTTCTCCTGCTTCGCCGATTGCGTGTTCTTGTCATCAGCGAGTTTCTTCTTCGCCTCATAGTATGATGCTTCAGCTTCCAACTTCTGTTCACTCGTAGCTTTGCCATTAGCCATAACTTTCTGATTGTACTCAATATCAATCTCTGTCATGCGGTTCGTGTACTCCTCGAAGTCCTTCTCACCCTTGGCGTATGCGATACGATTGAGAGCCTGCTCCCTGGTCTTCCAGTCCTTCTGCGGTTTCAGCACATCCTCCGTCTTCGTCTTCTTGTCCGTCTTAGGAGGCGTGTATGGAGGGTTCTGCGTCTGCTGTTCCCGCTTCTGTTCTTTCTTCGCGTCATTGAGTGCCTCCTTCTTGATGTCTTCGCCATAAATGCCTAAGATGTTCGCCTCACGCTGGTCGAGTTCCGCCAGGTCCTCCTTCGTCTTGGCAAGCGCCCGTCTGTTCGATGCACGCAACGAGTTGACACCCAACTGCACCACCTTTCCCTCCTGACCAGGCAAAACCGTTTCCGTCCTTGCCTCCATCTCATCCATGGCAACGACACGCTCCTGCCTCTGTTTTTCCAGATTAAGGTCGACACGCTGCTTTCCGATATCACGCAACTTATCCTTAGCACCCTCAATCTCATACTTGCGAGTCAACGACTTCAAGTAATCATCAAGAGCCTTCTTATTCTCCTTATACTTGCCCGTAGTATCATCCAACTGGGCATTATAGTTCGGGATAATCTTGTTGAGCGCATCAATCGCCGTGTGTCTGTCCTTCAGCGACTGCGTTTCATCGCGAGCCACCGCAATAAGCGCATCAATCTTGTTCTTCTCGTCGATGATGCCCTCCTGCCCACGCTTGCGTATCTCCTGCAAATCCTTTTCTGCTTGCGACACCTCCGTCATCTTCTTGTATAGCTTATAAAGAACCGCACCGAGAGCAATGGCTCCGGCTGCTATCGCACCATAGCCCGATGCGAGCAGAGCACCCTGCTTTTTGAGGTCCGACATCAGCCATGACTGTCGCACCCAATTGCCCTGCAATTTGGCGAGACCCATCTGCAACAAAAGGTGTGCTGCGTGCAATGTGGCGACCGTAGTCTTGTATGCCGTAGTCGCAGCCTTGGAAATGACGAGCCACGCATAATGCGCCTTGAAAGCGATGTTCGAAGCGTTCACCGCAATCTTATAGGCAATGAAAGCAGCAGTCAGCGAAGCCAAAGTAAAAGCGTTCTCCTTTATGAACGTGATTGAAGTAGACATAAACTTCAACAACAACGTAGTGGAAGATATGACATGCTTCATTATCGGCTGCAGCTGCTCACCGAGTGCCACCGCCATCTCCGTCACGCCCTTGCGAGCCTTGTCAAGTCCAGCCTGCACCGTACTGTTCTGCACATTGAACTCATTTGTGACCGATGTACCCTCCGCAAAAGCCTTAGTTGCTTCCTCCTGCTCCCACCGCACCATATCGAGGTTGCCAGCAAGAGCTGAAATCACCTGCGCAGCTCGAGCACCATTCTCGCCCATATCCTTGAAGACTGGTGCCAGTACGTCGATGTTGCCCAATTCGTGAAGACGATCCAGCAACATCAGCAGTCCCTCGTTAGTACTCTTCTTCAGCGTTTCGTTGAACTCCTTCGCATTAAGTCCCGTAGCCTTTATTATCTTGTCGTTCTCCTTGAACATATCCATAATGACTTTGGAAACAGCAGTTGCCGACATCTCCACCGCCTGTCCCTGGCTATCCAGCACCGCAGCGAAGCCCATTATTTCCGGGATAGTCATCTTCGCCTGGGCACCCACGCCAGCCATGCGCTGTGTGAAGTTTGCGAGATATGGAGCCGAAGCCGTGCAGTTCTGCGACAACTCATTAATAACGGAACCCACGGCAAGCAGAGCCTTCTCCGTGCCGAGGCGTTCCTCGTCACCGAAGATGTTTGTCAATTTTGAAAGAGTCAGCGTAGCCCCATCACCGAGGTCGTCCAAAGCCACATTGATTTGGTCGGCAGCTTTCACGAAGCCCAAGACTTCCTCCTGCGATGTTTTGCCCAATCGTCCTGCTTCCTGCGCCAATTTGTTCAACTCCTCACGTCCAGTTCTGGTATCAATCTTCTGGAAGTCCTCATTCAGCTGCTCTACCTCCGAAGCGTTCATTCCAGTAAACTTGCGCACATTCGCCATCTCCTGGTCCATATCCGCAAAAGCGTTCACCGCCGAGCGTCCAGCCATGATGATACCCGTGATGGCAGCAGCGATGCCGGCAAGAGCTGTCTGCCAGTCGTTCAGCTTTCGGTTCATCCGTTCCCACAGGCTCTCATTCTCTCGCAACTGCGAGTTCACTTTGGCAATCTCCGCCTTCACACGCTTAATCGTCTCACATTGTCGGTTCCACTCTTCGCTTCCACGTTCAAGCTCATTAAGGTTACGCTTCAGCTGTGACAATGTGCGGTTCAGTTCCTTTGGCGAAGTTTCATCGAGTCGTTGCAGAACATGCTCGACCCCTTTAGCAGCATTTTCAATCTGCGAGATTTGGCGATTAGTTTCCTTCAGTTCACGCTTTAGCCTCGTGAGCTGCTGTTTGTTTCCTGCTGCTGCCGCTTTCTCAATGGCTTTTTCGAGGTTTGCAGCCTGAGATTTTAGTTTCAGGAGCATATCTTCCGCCTGTTTTCCGTTTACAGTGAGCGTAACGGTCGCATTGGTGTTTATATTCGACATACGTCTTTCAATTTTATTGGTTTAATGATACGCAAAAATAACACCGCTCAAACACCACTCAAAAGACGAGAAATAAGGCAGTTTCGCCCGATTTAGGCACTCTGGCGCCGACAAAAACCGACGAAAATTAAGCGATAGAAAAACGAAAGACTTGTGTATCAAGCTGTTAAGGGATTGTTAAGGGATTATCCCTTAACCCGTCTTGATAAAGACCCCCCGACCGCCCTGTCCTTGCTGACGGCTACGACCGCCCGACCTTTGCGGAATATGTAAACAAATGTTAATATTTAGTTTCTCACACACGCAAAACCGCCTTAGTTGCGCTAAAAGGCGAAAAGGCAGAAAGTGACGAAAAAGGCTTGCAAGTTTCGCTGA
>ERZ870052.478-NODE-478-length-15941-cov-3.739599_pt1 | contig 15941 bp, 21 predicted proteins | sample MGYA00520889_ERZ870052 | MGnify/ENA primary metagenome ERZ870052 (study PRJEB32232, sample SAMN07284988) | human gut metagenome | biome: human-associated habitat; material: feces | host: Homo sapiens | place: Tanzania | collected 2014-08-14 ...
CTCCCGCATATCGTCTGCCAGCGCATACGCACCGCTGCCAGCAGTAATCACAACGCTCTCTGCATTGGAGATTTTGAGGGTGTAATCAAAAATCATACTGACGGAATGGTTGCCGCTGTATGCCGGGAAAAAGTCAGCGACGCTTTCGTCGGTGCTGACGGAGATACTGTAGAGGATTTCTCCTTTGGTCGGATCCTTTGCGAAAATGCCGACCTCAGTGACGGAGAAGCCGCTCTCCACGGTCCTGTTATCAAAAACGCACCGCATCGAAAAGGTGTCCCCATCTGCGCTTTCGGAACTGATGCCGACAGACAGCTTTTCGGCCTTGAGGGAAGATCGCGTGGAAGTATCCTCCGTCTTGGAATAGCTGCCAGAGCCGATGGCTGCACGGGTGATTTCGGGGGTAATGCCGCCAGCCTGCCATTTTGCCAGCAGCGCTTTGCCGTTGCTGGTCAGGACGCCGGGTTTGAATTCTGCTGCCATGTTGTTGTGAACCTCCTGTTTTTATTTCTCGGCGACTTTTGCGAGAGCCGCCTGTGCTTCGAGTTTATAGAGTTCCTCGGTATTGGCGATGCCGATCAGCTTTTCTGCTTCATCCCTCGGCAGGAAGATTTTGATGGGGTTGACGTCGCCGATCTGGAAATATCGCCGGTTGTAGTAGTAGGCGCAGGCGAGGCTGCGGGCCTTATGGGCCAGACAGATATTGGTGATGCGCTTGTTCGGGGTCCCGGTGCATTCATAGTTATACCCGCTGCACCACCCACACCCAGCGGCCACAGAGCATTCCATGCACTCCTTCGTGGACTGGCTGCTTCGGGTAATCGCACCGAGTTCTTTTCGGACTTCCTGCTGTTCCTCAGTGGCCCAGAGTCCTTTGTTGCTGCCGATGCAAACCCTATTTGCCTTTTCTTCTCCGATGCTGATGGGGGCGTATCTGATGCAGGGATATGCCTTGCCGTCAGGTGCAAAGGCTAACATCTCACCAGTGCCACCGCAAAAATTTCTGTCATTGACACTGTCCGGGTACCCGACATGATCGCCCAGCATGGTTACATAGGCTTCTTTGTGTTCGTCGATAAGCCAATCGGCCAGCTTCCTCAGCTGCTCGTAAAGAGCAGCGGCGTCACTTTCCGAATAAACCGGCTCGTAGGCGTAGTTGCAGGCGACCTTCAGGCATCCTTCCTCGACCATCATTTTCACGCTGTCAAAAATGTACTTGAACGACCCGGGGACGAATGTCATCTTGGAGTGATACCAGCCGTACTGTTTGCCGTCCTGAAAAGCCCGAAAGGCGGCAGAAAAGGATCCTTTTCCGTTTTCGTCAACGCGGAAGCGGTCATGCAGCTCCTGCACGCCATCGATGCTGACGGTAACGCTCATCTGGGAGTGATACTTCCGAATCAAATGCTGAGCGTCCGGCGTGAACCAGAGCAGACCGTTAGTTGCAAAACTGATTCGAGTGAAAGGCGCAAGCGGAAGACGGCGGCGGTAGACTTCATCAAACCAGTAGTCACAAATCTTCTCGATCAAAGCTGCTTCAAGCAGCGGCTCCCCGCCGATGAAGGTCAGAACAACAGCTTTGGAGTTCTCGTTGATGAAGTCGCTGTCTCTGTCTGGGTGCTCGAACATGTCAAGAATCAGGTTGCAAATATCCTTTGCGGTGTCGAGGTTCATGTGCTGCTGTCCCTTGTGATGCTCATAGCAGTACGAGCAGCGGAGGTTGCAGCCGCTGGTTACCTGAAAAGTGATCTCTCGGCAGGCCGCCATATTCTGCGTATCGCCCCGGCGGTAAAGGCGCTGGATCATGTTCCCATAGTCCTCAAAGCGTTTACTCGTAAGCATTGACTACCACCTTCTCATCTTCGAAGTTGAATTTGGAGTCCCAGTGGTCGAAGCTGGAAATATTAGGAATGTGCTTTGCAATAGCCATGCGCTGCGCAATGGCCAGCTTACCCTGTGCGATTCGGCAGGGTTCAGCGTAAAAGAGAAGCATCTCTTTTGCCTTATCGCTTTTGGGATTTCCGTCCTCATCGACAAGGCTCTGGCAGAGGGTGCCCATCAGCTGTTCAAAGCTGAAAGCCTCAAAGTATGCCCGCTCCACAGTTTCACTTTCCTCGGTAGAAAGCTGAATTTCAAATGTTTTCTTTTCCGTCATGGTTGTCCTCCTTCAGGATGTTGATAGACGGGATGTGAGAGAGAATCCGGTCGTAACCCTCTTTGGACGTAAGAAGTGCCGACATCGCCTTGATTGCCTGTCGGGTGTATGCGGGCATATTCTGTGTCATATACTCTATCGCGGTGTTGGCGACATGGTGCATGAACAGTGCATCCAGATCAGATGTAACCTCCACATTGACGGCCTCCAAGACTAAGGAAGCGGTTTTGTCGTCGGGATTGATGGGATGCTGGGATTTGCTGAAGGTTCGGCAAGCAAGGCCGCAGGTGTAGAGATTGAGCTTTTCGTCGCTCAAGTTCACCCCACAGGCTGTTGCAGCGGCCTCTACAGCTGTCCCGCAATACAGAAGAAAGCGGTCGAAGTTTGTCAAATCCAGCGGGCAGAAACTGCTGATGTCTGCGAGGCACCATGCAAGCTTATCCTCTCCGTCCGGGATAGTTTGAATCAGCGGCACAAAGTCATTCGGCTTGATCTGCTGCCCCGAAAGAAACAGCAGAAGGGGCTTGCTACGCTCAAAAAGGGCGTTGACCTTGGAATCATTATTCTCGGTATAGCTGAATGTCATAGTCGTGGCCTCCGATTACCAGTGGACTGAGCCGCAGAAGCTGGAGCAGGATCCAGAGCATCCGCTGCAGCCACCAGTGCAGCTCCCAGAACAGGATCCGTCGCAGGATCCAGAGCATCCATTGCATTCCGTGTCACATCCACCAACGCATTTACTGCCGCAGTTTCCGTCACACGCGCCCTTGCAGGTGTTATCGCAACCGCCGACGCAGGTGCCTGAGCAGAACCACCCTTTGCAGGTGTCCTCACAGTTGCTGGCACAGAAACTGGAGCATCCAGTCGTGCATTTTCCGGTGCAGTCGTCTGCGCAGCTTGCATCACAGGAACCATCACAAGAGCCACTGCACCCATCGCAGCTATTCTGGCATCCACCAGAGCAACCACCGGTGCAGGTGTTATTGCAGCTACCAGTGCAACTGCCGGTGCATCCTTGACACTGCCCGGTACAGCTACCGGTGCAGGTTGTTTTGCACCCACCAGAACATGTGTTGTTGCAGCTGCCGGTGCAAGTTGTGTTGCAGGTGTCTTTGCATCCACCGGTGCAGGAATTGAGGCACGTATTTTGGCATCCATTTTGACACCCACCGGTGCAGGTCGTGCTGCAGCTCCCGGTGCAACTACTGCAAGCCGAATAGCAGCCTATATAGCACAGGCCAGAGCAGGATGCATGACATCCACTTGCAGAGGTGCTCCCTGCGGTGTCCGGCGCTGTCGTAAGCGCTGCCAGCTCTGAAAGGGCATCATTCAACTGGGACGCTTCAATTTCCGTGATGTCCTTTTCGGCGTGAGTCAGTGACGAACCACGGGCTGCGTTCAGTGGATCTGTTATTTTATTGAGGTGTTCAGCGAGAATGTCAGTTTCAGTGACCGGCGTTACGGTGTAGTCGTAATTGGAGCCAGCGTAAGCGCTAAGGCTGCCCTTACTTTGTCCCTGCGCAGACCCCTCCGTTTTGCCACGGCGTTGCATTTCCTGCTTGAGCGTGGCCTTGATCGACGTAAAATCGTCGGCGTAAAATAAGGCGTCTTTTTCTACTGCCATGGTTTATCCTTTCACCCGGACGCGGATGCGACGCTCATCGATGCGGCTGTCGCCCTCGACTGCGTATCCGACGACAGAGATTGGGTTGATGTATTCGCCAACTTTGGCGGCTCTGCCCACTCCGGGAAATTCCGAAATAATGATGGTGTCGCCGGGCTTGATGCTGCCGATGACCTTGGTTTTGACACGGCCAGCAAGGCTGACCGGAATATACTTCTTTTCGTTGTACTTGTAAGGATCAACGCCCTTCGGAGGCGTTTCACCGCCGATCAGCGTTGCGTACTCGTCCGAGTGAACTCCAACGACCAGCTTATTGTTCACACTGGCTTTGACATATCGCTCTTTATCGCTGGAAAGATCAAGAGCGATGATGTCTCCGGGCGACGTTTCCGCTCCCTTGGGCATAAACTCAGCATAGTCGTTATAGACGGCGTGGTACGTTTTGGACCCCGTGACATATCCAGTTGCGGTGATATTCCCGCCTGCGGTAATGTTTCCACCTGCGGCGACGTTGTTTTTGGCTGACACGTTTTTCTCACTGTAGATGTCGTCGGTCGTTGTCACTTTACGCAGGGACGCGGTGCCGCTATTGGCTGCGCTGCTGTCGATAAAGTACGCGGTATTCCAAAAATTCACCCGACCGCTAAAAATGCCACCAGATTTCGGCATAAAGTTCAGGACGATATTTCCATTCTCGTCCGGTCCCTCCCCGTTTACGCTTTTGATGACATTGGAGAGGTTCTTCAGCTGCTCCTTGACCCAGTTTTGGATTTTATTAAAGAGCGGCTCATGGGCATCCTCATCATTGTCGTGATCTTCGAGGTCCTTCGCGGTTATGTTGATGAGAGATTTGCTGATAGCTGCGCTTACGGTAGCGGTATTCCCGACGATAATTGGGATAGAGATTCCCTTTTCGATAGTTGCCGTTGTGGGTGGAGGGATAAATTCTGCGGTGTCATACGCGTTCTGGTAGCAATACAGAATATCTTTGCTTCGGTCGTTCGGCGCACTGGGGTCGGCTGCAAAAACGCCGATTTCTCTCCAGTAGAAGCCGGTGGAAAGATTCTGATTATTGAAGCTGGCCGAAACATTGACGAATTGATTGTTCTCGTTTTTGACGGCGGCATTGATGGTGGCTTCTTTGTTGACCAGCGCGGTCATGGAATCAATAGAATCGGTGATAAAGCCGCTGCCCATCTGAATTGTGGTAAAAATGATTTTTTCGCCTGCAATGTTACGAGTAAGCAGCGCCTTGCCCGCCGTAGTGAAAACTGGTGCATTGAACATTATCTTGCGCCTCCTACTCTGCGGTGATGGTCACATGGTTTATTGCGGTCAGGCCAATGCCGACCTTTGCGTTTACGGTTGCCTGTTGTGTCACGTCCTCGATGATCATGGGATTGAGCCGGATGAAGTCTCCGGTGTGCACCCAGTGACCGACGTAGAATGTGGCTGCCTCAACGTCGAGCGTGCTGGAGATGCTGTCCAGCCACGAGGAAAGCCTCTTGACGCTCTTGAGCTGTCGCACGAACTCGTTCAAATCGTCAGGGCCGACGTTGGGGTTGGCGATGTTGATTTTGAAATGGTGCGGCTTTCCACCGTACTCGAACCATTCTTGCACGGTCCCACTCTGGAATATTGATGTGATGATTCTGCGGACGGCCATCGGAGTGCCAAGCTTCATGAAGTAAAGCATCGTATCGGCGATTAGGGCACGTTTGACATCGATGCTGTAGTTCGGACTGTATGCAGGCGTTCGGTATTCGGTTGCCATCAGGTCGAGAACTTCATCCGGCATCGACTCCAGCATATAATAGATCATGATGCTGTCGTTGTAGGCGCACCATTTCTGAATCTGACGGCAGACGGCATATGCGATACCCATGGCACTCACATCGTTTCGCAGACCTTCTGGTAAAATGTCTGCAGGCTGGATGTCCTGAAGCTTAATCATCTTCCAGACCTCCGTAGTTAGAAACAACCGCGCCGGTCAAAAGCGCCACTGCGGCGTCGCCGACTTGGGTGTAGGTTGGAGCCGTGAGGTCGACTCGCTTTGCGCCTGCGGCCATAATCAAGGAAACCAGCTTGGACGGATTGATGTCCCTACCAATTTTCCGCTGCCATAGAATGTATTCCTGCACCGCCGCAGTCACGGCAGCCTGAATTGAGACTGCGCTTGTGGCATTGCTTCTGTCGATGTAGTAGGTCAGGGAAATGGAATACTTGACCTCTTTCGGGGAAGAGACGACGACCTTGTCCGTCATCGGTCTGATACCGTCATTCCTCAGAAATTCCTGAAGGGCGTTAATGGTTTCTTCTCCGGGAATGGAGCCGTCAGACATTAAGAAGGCGATGTCAACTTCTCCGGCCTCCTGATCCGAGTTTGCAACCACATCTCCGATTGCGCTGGAGTAGGTTTTGGCCCAGTACTTGTAGCCGCCACGCGGACCTGCGGTGGAATAAGATTCTGGTGCAAGCCAGATGCGCTCCTGATACGACTCATCGCTCTCAGTGTCTGCGCCGCCATCGGTTTCGCTGACATTGGAAACGCTTTTGACATACGGCAGCGGATCAACGATTTCCGAAACCTCGCCTGTGGCGAGGTTGTTGCCTGCACTGCCGACTTCCACGCAAGTTGCCGGAACGTCTACAAAAAATGCTTTAGCGGGAATCTCCGCATACTCATCGGTCGCAAAAAAAATGGAATTCAGCGCCGCTGCACGCGTGCCTTGCGGGATCGGAGTTGCAGAAGACCTGACGGTTGAAACCGTGAAGCGCAGTGTCGTTGTGGCGGCACTGGCCGGGTTTCTCGTGACTCGGCGAAACCTTCCAAGGTGATCCAGAAAATCCGAGTAAGACCACTTCAAGAAATTCATCTTTCCGGCCTTATCAGTACACTGCAAACCCTGATGAATGGCATTTGCGCAGGCGTATAAAATCATACGGTCACGAGAGATGCGGGCGAGCTTCACGGGGCCGCCTGTCGCCTTGGAGACATATGCTTCGTAATCTTCGACCATTTCGCCTCGGACATCTGTGACGGTTTTGTTGTCGATGAACGAGACGTCCGGCATATTTTTGATGCTCTCAGGCATCGGTCACCACCACCTTTGGAGAAAGATGTCCATCTACGCCGCCGGTCCATGTGATTTCTACGATGGCCAGAGACGGGATGTACTTGGAAATTGCTTCGGTGATCTGCGCAGCGTAAAGGCTGCGCACGACTCCGATTGGTCGGTCGACAAAGCTAAAATCCAGCCCAAGATCCCGATCAAGCGGGATGCTGCCTTTTCTGGTCGACGTCAGAAGGCGTAGCTGCTGGAGAAGGTGTTGCTTCTTCTCGTACTCGGTCTGTCCCTCGTACTCGAATTCGCATTTGGATAAGTCAAGCAGAGACGTCATTCAGGATATTCCTCCAGCGTAATTGAAACAGTGGCTTTCACCAAGGAGCCGTCGTTGTACACCTTATCCCATGCCTCAGATACAGATGCCAGAAGAAACCTGTTCTTGCTGATCGGTGTATCTCCGATGATGAGATATTCGACTTCTCCTTTTTCGGCCATATTTTCAAGGCTTTTTAGAACTGTTCGGGGACGGACGCCGAGATTCGCAGAAAGATAAATTTCCAATGCAGCCTCTCGTGCGTCTGCGCCAAGAAATTCTTTTTTGGGCTTGCCACCAAGGTGATCATGGGATGCCCAGCGCCCTTTTATCTCTTGTGTGAGCTTTTTGAATGCAAAAACGCTTTTCTCGCTCACCTCAAAGACAACCGAGGATCCGAAAGTTCCAATCATTCAAAAGCTCCTTTACTGCGGCGCACCAGATACGCCGTGCGGTGTTGTATGGGTATGGTGTGCGACAGAAATACCGCTTGCCGTTGCATCCTGCGCCACGGTCATGCTGCCGGTGACGGAGGTGCTGGGGGCGTCGATAGTCGCAGAGGCTCCTTTTGCCGTGAAAGATCCAGACGCTTCTGCGGAGATTTTCCCGGCTGCTTTCATAATGATGTTTCCGGTTGCGTTAAGCAGAATGTCCTTTTCTGTTTTCACGGTGGTGTTTTCTGCCTCGATGATAAGGTTCTTGACGTGGAGCGTCATCGTTTCGTTTTCCTGTTCCGCAAAACGGAGATAGGCTTTACCGGCTTCGTTGTGGAAGTCCTTCCGATAAAACCCTTTCCCATTTTCCGGGGGAACCCGCTGCTCTGACCATGGACGTCCCATGACCACGCCCATCTCTGTTCCGTTGGACAGATGCAGGACGAGAACCATATCATCGACCTCTGGCATCAAATACTCAAAAGAGAGCAGCGGGATAGGGCGGGTGACGGCGTCGTCCTGATCTTCGTAAACAACACGGACCGTACCGCTCTCATAGTCTACGGAGGAGATTTTTCCGACGCGGATCTCATTGCTGTCCATCTGCTGCTCTCCTTTACTCAACGAGGGATGCTGCCACGGAGACTGTGCTGCCGTTGTTGGCATCCACCTTGTTCGACACGTTGTCGAGATAGTATTTTCCGCTCAATATGCCAAGACCTGTCACATCAATGCACTGAGTCGATACCCATTTTGCATTGCCGATCATTGTAAAGTTGAGCTTGATGTGGCCGTGGTTTGCGTTGCTGACAAGAGCCTTGATCTTTCTTTCAGCGTCTGCGGCACTGTCGGCCTTACCGGATTTCTTCAGGATGCGATCGCCGCTACCAACCTTGGCCACAATTTTTTTGCTGGTCTGCGGGTTGGTGTAGGTGTACTCTCCTCCTGTGTAGACCTCAGACATAGACGGGCCGCCATCCCAGCTGTCGAATTCTGAAGCATCCACCGTGTCCACGGCAGCCTTTTTCTTGTACGCCTCTCGGTCGTAGACGACCAACTTGTGCGAATAAACCTTGACCTGAAGGCCATAGCTGTTGCATAAGTTTGTGAAAAAAGTACAGTCGTTTTCCTTTGACTGCTCAACGCTGGAAATAGAGAAGCTGGAACCGGAAACGTCCCACGCAAGAGAAATTCCGGCACGGCTTGCAATGTCCTTTCCAATTTCTTGGATGGTAACATTTTCCCACGTTTTGGTGCGCTCAGTTTTTGAAAAGCCCTTATCTGCCGGAGTTGATACCGCAGATAGCGTACCGGACACAGGCCACCCTGAAAACGACGGGTTATCCAGAATGAACTTGCCGCAGTCCAGCGTGACGTCCTGCGCACCATCTTTTTCCCAGTTCGAGAGAGCGATGGTTGCTGAAACGGTTTTTCCTTCACCGGGGTACCAGTCTGTTAGCCAGCGTTTCTCGCCGCCGGACACTGCAATATCTAAGCTGTCCGCTTGACCGCTTGCCGGATCCGTGTAGGTTACGCTTGTGACGGTGTCCCGCTGCTCTGAATCCATCGCTTTCCCGTCGATCTGGATGCTGACGGTCGCGGTTCTCGCTTTCATGAGGTCCTCCAGTCGGGCGCGGTTGTGACAACCGGCTTTTCGGGCAGCGCCGGGGTGTTTACCACGACGCCTGCATCAAAAATAAAAGTGTCCAGCAATGGGAAATTTGCCTGCATTAAGTATGTGGTGTATTCCTCTGACCCATATACTTTATAGGCAATCATGTCCCACATATCGCCTTGTTTTGTAGTGTACGTCAGGCTGTCCATTTTCCTCTCCTTTATGCAGGAGAAAAGCCTTTGCGCTTTTCTTCAGCTTTGAGCTGCCGATAGAGTTTTTTAAATTCCTCGAAGGACAGGCGCATGGCCTGTCTTACCTCTTGGGCATTTGCGCCGCCAGTGAAGTACATTGTAGGCGAAAAATGAATTACGTCCCCGCCAGTTCCTGCGCCTCCGCTCTGCTGGCTGTCACGGTTCAGTGCGAGGTATCCTTTGATCATATCGGCCAACTTAGAAAGCGGCAGAACCGCTTCCGGCTCCGCACCTTCGCCAATCAACGCCGTTGTAGGGGCGGTTGCGATGCCGCCAGCGGCCAGAGCCGGGATGGTCGGGATGGTGCCCAGACTGAATCCGATTTTTTGACCTCCAACTACAGGCACCCAGCTGGGAACGGTCAGCGAAATTCCATTGATTGCAGAAATCATCTGGTTTACTCCTCCGATGATTCCATTGATGAATCCGATCGCTCCGTTTGCCATTCCCTTGAATATGGAGACGACGCCGGTTCCGAACTCGCCAGCTTTTTCTTTTACCAGATCCCAGTTGTTATAGAGAAGGACACCTGCTGCAACGACCAGACCGATTGCCGCAACGACTGCCAGCATGGGGAGGTTCAATGCCGTCATCGCTCCGGCGAGAGTAAATGTACCGGTTGCGCTGGCTGCGCAGACAACCTTGTAAATAGCCATCGCTGCATTATAGGCGGTCATTGCCGTAGTGGCTACTTTGTAAGCAATGACTGCCGCTGTAATGCCAGCCCCCAGAGCTATCAGCAGAACGCGATGTTCGCTGACCCATTGGGCGGCCTGCTGCGCTGCAGGGATAAGCGTTCCTATTACATAGCTTCCGGCAGCTTCCAGACCGGATTGTACGCGGGGAAGCGCAGCGTCTGCCAGATCCTTAACATACGGTATGATTTTGGTGCCGATTTCTGTCAGGAAGTTTGCACCCAGATTTTTAATCATCTGAATATCGTAATCCAGTGTATCGGTCTGCTTTTCAAACGCCGCATTTGCTGCGCCGGTCGCAGTGTACATTTCGGCGGTCTTTGCAGTAAGATTCTCGGACTGAGCGCCACACATGGCCAGCACGGCGGTCTGAGCCTCGGTAGAGCTGAAAAGCTTTGCCATGGCCTGCTCGTCACCGTGGACAGTACCCTTCAGGGCTTCGAGGGTGCCTTGGAATCCGAGGCTCTTGATGGCTGCGTCTGCCGTAGAGAACCCGAGCTTCTTCAGGGATGCAGCCATGTCCTTGGACGGAGTCATCAAACCGGACAGAACAGCTTTATACTGGGTGGCGACCTCCGCAGTGCTGCCGGTTACGCCAGTCAGAGTAGCAAAGACGCCGTACAATTCTTCCTGCTGAACATTCAACGCAGAAGAAAGCGGGACAACTTTGCCGATGCTGGATGCCAGTTCACTGAAGGAGGTCTGACCGAGTCGAACGGTCGCAAAGGACAAATCAGCGACTTTCTGCGCAGATTCTGCAGAAACATCGTTGTAGCCCTTCATTACTGCTGAAAGCAGATTCACGCTGTCCGTGGTGGTCGCATTGCCAGCCGCCGCCGCTTTTGCAGAGGTTTCCAGAATGCTCATTGCATCCTTGCTGTCACCAAAAGCGGAAATGACCTGATACATACCATCGGTCAAATTTGCAGTTTCGACACCGGTATCGTTGGACACCTTCAAAATGTCCTTGCCGATTTCCGCCGTTCTAGCTGAAATTTCCGCTTCGGTTCCGGTCAACAGCGTGGAGACGTTGGCGAGCTGCTTCTGATAATTGATGCCGGATTTCACAGCGGCGACACCGGCAGTTGCGACCGTGGTGGCTGCCGCAATGGACGCACCGGCCACCACCTTGCCGACGGCCTTGGCGCTCTTGTTGAGCTGGGCAAGGTTTTTATCTGCGTCGGCGCAGGCTTTTTTTAGGGAGCTGTCCTGCTTGGCTCCGATTTTGAGCATAAGCTCATAGGTTTTACTGTTTTTGGCCACTCTGCGCTTTCGCCTCCTCTACGCACCGGTTATACGTCTTGGCCATATCCGAAAGTTCGTCGATGGTCAGGCTTTCAAGAGCGACGACGTCAGTGCTGAGAGCGATGGACAAATTCACGCAAAGCTCGCGGATGACGTCCGGGGTTAGTCCACTCCATCCGCTCCGTACAAAAAACCCACGATGGACGTTTTGAGGGAAATGGCATCCCGGGCAGGGAGACCATCAAAGAATTCGAGCGGCTGAGAAAGAACCCTGCTGGCAATCAGGAAGGTGTACTCCATGTTCGATTCCAGAGTCGCCGGGTTGGCTGCCGGATAAAGCTTCATGTACAGCTTTGCGGTACGCTTCAGGTCGCCTGCTTTGAGGCTTTCCAGACCGTGAAGATCCAGCTTCTCGAAGGTGGAACCGCCGAAGGTGTACGGCCTCGTCAGTTCCAAGACGAGCGGATCTTCGTCGTCATCGTCGTCATCAACCAGCGTTGCAGCAGAATCGACGACATCGAGATCGCCGTACAGTGCGGGATCTTCATAGTTGGGATTGGCCGTTGCGACCGGCTGGCCAGTCGCATCCTGAATGTGTGCGTTCATGTCAATTCCTCCTTAGCAGTTTGCTTTGATGTGGGCGAGCTGATCAACGCCCCAAATTTTGTAGGTCGGATTTACCTTGTCCAGTTCGACAGCGGTCACGCCATCAACGATGATCATAATGGCGAGGACAGTAATGGACACGCTGGTTCCGGTGCCACTGCCATCTTTGAACGAGCCGCCTTTGAGGTTGCCGCCACGGCCACGAATGACCACGCGGGTAGGCTTGAAGACGATGTTGCCGTAAACGTCGAGGCACTGCGCATCGCCTGCAAGGGTGATTGTCTTGACGCTCAGCATATCCATCAGGTCGAGAGCCTCTTCGTCCAACACCCTGAAGGGGATTTCCACCTTCATATTGCCGAAAGCGCCGACAGTCGGGTCATCAAATTCGCCCAGAAAGGCAGAGCCGGAGACCGTATCGGAAATCGGCTCAAAATCGGGCAGTGTGACTTCTTCGCCGACGCCCATGAGACGGCTGAAGCCACTGTACACGTTGTACTTGGTCAGCTTAGTAGGAACGATTTTTGCCATTTATCTCACTCTCCTTTCAGGGCAGAGTTCAAAGCGTCAACATCGAATTCATCGATGTTTTCGATGTACTGGGCCGGGACATAAGGTGAAATATAGGTGTGCGTGGTCAGGTGCCCCGAAATGATGTCCGTTTCGGTGTTTTCGCTGTCCAAGAAAACGCACTTGTAAGCGGCAAGGTAGCCACGGGCAACATAACCGTTGCCAGTCATGTTGCGGCTGTCCACGATGGTGCGGATCAGCTGCCGGTTATAGTTGCGATCAACGTGCTGGCTGTAGGTCAGAATGAAATTGTTTGCATCCCAGTTGAACATACGGCGGCAGTTGATCCAGTAATCCTTGGGGTCAGTGGTCCCGGGGTATGCTGCGGTCTGGTTGCCCCAGATTACATAGCCATTGGCAGAGTTGATGGCGGTCACGATGCCCTGTGCATTGAGGATGTCGTTTGCCTGCTGCTGATCCAGAAGGACAGACGTGCCGTTTGCCAAAACGGTGCCAGAAATCTTGGCACTCAGGTTGGAGGGCGAGTCATAGGGAACATCGCCGTGATCTGCGTCTGTGGCGGCAAGCAGTGCGCCGCATACGGTCGACATGAAATACTGCTTCGTGCCGATGACGGCTTTCGGCCAGAAAACGATGGTCCGAATGTTCGTTGCGCCGAGTGTTGCTTTTGCCTTTTTGCAGTCGGTATAGACGGTAGCACCAGTTTCGTCAGCGGCAATGTCCACCAGTGCCATGCACTTGAAGTTGCCGTTGAGGGCGTTGGTCTTTGCACTGAGCGCTGCTGCGACGACGGCATTGGAAGACCATCCGGGTGCGAGCAGGCTGCCCGGGATGAGACCGTAAAGAGGATAAATGCGACGAACCAGCTCGATGCCGGTCTCCACACCGGTCTTGGCATTGTACCCGCCGACAACGTCATTCGCATTGACCGCCTGCGGGTCAAGGGATGTGCTGGAAACCTTGAGCGTGTTGTCCGAGGGGATGTCGGTCAGCAGAGAAATGCTCAAGGCGCCGCCATCAGAGAACTCTGCAACATAGTCGGTCCAGCGCTCCAGAGTTTTGCTGCCAGACTTCACGGTAAGAGTATCCAGCAGGACATACTTCTTGCTGTAAACTGCGACGCCGTCTGCAGAAACCTGAATAGATTCCTCAGCATTTTTCTTCGTGTGAGATGTGTTGGAAGGGTCCAGCACGTTGATGAAAATGACCGGTGCGTTGTTGAACACGCGGAAGTTGAAGTCCATTGCCTCGCACAGGGTAAACTCTTTGAAATTCTCAGAGTAACCGAGCTGCTGCTCGCAAGATGCAAAGTCATAGCAAACAATGGGCTTTCCTACGGTTGCGTAGGGATCACTGGCAAGGTGAACCGGTGCGGTGCCGATATACACCTGAAGGCCAGCACTTGCGGTGATGGGCGAAACCAGCGACGTGGACTTTTCGCTGGAATATGCGCCATGATTAAAAGAGGCCATTATTTTTCTCCTTTCCGGATGTATTCCTGCACCATTTTGTATGCAATGTAAAGACGTCCGTTCTGAGCCTTGAGCTGCTCCTGAGCGTCAGGCCATCCAGACGGTGTTACAAGGAGCTGGCGCAGAGCGGGAATTTCCTTGAACTTGTCCTCAAGGGCTTCGGGCAAACCATCGATATAGGTCGTACCATTGTAGGCGACTCCGGGAATGGTCGGCCCGATATAGACGAGGTTTTTCTTTTTAGAAACTGCCATCGGATGGCACCTCCTGATAGATAGGCTGCGCATTTTCGACCTTAAAGGCAACTGCTCCAATGTAATACGGATGCCTCGACGTATCGCTGAGGCTCCACTTGATTGGATATTTGCATTCATAGTGACGGTCAGAAATGTACGGATTTGATGTAAAGCGAAGAACAATTCGCCGGATGATGCTCATGAGATCATCATTTCCGGTATGTTCTGGCGCATTATTCCAAATCCGAATTCCAAGGCCGACATCCGTTTCTGGTAAATCTCCCGCTTCTGCAATCTGCCCGGTCACCGGGCAGACTGCAATGAAGGGTTCGTGGCGGTTTGTTGCTCCAGCCATCTGCACGGGGAGATCGTATTTGAACACCTGAATCTGCTCCAGCTTCCCGGTAGGGGCCAGAAAGCATACTCCTTCAAAGAGTTTCTGAAGTTCTGCCACGAGGGCATCTTCGAGGGGTTCTGCTGTCATAAGTCCTCCTATTCAAGAGCTTTTGCGATTTGCTTGTCCAGCTCGCTGTTGAGCAATTCGAGAGCCAGCGCCTGCGCCGCATCCACGCTGTCCTTATTTCCGAGCATCTGGGGGACTGCCGGGGACAGCAATTTCTTGATCTTGGTGATGTCAATTTTGCTGCCGTACTTTTCGATGCGAGCGGACGCTCCTGTCGATGTGTACTTCTTTCCGGACTGCCTCTGAACGATGGCAATGTGGCCGCTTGAAAAGCGTGTCACAAATGCTTTCATCCCATTGCTCTCCAGCGGACTCATGGAGCTGCTATTGAGGACTTGCGCTGCGGCGGCTGCCGTGTCACTGTTGGGCTGCGTCATAAAATCCATGATGTCACGCATTGCGCCCTTCGACACGATAGTGGCAGAGTTTTCGCTGGTGTTGGTTTCGATTTTACTCTCAGCTTTTAAGACATCCGGCTTGCTAAGAGCATAGCGTTTGCCGGTGTCTTTAATTAGACGGTTTCGGGTCTTTCGGGCGGTGGATGTGAGAGCCTTTTGCAGAATCTGCGGAGCAGCAAGCTGATCCGGGAGTTTCTGAAGGCTCCGCATTACTTTTTCAAGTTCAGCGTCTACATCCACGGTCACGAGCAGCTCATCGCTCATGTCCTCACCGCCTCGATTTCAATGGCATAAATCCCCGCTTCTTCGGTGGCGGATTTCACGCGGTACAAGTCCGCATCGAGCTGAAGAAAGGAATCAGGATCCGGGCGAACGTCAAAGTACGAGGCTGCAACATACAAAAGCCGCCTCGAATAGTACAGGCCAGAAATATCTGCGTTCAGCAGGTGCGCTTTGTCACGTTCCAGAAGTTCGTTGTCGTCGATAATGACGGGCATTTCTTTTCCGTTGATTTCGTGAACCTCTCCGAACTCGTCAGAGTTCAGGAATACAGATTTATTGTCCTGCTCGATAGTGCTTTTGAACGTCAGCCCCATACCTTACTCGCTTTCCTCAGTGTTGGCGTCTACCTTAACGGATGCGATGGCATCAACCAGCTTTGCCTTGGTAAGCTCTGCAACATTATCGATGCCGAGATCTGCCGCGAGTTTCTGGAGTTCCGCCTTGCTCATGCTCTCCAGATCGTCGCGGTTGAAGGTTCCCGTTACGGTGCCATCGCCATTATCCTCTGCGGGGTCGATAGTCAGACACTCGACACCGGGCACTTCGCCGGGGG
>ERZ870052.482-NODE-482-length-15680-cov-9.277318_pt1 | contig 15680 bp, 13 predicted proteins | sample MGYA00520889_ERZ870052 | MGnify/ENA primary metagenome ERZ870052 (study PRJEB32232, sample SAMN07284988) | human gut metagenome | biome: human-associated habitat; material: feces | host: Homo sapiens | place: Tanzania | collected 2014-08-14 ...
GGGTCAAAGGCATCCGGCAGACCGCCCCAGCCGACATACTGTGATAGAATTTCCTGCTCTTCGATGGTGGCTCCACGATGCTCCTGCTCCAACTGGAACAGGGTGCGGATGGCTTCAACGTTCCGGGCATATTTTTGTTTTGCGCCGCCCTCGCCCAGATGATCGTCCGTGATGTGGAAGTTTCCGGCAGCTTCCGGCACAGGTTCGGCGTTCAGAGCTTTGTCTGCGGCAGCGGCATCCGGGAAAGTCTGCCATTCGCCGTTAACTTCCACAGAGGTGGGCAGCTTATCCAGTTCTTCATCGGAAAGTTCCGGCTCATCCTGCAGCAGTCCATCCTCGAACTGCTGCTTGTTCAGTACCTCATTGCTCCACGAATAGCCCTGTGCACTGGTGTCGATGCGCACATCGGTTTCGCCTACATAGCCAATAGTTCCCTCGATGGTTCGGGTTGGAAGGTCTACAACAACGGAATCACCGACATTGTAATCGGGAGTTTTTTCTGGAGCAGTATCAAGGGCTTCATCCTGCTGTTCGTACAGTTCCCGGACAACAGTCAGCGGCTCTTCCCGGAAAATCGGCATCCGGGCATCGGCCAGAGCCATATCCTGCAAGGAAACTTTGTCCTTGTCAAAATCTACGCTATCGACCCGAAATTTCCGGCCATCCATATTGATAACGGAGCCGATGGGCAGATAGTCCTCTTTGCGCAAGTGCTTGGTCTGGTGGTGAGTGCCATCCTCGTTTAACCCGGCAAGGTACACATCATTGCCCGCAGACCACAATTCTTTTGCTCTTTTTGCCCATAAGCTAGGGGGAAAGCCCGTGATTTGAACTTCGCCCAGTGCAGTGTTTCTCATGAACAAAGCACTGTTGATGATTTTTGCGACCTTGGCGGCATCTTCGCCATAGAACATAAAATTGCCGCCAGCTTCAAAACCAATGAGAGCGTCCGGGTACTGCTCTTTTAATGCAGTGTATTCGGCAGCACTGGTGTCGTTCAGTTCAAGGGGAAAGTCGATGATTCTTTTTTCTTTGTCGGACAGATAGCGGTCAGACTGAATCATCAGGTCGATATACTTTTCGACCTGATTCCAGCGAAGAAGAATTTTCTGGTGGTCTGGATAGTGTTCAAACGTCAAGCCCTTGCTGTCATGGTCAAGCCAGCCGCGACTTCCATCCAGATAGGTGTGCGAGGAGCCACCGGGTCCGTTTGGAGCATATTCTTTGGCAAGAGCTTTTGCCCGGAGGTTTCGGTCAGGCTGCAACTGATAAATTTTCCATATCCGAAGTTTGCTGTTTTCAAAGTTGGAGCCTCTCCGCAGAGCATTTTCAATGTCGGCCTGTGACAAAGAGAAAGCGGAGGGCGATTTTTCGCTCTCCGCTTGGTCGATGGATTCAATTTGTTCGGCTTCGGTGGGAATATGGGCATCGAAGAAACTTAGCTGTAGATCAGCTCGTTCATCACCAGTTCCTCGGCCTGTGCTTTCAGGCTGTTCATGTGCTGCACCCACTCCATCTGATATTGCTCCTTGTTCGGAGCCGGGTTTTGCTTCAGCAACTCCTGCATGGTCTGCTGCATCCGGCTCTCTGCGGTCTGCTCCACGTCCAGCAGGTGCGGATGCAGAGTCCCCGACAGGAGCATCGAGTTGTACAGCACCGGGCGATACTTCATCAGGTAAGTCCGGCGCAGTCGTCCGTACTTGCCCAGTGCTTTCTCCTGCTGGGGCAGGGTCAGGTTCGGGAGCTGATAGTCCCCGATGGTCGAGTAGGTCACGTTCCGGCTGTTCATATTCATACTGGCTCCTTTCTACATTGCGGCGGCGGATTGTCGTCTTTACGGTTCTTTCAATGTTGCGCAGCACGTCCCGGCTGCATTCGCTGACTGCGGTGCCCAGCGCATACACGGCGGCAGGAGTGGAAAAGGCGAAGATAGCCTGAAAATCGTCCCGGTCAAAATGACCTTCCGGCTCAAAGCCGCAGCGTTCAAGGACAGCATAGGTGATACTGATTGCGGCGGCACTTTTGAACTGGAACTCCTGTCCGGCTTCATCATAATCCATCAGGAACGAGCCGTCAACGATGTCGAGAATGTCACCGCTGTTGTTATCCCAGTAGGAATCCACCAGCTTGCCGCAAATATCCGCGATCTGCTGGGTGATTCGTTCATGCCGGACACCGTATTCTCTGGCAAGCATTTCTGACACAGGCTGAACCAGATCGGGGCCGAGCTGCCACACCTCCGGGTCACGAGAATTGCGGCGCACCCCGGTATCGCTCACATCGAAAACGTAGTGCAGACGCGGAACACTGCTGGACTGGTCTAACAGAGCGATGCCCTTGGAGCCACGCCGGACATAGCGGTTCATGCGGTCATTCCAGAGGTCGAAGCTGGCGCAGGCGGTGGCATCAGGACGCTGGGCGTAAATCATGAGCTGGTCTGCATAGTTGTACTTGTACAGCCGGGATGCAGTGGTCAGGTAGTCCGTCCAGTTTTCCCAATACCGAGTCAGCTCTTTTGCCGTTTGCTGGGCGAGATTAAGATATTCTTGCGTTTTGTTTGACATTGCGTTCCTCCTTTCAGCTTCAGGGTATAAAAAGAGCGGGCAGCTCCAGCCACTGCCCGCTCAAAAACAAAAATCATTCGATTGTAGCTAAAATTCTTTTGGGAAGCCTGTCTGTGATCTCATCCTCAGTCGTCCAGAATATTGTGTTCTTTTGGGCAATATCAAAATGAAGTTTCACGTCTTTTTTACAGAGCTGAATTACAGGTTTACCAAGTCCCATTGCATACCCTTCTTCAAAATATGCACCATTATTTTGGTGAGTTAAATCGACAACAATAAACTTACTGTTTTTTATATATTTCAACAATTCGGGGGTTATGAAGTCGTTGTGCTCTACTTCATCAATAAAAATCGGATGATAGCCAGCAGTTTGGATGCCTTTTCTAATAGAATTACGCAACTTGAGAGTGTCGTCGCCGAATTTCATTGCAACAAGCACATCTTTTTGAGAATTTAGTTCAATTCTAATGTCATCAAGTCTTGAATATCCTTTTGGGGTTAATGTTATGGGACGCTTTCTTCCCGTATACGATGTAGGACTTTCAATATACTCTTGTTTGACAAGGCAGTTAACGATGTACTTTAGCTGCTCATTACGCAATTCTGTAGGACGTGGCATCCACCTATCATCAATGTACTCAAATTGTTCGACAAAGAAATTTGCATAAACTCTGTCATTTTCCAAGAGAACGGGACTCCCCCAATAAGGTGTATGAGACTCTATCCATTGCAAAATGAAATCGACTTTTTCAGAAAAACGTTTAGGATACCAATTTTCAACATCAAGAGAAGTCAAATGAACAGGATAGCCAAAGTTGGATTTGTTCGTTTCAAACTCGTGCTTTTTTTCGGCGCAGTATTCTTTTGAACGTGTTGAAAAATAGCGCAGATCATTTTGCGGGTAACCATTGTATGCCAAATAAACAGATAAGTGATTCCAATTAAAATCCTTAAAGGTGGAAACAGCAGGATAGAATTCTAATCGTCCACAGATGGGACAACTAAATACTCGTCTGTACTCTGTCAAATCTTCTATAACTTCTACTGAGGTTTGACATATGGGACAAGGCCCAGTTTTTGATGTTACACTCATTTATTCCTCCTTGGTTGAGTGGAAACTATTACTTTTATTTTAATTATACCGATTCTTCTTTATGTTGACAAGGTAATGACGAGAAATAGTATGTAATACCGCTCATAGGCGGTAAAAATCAGTTGAGCGGAAATTCCAGTTCGGCAAACTCGGCATCGGTCATAAGTTTCAGCTTTTCAATGACCTGTTCGGACAGTTCTCTCAGGGCAGTTTCATCAGGCATCAGGTAACACTGCATCAGCCGCAGCTCCTGCATCAAACCCAGCCGGGAGCCGGAATTGTAGAGCATCATCAGCATCAATTCTTCGCCATTAAAGTTCACGAGCATCCCTCACTTTCCGGCACCCAACGGGGCTGCACTCCGGGGCATCGCATTTTTCTTTTGCGTTAGCCAGTGAAGCCAGCCTTTCCAGCGTGGAAGGGCGATGGTTTGCGCCCAGTTCTTCTGCTCCTGCGGCTCTGTCCATCACAAAATCATAGTCCTGCAACAACCGCCGACCTTTTTCCATGTGATGTGTTTCCAGAATTTGCTCACGGACTTCCTGAATGGTCAATTCCGGCGCATCGACCTGACCACCATCCATCACGGAAAAGTCGCTGTGATAGATAGTGTAATCCCAACCTTCATCGGTGGACTGGATAGCAATATAGCCTTTACCACCCAATTCCCATGCACCCTGCTCATCTTGCGTCTGGATTTCCGGGTAGAAGTCTGCGTGGTTCCTACCCATAATATCGGCAAACTGGCAGATGTGGAACACATTGCCCAGACCGCCCATATCAAAGTGGTAATCATCCAAATGTTCCAGCTTTGCCGTAAAACTGCGACCATCCGGGTAGTCAATTTGAATCACACCGCCATCGGGAATGCGATAGAGATCGTCATAGTGGCTGTTGATGAGTCGAATATCCTTTGGCATCGTTTCAGGCTCCCAGATACGCCGTTTGTGGATGCCGGATGCGGGAACACTTTCGAGGATTTTTACGCTTTCGAGCTGGATGACCTTGCGCTCATCATCCGAAAGTTCAAACAGATACCAGTTCCGGGCAGCAGCAATGGCGTTTTTGCCATCCGGCGGTAGATTCTTTTCGGAGATCTGCCCGCTTTCCAGCTGTTCGCCTGTTACCTTATTATAAGTGGCAAAGCCGACGCCCGCGCCATTTTCCCGGAGGTGCAGATAGCGTTCATCGTTGATAAGATATACTGCTTCTTTCTTCTGTTCCATCAGCGACCATCCTCAAATTCCAGAGAGAACTTGCTGCGGCCATCGGCTTCGGTGGACAGCAGGACGGTGGCGTTGTACACCTTGCCCTTGGTACTCTTGCAGTCCTTCAGCCGGATGCGGCCATCTCGCAGCAGCTTGTCGGCCACATGAGCGTCCATCCGCTTGCCCAGACGCTTGAAGAAGGCGTTGTCTTTCCACAGAACAAAGCGGCAAGGATTGGATTCACAAAACCAGCCCTTTTCACGCTCCACAACGGAATTGCCACAGTTCGGGCAGACACCAATCACTTTATTTTTCATAAGCGCACTCGCTCCTTTCACGGCCTCGGTGGTGTTTACCAGCGAGGAGATCATATCGTTGATTTCAGTCATAAATGTTTCTGGCTCCATCTCGCCACGCTCCACGCGCAGCAGTTTTGTTTCCCAGTCAGCAGTCATGTCGGCGGACTGGATTTCTTCGGGCATTACGGTGATAAGGGCTTTACCTTTGTCGGTGGGCAGCAGCACCTTGGTTTTCTTGTCGCCCTTGCGCTCCAGAAAGCCTTTCTGTACCAGTTTTTCGATGGTAGCAGCACGAGTAGCTGGAGTGCCGATGCCCTGACGCTCTGCATCCTCTGGCATACTGTCCGCGCTAGCTGTTTCCATAGAGTGCAGCAGAGTATCCTCGGTGAAGTGTTTCGGAGGGGATGTCTGTCCCTCTTTCAGTTCAGCACCAGAAATGCCACACTCGCTTTGCTCCTGCACATCCGGCAGAGCAGTAGGCTCTTTCTTTTTGTCCAGCAGATCGTCCAGCATTTTGCGCTCAATGCCTTTCCAGCCCTCGTCCAAAACCACCTTGCCTTTTGCGGTAAATTCTTCCCCGGCGCAGATGGTGGTCAGGACGGTTTCTGCACAGCGGTGAGGTTCTCCCATGGCGCAGAGCAGACGTGCCGCAATCAGCCGCAGGACGCTCAGTTCCCCGGCGGGCAAAGCTGAAAAGTCGGCCTGTACCATGCTTGCAGTAGGCAGCAGCGCATGGTGGTCGCTGACCTTGCTGTTGTTGATTACCTGTTCTGCATGGACGGGTACAGCTTCCCCCACGGAAAAGGCTCCCGCAACAGCCGACACCAGCCCCGGCAGGGATGCTGCCATGTCTTCCGTCAGAAAGCGGCTGTCTGTTCGGGGATAAGTGATGAGTTTCTTTTCGTAAAGGCTCTGCGCATAGTTCAAGGTCTGCTGTGCAGTAAACCCCAGCAAACGGTTGGCATCCCGCTGGAGCGTCGTCAGATCATAGAGCTGCGGCGGCTTTTCGTTTTTTTCTTTGCGTTCTACTTTTTGCACCACCGTGCTGACCTCCTTTCGGCAGTTGGCAAGCAGAGTTTCCGCATCCTCTTTCTGCGAGAATCGCTTGCTGGATGCTGTGCCGTCGCCCTCAAATGCCAGCGAAACCGTGTAAAACTTCTCCGGGGTGAATGCAGCAATAGCTGCTTCTCGCTGCACGGCCATCGCCAGTGTAGGGGTCATAACACGCCCAACCGCCAAAGACCGACCATACAGGCATGAAAAGAGCCGGGAACCATTGATGCCGACTATCCAATCGGCGCGTTCCCGGCAGAGTGCAGCCTGATACAGCGCATCATATTCAGTTGACGGTTTCAGATTTGCAAATCCCTCCCGAATGGCGTTTTCCTCCATGCTGGACAGCCACAGCCGGGAAACGGGCTTTTTGCAACCGGCCTGATCGTAGACCAACCGGAAGATCAGTTCACCCTCACGTCCTGCGTCACAACTGTTCACCACGGTATCAACGTCTGCCCGGTGCATGAGTTTTTTCAGAACGGAAAACTGCTTTTTTGTGCTGGCAGACACCAGATACTGCCACCTTTGCGGCAGGATGGGCAAATCGGCTATGCTCCACTTGACGTACTTTTCATCGTAGGTTCTGGGTGGTGCAAGTTCTACCAGATGCCCCACGCACCAGCTTACGAGATAGCCACTGTCCTCAAGGTAGCCATCCTGCCGCCCATGCACCCCCAAAGCCTTGGCGTAAGACATGGCTACGGATGGTTTTTCGGTCACGATCAATTTTGTGATAAGAAACCCCTCCAATCTATTTTGAATTATGGTATGTAGGCGGCAATCGCCGCCGTAAAATCAGATGGGGGTCACATCCTGTTCCTCAGAAGTATCCTCATCGTCCGAATCATCTTCCGGTGGAATCTCAAAATCGCCCTTGTCCTCGGTATAATCCGCGTCCGGGTCAATGGCTTCTTTTTCTGCCTGTTTCTTGTTCTTCTGCTGGATGAAGAAATAGAAACCGCCGCCAGCCGCCAACGCAATCAGGGCAACGACACCGAGAAACGCCGCAGCATACTTTGTGACTTTATTTTCTTTCGGCTGTTCTGCATCGGACGCAGCAGCTTCTTCTGCGGCTTTCTTTGCTTCTTCCTCGGCTTTCAGCTTGTCCAGTTCAGCCTGCTTCGCCGCTTCTTTTTCAGCATTGTAGGCTTCTGCATCTTCTTCCTCCATCAAGGCCAGCAAATCCGCTTCATCTACGAGGTTCATAAAGTGGACTGTCTGCTGCCCCTTGGCATTGCGGTCGATTACCAGATAGAATGTCGCGCCCGACTTGCTTACCATCGTGATAAACTGCTGGCCGGAACCGTCCGAATAATTGGTGTAGTAGTCGTCCACCAGTGTCAGATTACCCTCCGGGGTCAGTGCGCCCGTTTCCTCATCCGTAATGGTGACAGCATCTTCTTCCTCCACGATTTCCGGCAGAATAGGTTCTTCCACCGAGGTGGTATCGCCCTCATAGGCAAAAGCAGGAGCCGCCATGCCGATGCACAGTACTGCCGATACCAGCAACGCACCAAATCTCTTAAATTTCATCCGAATCATCCTCCTTTGCAAATACAGCACCGACTGCGGCCAGCGCAGCCGGGTTTGGAGTGGTGTTGGCCGACTGCCGCAGCAGGGCGGCAAGCTGTTCCGGGCTGACCTTTGCACTGCGCACCATTTCGTTCACCTCGGCGGCTTCGGCCTCCTGAATCCGCCGCTCCAGAATTTCGATGCGGTTGTTCAGCTTGATGCGCCGCTCTTTCTCTTTTTCGAGCATCGCCCGCAGTTTTTCCAGTTTTTCGCTCATAATAGAACCCTCCAATCATTTTGAAAGCCGTCCGAATCCGGCAAGATACTGTTGCCAGTAGGACGAGTGAATGTCAGCATATTTGATGGGATCGCCAGCACTGACCATTTTTCCGTTACCGAGATATATTCCGACGTGGCTCATCCCCGGCGTATCATACGTTCCTTTGAAGAAAACCAAGTCACCGGGCTTTGCTTCGGCTTCAGAAATATGCTGGCTCTTCTGCCACAATCCGTTGGCAGTAGTGCGCCCAACATCATAGCCGTTCTGGTTGTAGACCCAGCAAACGTAGCCGGAACAGTCAAAGCCAGTTTCGGGGGAACTACCGCCCCAAACGTAGGGAGTGCCAACGTATTTCTTGGCTTCCTCATAGATAGCGGCAAACTCGCTGTCCGTTAAGGCTTCCGCAGGAACAGTATAGTCGATGCCGGGTGCGCCGGAGCCATCCGAGCCACCGGGCGGCAGACCGCCGTTGAACAGGTAAGGCCGACCGCCCAGTGTGTCCTGAAAAATCTCGTACCGTTTCCACTGATCTTCGGTCAACTCTTCCCGGATAACAACTTCCAGCCCCTTGTTTTCCAGTTTGGTGTGGAAGATTTTATATTCATATGGCACTTGCGTGGGAACCGGGATTCCGGCCGGACTGATAACCCAGACAGTTTTATACCGTATCTGCACTTCTACCCATGTGGTGAGCTTATACTGCTTATTGAAGATTTCCTTCAATTTGCCCTGCACTTCCGACCGGGTGTAATCGTCATACAGGGTAGTCAGGAAGGAAGTGAGCTGCCACGGGTCATGTTCGATGGGGTCAAGATGGTACTGGTACTCGTTGTAGCCCGGATGGTTTTGCGGAGTGCGCTTGATTTTTTTGTCCAGTTCCTTTTCCAGCTTCTTGTAGTCCTGTTCTGCACCTCGAATGTCCCTATCCTCGGCAGAATAAATCGTCTGCCCGGATACTTGGGTACTGCCCGAAAAGAGGATGCCGCAGGAGGAAAAACCAGACATCACCATCAGGATGAGCAAAACAAAAACGCCCACGATCACAAGAACGTGCGCGTTGCTCTTTGCGGCGGTCATAAGGCCGTTTACTGCCGAACCGACCACAGATTTTCCCTTGTCCACTACTTGCTCTACGCCAGACCGTGCGGCAGATGCACCGCCGGATGCGGCTTTTTTACCACCAGCAGTCTGTGCCGCTGTGCCACCAGACCGGGCTGCGGCATAGTAACCCTGCCGAATGTCGCGTTTCTGCCGCCATCGGGAGAGCCAGTTGGAACCACCCTCACGGGTGCCGATGCCGGAATCTCCTGCATTTTGTGAGGCAGTCGGTTCCTGCGCAGAAGATTTTGCGGTTTTAGAGTTTTTCTTGCCCTGCATCTTGACTTTCTTTTTCAGTTTCCGGGCATAGCGGCTCTTGGAAATATCGCGGACATTTCCAGCAGCCTTTTCGCCCTCACTCAACGCCTGCACACCGACATTATCTTCCTCGTACTGGTCAATTTCCCGGTGTACCGCAGACCGGGCGGCATTGGCAGCATACATCTCGCGCTTCTGTGCCTTGCTCAATCGGCTCAACTCATCCGGAGTCAGTTCTGCCTTGCCAAACCGCAAATGCTGGGCTTTTTCTGCGGCCTTGTCCGCATCGAGTTTCAGCTTCTTCTTTTTGGGTGTGGATTGCTCGACCATCGCTTTCTTCGGGGGAGAGCGTGTCTTTTTGGCTGACGTTTCCTCTTTGAAGTTCAGCTTCGGATTACTCATTTCTGTGCGCCCTCCGAAACCTCACCCAGCTTCGTGGTCATGATGCGGTACAGTTCCAAATCGGTAGGGAATCTGTCCACGAACGGGAGAATGACATTGCCGAAGAAAAGCAGTCCTTCACCCTCGCCGGAGTGGGTCACATAGGAAAGCTGGTGGGGCGAGATGTTGAGCTGCTTTGCGAGGATTTGACGGTCGCCAGCGGCCTGATTCAACATGATGATCATGTCTGAATTTTCAAAAATATTCTCGACCTCACGCGAAGAAAGCAGGTCTTTGACGTTCTGCGTTAATCCAGTCGGGATGCCGCCCCATTTTCTGAACCGCTTCCAAATCTCCACGGAATAGGCGGCGGTCTGTTCCTCTTTTAAGAGGAGGTGCATCTCATCCATATAATATCGGGTGGACTTTCCGCTGCTGCGGTTGGCAGTAACACGCCCCCAGACCTGATCCTGCACAATGAGCATACCGAGCTTCTTCATCTGCTTACCGAGTTCCTTGATGTCATAGCAGACGATTCGGTTGTTGACATTCACGTTGGTGCGGTGGTTGAACAGATTCAGACTGCCCTTGACGTAGATTTCCAGAGCCGTGGCAACGTGGTGGGCTTCTTTTTCGTCCTGCTGGAGCAGGGCATTGTACAAGTCCTCCAGAATCGGCATATTCTCCGGGCAGGGGTCAGCAAAATATTTGCGGTAAATCAGATGCACACAACGGTCAATGACCGTTTTTTCCACCGGAAGCAGACCTTCCTTGCCGCCGACAACCAGTTCGCACAGGGAAAGAATAAAGTCTGCTTTCAAAGACAGCGGATTATCCTCTTCCGAATAGTTGGCGTTAATGTCCATCGGGTTGATGAACTGGGTGCTGTTGGGCGAGATTTTAATGACCTGTCCTTTCAGGCGGTTCACCAGTGGGGAGTATTCGCCTTCGGGATCGTTGATGATAATATCATCATCCGTCACGAGAAAGGCGTTTGCGATTTCACGCTTTGCCGAGAAACTTTTGCCGGAGCCGGGAGTGCCGAGGATAAGGCCATTAGGATTTTTCAGCTTCTTCCTGTCCACCATGATGAGGTTGTTGGAAAGAGCATTCAGGCCGTAATACAGGCTTTCTTTTCCGCTCTGATAAAGTTCCTGCGTGGTGAACGGGATGAAGATGGCCGTGCTGCTGGTGGTCAGGCCGCGCTGAATCTCGATTTGGTTATTGACCAGCGGCAGAGAGGACATAAGCCCCTGCTCCTGCTGGTAGTCCAGTCGGCAGAGATTGCAGTTGTGTTTCTGCGCAATGGAGCTGGCCTGAAACACGTTATTTTCCAGTTCCTGCTCGGTACGTCCGGTGTTCAGCACGATGAATGTCACCAAAAACATTCGCTCGTTCTGGCTCTGCAATTCTTTCAGCAGAGCCTTGGCATCTCGGCCATAGGTGGCGAGGTCAGAAGGAATGATGTCGATGTCGTATCCGGCACGGATTGCTTTCTTCTGTTCCTCGATCTTGCTACGGTCGAGTTCGGTAATCGTGCGCTTGACCGTTTTGATGGCGCGGTTCTGGTCTACCGACTGGATGTGCATGGTGACGATCTGGCTGGAATCCATGTCCAGAAAATCTTTCAAAAGCTGGTCGCTGATGTCGGATGCCGTAATGCTCAAAAAGCTGGCGGCGCAGTAGATGCCGCCCATTTGAAAGGTGCGGCTGTTTTTGAAGGCGAAAGCGGTCGGCGCGATAGCATCTTTGACCGAAAGACCGCTTTTCACAAGGTCTTTCCAGTCAAAATGAAATTTGCTGGAACCGTCCATGTTGAACATATCGTGCATGAGTTTCAGCCGCTCGGCACCGTTCAGCGGCTTGGCCTGCACACCCAAGCGGTGGAAATTGTTGAGCAGGTCGTTCTGAACATGGTCGAGCCGTGTCTTGACGGTTTTCATGCTTTCACCCTCTACGCCGAAGGTGATGAACTTGGTCTTTGTCAGACCATTATTGCCCTTGGCAAGCTGCTGGCGCAGCATCTGGGAATACTCCGCACGAACATCGTCGAAACCGTCCTTCTGGAACGGAATGCGGATGCTTTTCTCAAACTCGGTGCTGTCCGTTGCCATGTTCACAAAGGACAGTTCAAACTTGATGCTGGAATCGAAGAAGTTCAGAAAACTGCACCATTCCTCGAAAATCGCGGTCTTGTCTTCCTGCTGGGCAAGCTGGTAATTGATGTCTTGGTAGGCAATCGTCCGGGTGTAGTAGTTCGGCTTCACCCGGCAGGTTCCATCCTCGAACATCCGCTGCATAGGGATGGACTGCTGCGCTGTCCGAGGAACCGTAGGCTTCGGTGGCTTTTTCTTGCCGTCCTTACTGGTCTTTTTCCAAAACGACATGGGCTGAACCTCCTTTCATAAGCAGTGCATAGTAGTTGTTGGTCTTATAAGGCCGAATCTTCGGGCGCAGGAACCGCGCCTGAAGATAGTGGGACAGCAGCTTTTCCAGCGGCTGACCGTTTTTCTCATACATACCGAGAAAAAAAGCAGGCAGCATAACGACCATCATGCCGAGGGTTGCGGCAGAGTTGCTGCCAGAATCTCGGAGCAAAAAGAAAAGCGGCACTCCAATCAGTGCCGCCGTACCGAAACAAAGCAACTGCCGCTTTGTCAGATTGAATGCAACCTTCGATTTCACTTTCGTAAGGTCACGCGGAACAGAAATATACGCAGCCAATAAAGCACCTCCTTTAATGCGCTCCGAGAACAGATTTTGTCACAGAGCTGGTTTTGAACAGGCTGAAACAGAGCAGAACGGTGTAGCCGACAATGCCCCAGATCGAGTTGATGGCATCACCAGAAATCGCTACCGACTGTATCAGCACAGCGTAAATTGCCACGCAGATGAGGATGAGAAAGCCCTGAAATCCCAGTGCGAACAGGCATTTCAGATAGTTCTGTCCCATGTGGCTTTGTTCATGGTTGCCCCATGTGGCCATCGGGATAGGGGCAAGGCTCACCATGCAATAAATCTCGATCATTCTGCCGTAAACAATGACAAAAATGACGATGGACAAGATTCTCATGGTGATGCCAATGAAGAACGATTGCAGGAAAAGACCGAACAATGGGCCAACGTCCATCTGCATCAGGCTGGCTTCCAACATGGAAAGACCAATGTCGTTCACTCTGGTGTTTCCTGCAATAATGCCGCTGGAATCGGATACAACTTTCTGCGTCAGGTCGAAAATGGCCATCACAATATCAAACGTGTTGGAAATCAACCAAACGGACACAGCCGTTTTGAAGATCCAGCGCATGATGAGGGCAGGCTCAAACTGCGCCATGTTGTTGTGCTGGGTGATCATTTCAATCAACTCATAACAGGCGATAAAGGTCAGGATGATGCCCGCGATAGGCAGCACAACATTCCGGGAAAGGGCTTCAATCATGGCGAAAACACGTGGTTCAAAGGCTGATGGCTTTGTGCCGACCTGCTGGGCGATGTTGCCGACCTGCGTGTTCACATCGTCGAACAATCCGCTGAGATTGGACATGATACCAGCCGTCAGGATACCTTTTATCCAGTCGGCTATGGCTTTGAGAACGGTTTCCATTCAGCAGTCACCGTCCTTAGCTGAAGTGGTTGATAAGGGTCTTGAGAAGGTTCAGGAGAAAAATAATGTGGGTCAAAAACTGCATAAGACACCGCCTTTCATTGATGGGTGGAAATTCGTACCGCAATTTGCTCCTTATTATAAAGGGCTGTTATCCACAGCAGAGATGGAGCGATTGCGTATGTACAGGCGGGAAAACCCGCCTGCGGCTCTTAGCCGAACAGACCAGACAGCAGAGGAATCAGGGTGATGCCCACCAGAGCGACACCGCCGCCAGCCATGAGCTGTTTTATCCCCAATTAGGTGTAAAACTCTGCTCGATGGCGGGCGGCGGCGTACAAAAAATCTATATGGTGTTTTTAAGAGAACCGTCCCGGCGGGACAGGTCAGGCAGTGACCTGTTCCACCTCCGGGATGGGTTTGAGATTAAAATGAATTTCGATAGAAATGTGTCTTGTTTTATCTTCGTCAATGCGCTCATGCACGACGATTTCTTTGATTAAGCGGTTAAGGGTGGCTGCGTCCAGCTCTGTGATATTGGCGTATTCCTGAATGGCTTCCACCCATTGTTTTGCGTCATTGGCAAGCTGGACTTCATCGGACAGCCGCTTCCTGCCCTCGGACACTTTTGTTTTAAGCTCCGTCTGCTCGGTCTGTGTCTTTTCCAGCATGGTGTTGAAATTCTGCTCACTGATACGCCCTGCAATCATATCCTCATAAAGCCGCATTACCATTTTGTCCAGAACCTCAATCCGTTCCTCGTCCCTTGTAAGGGAGCGTTCCATTGCTTCCCGCTGTTCCCGCTGCTCGGCTTCACAGGTATTGGTCAGGCGGTCGGCAACCGCTTCCCCGTCCATCAGGGCAGCTCTGGCACATTCCCGGATTTTCCGCAGCACATGGCTGTAAAGGGTGTCATAGTCAATCCGGTGCTGGGTGCAGTGGTTCTTTCCAAAGGCATTGTAGGTCTTGCAGGAGTAAATCTGCTGGGGATGTTTTGCGTTTGTGTAGCGTACCGTCAGAGACTTCCCACACTCGCCGCATTTTATCAGTCCGGCAAACAGGCTGATTTCATTGGTCTGCCCCGGACGCTGGCGGGATTTCAGCTTGTTCTGCACAATGTCAAAGCTCATGCGGTCAATCAGCGGTTCATGCTGTCCCTCCACCACAATCCAGTCCTCCGGCTTCTTTTCCCCAATTGTGCCGATTTTGAAACGGTAGTCTTTTTTCTGGGAAGCAATCGCCCCGGTGTAGACGGGATTCATCAAAAGGTCTTTGATAACGGAGAAGTCCCACATATACCGCCCATTTTCCGGGTCTTTCTTTTCCCATTTGGTACGGGTATTGCGAAGCCCCCGTTCCCGGTTCCACCATGTGGGGCAGGGGATTTTTTCTTCCTCCAGCCGTCTGCGGATATAGTTCGGACCATGACCGTTTAGGGCATATCCGAAAATCAGCCGCACAATCGGGGCGGTTTCCTCGTCAATGAGCAGATGGTTTTTGTCCTCCGGGTCTTTCCGATACCCAAACGGGGCAAGACACCCGGTAAACTGTCCTTTCTGCGCTTTCAGAAGATAAGAGGAATGGACTTTCTTGGAAATATCCTTGCTGTACATCTCGTTCAGGATATTCTTGAACGGGGCAATATCGTTGTTATCCCGCAGGGTGTCGATACCGTCATTCATGGCGATATAGCGGACACCGTTTCTTGGGAAAAAGTCCTCAATCAAATGCCCGGTTTGCAGATAGTTCCGCCCCAGTCGGCTGAGGTCTTTCGTGATAACAAGGTTGATTTGCCTGCGCTCAATGGCTCTCAACATCCTCTGTAAATCAGGACGCTCCATGTTAAGACCTGTGAAGCCATCGTCCTGATAGACTGCCACAACCTCCCATCCCTGCTTTTCGCAGTATTTTTCCAGCATATCACGCTGGTTTGCGATACTGGCACTTTCGCCTTGCAGGTCATCGTCCTTTGACAGCCTGCAATAGACCGCTGCACGATAGCCCCCGGCAAGTGCCGAACCGATTGTTCTGTATTCCATTTCGTTCATCATAGCCATTTACCCACACAATCCAGACGGTATCTGGCTCTTTTGAACCTCATCTTCATTATAGCTCATATCTTTCCTTTTAGCAAGATATTCTTTTGTATTTGTCTTACCGTATTTCTGGGAAATCAGGCTGACGAACACATCGGTTGCGTCCAGTTCCCCGTCAAATACCGTTGTAACATGAATCTCTGTTTTGTTTTTTGCCATAGGCAGTTATCCTCCATACATGAAAATAGCCAGACAGAGGGTGTCGGCAACGAAGTCCGGCAACGGGCTTCA
>ERZ870052.488-NODE-488-length-15593-cov-10.965262_pt1 | contig 15593 bp, 11 predicted proteins | sample MGYA00520889_ERZ870052 | MGnify/ENA primary metagenome ERZ870052 (study PRJEB32232, sample SAMN07284988) | human gut metagenome | biome: human-associated habitat; material: feces | host: Homo sapiens | place: Tanzania | collected 2014-08-14 ...
GTGAAATAAACCCGGTTAATGTCGTGAGCCGAAGTATCCATTTCGCACTTGAGCATCGTAGCAATCCTCACCTGATTCTCCAGAACCGTCTTGCCCTTTTCACGTTCAAACACCGCATGTCCACCCTGTCGTGCACTGCGTTCCAGCATCAGCAATCCGTACTTGTCCGGTTCCTTCAGCAGCAGCTTGGCAGCCTTGGCAAAAGCCTCCGGCTCATCCATATCAAATCCGAAAGCACCGCTTGGCAGTTTCATTCCTTTCACCACACCTTGCGGATAATGGCCGGAATAATTAAACTGCACCAGTCTCCGTTTCGCAGCATCGTTTCCGGCACGAGCCAGGCGAAGATTCGCCTTCTGCTCATTGCTTCCACGCAGCTGCTTATACTCCTCTTCCGAGGTGATGGAGCGGGCAACCTTGTGCCCATTCTCCACCTTTATTAAATAACAACTCATCTATCTGTTTCTACTTTTCGTTTTTAAGCTGAATACAAAACATCCTAATGTTTCAGTTGATAATCCACTAAAGCATCAGCCCCTTCTGCTGCCTCAACAGCCAGCGTTTGGGCGATGTTGATTCCCTCATGGAAAAACACCTTTAAGGTAAGCTGAACAGCACCGTCCTTGGTTTTACTCACTCGACCATGCGCCAGTTTCTTAATCAGTTCCGACTGAGTTCTGAGGCGGTGCTGAACCACGAAATCAAACGTTCCGTCAGGCATTTGCTGAGCCACGCCCATCGAACGGAATCGAGGAACCTTATTCACCCCCGATTCCTGAGGACTGAAGAGGAAATACTGCTTAGCATCATAGTAAGCCATTCCACCCAACTGCACATGCTGGCAGTCATTATTATTCACCTGCTGGTTCTGAACATTATTCTGAGCATTGTTCTGAACCTTGTTTACTTTCTTAACCATAATCTGAATTGAATTTTAGGAGAAGAAACATCCGGATTGTTGCGCGCTTTACCATGGAAAATCCTCCTCTGTTTCAACTCAGTTAATAACTAAGAATCTCCGCAATAAGTCTCCAAGCGAAGCCTCCCTTTTACCTTTTTTACTTTTTTACCCTTTTACCTTTAAAAAGCCTTTTCAATGTCCGTAACCAGAATATCCTGATAAACCTGACCATTGTGCTCATGGGTTGTAAAGCGGAGCGTAACCGCCACCAGCTCACCCGGAGCATACTTACATTGCGCCATATTGCCGAGCATTGCCGCAGCATACTGGTTCTCGTACTTGCCGCCCATCTCTTGGAGAACGATATTGCATTTCATCATCTGTCCGTTCTCACTTTTCTGACTCTGCACAGCGAAGGTCTCGCCCTGCTGCACCACTCTCATAATCTGAGTATACATACTATATAATTGTACGAAGAGGTTTTCAAGAGCACCAAACCATTTCAGCGTTGTCTTGTTTCTTCGACGCTGCAAAAGTACTGCGAAAACAAAGGCAAAAAAATCCTTTTCCCACAACTCCCCCGAAAAACCCACGTTTTTGGGAAAAATCGGGCATTTCTTGGGAAAAATAAAAGGGCAACTCTCTCAGCATGGGAAAAACAAGGAAAAATCACAAAATATTAACAAAAGGCAAGAAAACACCCCTATTTTGCTGCAAGCTTTTTCCCACACTTTTCCCGAAAATCTGCTGTATTTGGGAAAAATCGGGGCTTTCTTGGGAAAAATCGAGGCATTATTGGGAAAAATCCCATGTTTCTTGGGAAAATGGTAATTTAGTAAAAAACATAGTCCATGCCCCACACGCCCTGAAGGGGCAGAAGCTCCTAGCCCAGGGCAATCGCCCTGGGTAAACCAGCAATCAGCCATACGCCCTGTAAGGGGCAAAAGCTTTAAAAATTCAAACATTAAAGGCACCTCCTTCACTATTCCATGAAGAAGATGCCTTTAACAAGTTCAACCATAGTTACCAAAATATTTTATCACCAAAACGGGAACTTAATTCTTGTCTAAGAGTATTTGAGAGATTGCAATTTGCAAAAGCATGATGCCCAATGTAAGTAACACTCACTGGAATAACAATACTAGTCAAAGAATAGCAACCTTCAAAAGCACTATTACCTATGCTAGTAACACTATCTGGAATAACAATGCTGTTCAAAGAAGAGCAACGACAAAATGCCTTTTCCTCAATGCTAGTAACATTATCAGGAATAACAATTTCTGTCAAAGAAGAGCAATACCAAAATACCCTCTCCACGATACGAGTAATACCTGCAGGAAGAATAAGGCTACGCAAAGAAGAGCAACCATAAAATGCTCTATTCCCAATGCTAGTAACACTATCAGGAAGAACAACGTCTGTCAAGGAAGAGCAATCCGTAAATGCGCTTTCTCCAATGCTTGTTACACTGTTGGAAATAACAATGCTTGTCAAGGAACGGCAATTTGCAAATGCGCAACGTCCAATGCTAGTAACACTGTCGGGAATAACAATGCTTGTCAAGGAACGACAATTGCTAAATACACTCTCTTCAATGCTAGTAACACTGTCGGGAATAACAATGCTTGTCAAGGAACGACAACCACAAAATGCACAACGTCCAATGCTAGTAACACTCTCCGAAAGAACAAGATTATGCAGATACTTGCAACATGAGAATGCATCATCCCCAATGCTAGTAACACTATTAGGAATGACAAGACTACGCAAAGAAGGACAACGATGAAATGCACCATCTTCAATGCTAGTAACACTATCGGGAATAATAAGACTACGCAAAGAAGAGCAAATACTAAATTGCCCTGCTCCAATACTAGTAACACTATCGGGAATAACAAGATTACGCAAAGATGAGCAATCACTAAATGCTCTATTACCAATACTTGTAACACCAGCAGGAAGAACAAGGTTACTCAAAGAAGAACAACCTTCAAAAGCTCTATTACCAATGCTAGTAACACTATCTGGAAAAACTATGTCTGTCAAAGAAGAGCAACCTTCAAAAGCACTATTTCCAATACTAATTACACTAGCAGGAATAACAAGACTACTCAAAGAAGAGCAACCATAAAAAGCACCATCCCCAATGCTGGTAACACTATCCGGAATAACAATGCTACGCAAAGAAGAGCAACCACGAAATGTACCATCCCCAATGCTGGTAACACCATCAGGAATAACAAGAGTACTCAATGAAGTACAACCGCAAAATGCTCCATGTCCAATGCTAGTTACACTAACAGGAATGACAATATCTGTCAAAGAACGGCAATTACGAAATGTCCAATCCCCTATGCTATTAACACTAGCAGGAAGAACAAGGCTACGCAAAGATGAGCAATCTGAAAACACATAATTCCCAATACTAGTAACACTATCAGGAATAACAAGACTACACAGAGATTCGCAATATCCAAATGCACTCTCTTCAATGCTAGTTACACTATTAGGAATAACAAGACTACTCAAAGAAGAGCAATATTCAAATGCCCCTCCTCTAATACTTGTTACACCGTTAGGTATAACAACGCTTGTTAAGGAACAGCAACCAGAAAACGCACAATTCATAATGGTAGTAACACCGTCAGGAATATCAAGACTACACAAAGAAGAGCAACCCGCAAATGCATTATATCCAATGCTGGTAACACTGGCAGGAAGAACAACACTACTCAAAGAAGAGCATAATATAAAAGCACTATCCCCTATGCTCGTAACACTATCAGGAATAACAAGGCTACGCAAAGATGAGCATTCAAAAAAAGCCCACTCGCCAATGCTAGTAACACCATCAGGAAGAACAAGACTATTCAAAGAAGAGCAACCATAAAATGCACCATCGCCAATGCTAGTTACGCCAGTAGGAATAACAAGGCTACGCAAAGAAGAACAACCACGAAATGCACTATTACCAATGCTAGTTACGCCAGTAGGAATAACAAGGCTACGCAAAGAAGAACAACCACGAAATGCAGTATTACCAATGCTAGTAACACTATCAGGAATAACAAGACTACTCAAAGAAGAACAACCACTAAATGCACTATTCCCAATGCTAGTAACACTATCAGGAAGAACAAGACTACTCAAAGAAGAGCAACCATAAAATGCACCATCGCCAATGCTAGTAACACAATCAGAAATAACAAGGCTACTCAAAGAAGAGCAATCACGAAAAGCATCACACCCAATGCTAGTAACTCCATCAGGAATATTAAGACTACTCAAAGAAGAGCAACCACAAATTGCATTATTCCCAATACTAGTAACACAGTCAGGAAGAACAAGACTACTCAAAGAAGAGCAACGACGAAATGTACTATTTCCAATACTGGTAACACCGTCAGGAATAACAAGACTACTCAAAGAAGAGCAATCTATAAATGCACAATCCCCAATACTTGTAACACTATCCGGAATAACAAGGCTACGCAAAGAAGAGCATTTTAAAAAAGCCCACTCGCCAATGCTAGTAACACCGTCAGGAATAACAAGACTACTCAAAGAAGAGCAATCTTCAAAAGCCCTATTCCCAATGCTAGTAACACTATCAGGAAGAACAAGACTACTCAAAGAAGAGCAACCACTAAATACATCATCCCCAATGCTAGTTACGCCATCAGGAATAACAATGTTCGTAAAGGAATGGCAAGCAGCAAAAGCACAATCTCCAATACTAGTAACACTAGCAGGAATAACAATATCTGTCAAGGAACGGCAATTTAAAAATGCGCCACGTCCAATGCTAGTAACACTATCAGAAATAACAATGTTGGTCAAGGAACGGCAAAAAGCAAAAGCATAATCCCCAATACTAGTAACACTATCAGGAATAACAATATCTGTCAAGGAACAGCAGCCAGTAATTTTTCTCCAACGAAAAGCCTCGTCACAAATAATCTTTGTTCCCCTTTTAATTGAATAAGTACCATTGAGTTCTCTCGGTGATTTTAGCAATTTTCTTCCATCTTTGCTATATTTCACTCCATATTCATCTATAATAGCCTCATTCAACTCTTCATCTGTTGCCTTTGTAGACATATCAAGATTATCACTAGCATCTTGACTTGCCTTTACATATTCTGATTTTGTTGGATACTGCATAGCTTACACGATTATTAATTAACTATCTTAAGTCGTATTTTCATTCGACATTGCAAAGATACACATTAAATTGAAAAACAACAAAGAAAATATGAAAATTACAAGGTATTTTAAAGCTTTTGCCCTTTCAGGGCGTCAGGGTTGCGTCCGTAATAACCCAGGGCGATTGCCCTGGGCTAGGAGCTTCTGCCCTTTCAGGGCGTGTTGGGGCTAGTCATCAGCTGCGTTTCCTGCTTGCGAGACGACTCCACAACGCACTACTTCCCCCAATATCTTTCAGCCATAGGCTGCAACCTTTCCTTTATTACTTCCATAACAGTCTTGAAATCAAGAGTTTCTTTCCATTGAATCTTTTTCAGAAATGCTTTCCAGCGAACTATACGTGCTGCGTCTGTCGCAAAACTTTCTGTAAACAACTGCAATTCGGGATTGTATGTAAGCCCTCTATTATCGAAAGTCGCCTTAATCGCATCATATAATGTGTCATCAGACAAGTCTCTCTTTGTCAGGAGTTGGTAACAGTCGAAGAAATCTTTCATGCGACTGTTGAGCACATCTCGGTCTATCATCGTATGGAATTTCTCGGCAACAACAGTCTCCAAGGAATATGCCTGTATGTTCACAGATGGAATGTCAGGCAAAAGCAATGGGAAGTCAATAGTTGTTGGATATGGAGTTACAACATCACCAAAGCCAATGTCAACAGACATGTTGTAAGCGATAGTATCCATGTGGGCCGTAAAGTAAAATCTTGTGCCAGGATACTTCTTTTCAACAGTTATAGGCTCCAACTTAATGCTATTAACATCAAACGATACTCCATCCTCATCGCATACAATGCCCAAAATTTCCTGGAACACGTGCGCAAGGAAATCCCTATCACGGCTAATTCTATCTGCCATGAAATCAACATCTACTGTAGGACGTGCCTCAAGTCCGTTCATAGCATAAAGCAAAGAGCCACCTTTCAGCAAAAAATTGTCCTTATATTGGCTTACAGATACTCTGTAAAGCAACCTCTCGTTGAAATATCTTGCCAAGAGATACATATATTTATAGCCTGTCTCATTCATCAGATTGAGCAAGCGGGTCTTAACAGACTTACCGTAGTTTTTCTTTCCCATCTTATTCTATAGCTATTTCAACATAATTTTTCAATGTATTGTACACTCTGAGGCGTTGGGCGTAATCCTGCAAACGAGTGAGATTGCGGTTTGGCTTTCTCAAATAAGAACGAATTACTTCCGCACAAACATCCAGCCCCAATTTGTTTCTGTATTTCACTGCATCACAAACACTTCGCTCCAAGTCGGTTATGCGAACATGAAAACCGGATATTTCTGCTTCCATAATGCCAAACTCCAGATTCTCCTTCTTCCAATAATACAATTCTATCGGAAGCGTTTCAGGAATCTCTACTTTCCGTTTATTGGCTATGGCAATGCAAAAAGCTGGTGGAACAGTTGTCGAAAGCTGATGATAAGCCCAGGCATTGTATAGACACACAACACCTTTAGGTACAATACGCTCCACATCTATCATTGTATTCAGCAAGGCTTCCGGAACAGCATAAATGCCCTGGCGCAACTTGATCAAGTCGCCACGTTCCTTAGCTCTCAACAATCGCTTATACTCTGCCATATGAGGAATATCAGTAGTAGAGATTGTGCCTCCTAGTGCTTCCACTTTACAAACTATATTGTCCATATCACATTTATATTAATATCATTTCGCTGCAAAAATACAATATTTTTTTGAAAAGCGGTAATATTCTACGGAATATTTTTAAAAAAGCCGTAGAATATTACCGGATTTATCCTTGTTTTTACACCCAGGGATGATAGTTATCTCTAAATCTTCCTCTCTACTTTCCTATAACAACTCAAATACTTCTCATATAACCATCCCTTTTCGCCAGCTTATAATACAGATCCTGGGCGGTATGATAATCGGGATCGGAGCCTTCAAGCCACTCCGAAAAATGGTGGTTGTGGTTCTTCTGCGTTTCCTGCTTGCGGAACGACTCCACCACACATTTCTTTTCTACATCCGGAAACATCAGGTTCATGCGGGCGGCAAAGGCTGCCTTGTCCTGATTATCACGCACCATGTGGAACGTATATTTCATCAGGCACCAGACTATGTACCAGCTTTGCTGAGACGTAATGTTGCCTTTTATCCAGAACTTCAACTTCTCCTCCAACTTTATGGAATCTACCCAGTTCACAAAGAAAGAGTCGCTGTTACGCTCAAAATCATCAGCCCTGGCAATCTCAGCCTCCCACATTTTATGCTCCCCCTGATACTTGAACAGCGTTTCAAAATCCTCGGGCGAAGCCTGCTCCCTGACTAGCGTACGGACGAGTTCTTCTTCCTCATCCTCCTCTCGCTCAAACCAGTCTGAACAAAGCGTATAATTGTTGTATTTCCCTTCAATATCATTCATTACTTTCTGCAAGCTCAAAGTGGTAATATCTATTCTTCTCTCTCTCAGATGACGCTTCTTTACCTTTACCTCACGTTTCAGATGCTCAGGTAGCGTGCCCTCGTCGAAAATTCGCTTGATATAATGGTAAATAATAACAGCCTCACGGTCGGTGCGGAAAAGGCGGGTTCTGTATAAGGCTAGGAAATCAGCACAAATAGTACTTACTGTGGAGATGGTTTCTGCCAAAGACATCTGCAAACCAGTAGAGACAAAGTTCTTGTAATGGGAATCAAAACGCGGATAATCGTCTCCTACAGGAACTTTAAGCTTCTTGCATTGCTCGTAAATAGCCTTAGCATAGGGAATCTGACCATACTCCTCTTCCTTATCGAGCAAATAGTCTGAATGCTTCCGGGCAATGGTCTGAATATCCTGGAGCACCTTCTCTAAAACATCAGTATAAATCCCCATGAATTCATCATCGTAGCTCTTGTAGATGGAAATGTAGACTTTCTTATGGAGCGTATGAATGTATTTAAGAAAATCTGTCAACTGCTCGGCAAGGTTCTGGTAAATATGAAAATAACAGGTAAGACCTTTATGCTTTCCTGCATTCCATTTAAATTCATCTTTAGCATGCTGAATCTCCTTATACAAATGTTCCGCCTCTCTCTTAAACTGACCCACATCAGTAGTTGTTACTGGAGTGTATTTCTTGACTCCTGTTACTTCATCTTCCACAAAAAGATCTTCTTCTGATGAAATCTTCAGAAGAGAATTGTAGTTATTGTCAGTATTGGGTGTTTCCTCTGTCTGCATATTCTTTTTCTAGGTTTGATTTGTTATGTTGTTTAAATAAGCGGCGTGGGGTTCCCTGTAAGTACCAGTATTAAGGTACCTGCAAGAACCATCAGTAAGGTACAAACAAGTACAGCCCACGCCGTAGAGGAGTGGACGCCTTGCTGTCACCGTCTTCTTACTGAATTTTTGAATTTTGCAGGTTCTTAATACTGTAGAAGTGCAGATAATCAGCGTCAATATTCTAATATGTTGTTTCTCTTGTTTCTTTCTGTTTCTTACTTCAAATTTTAAAGGGTTTATACTACGTTTTCTTCTTCATCCGCCCAGTGGTCGCATTGGCGCATCACGGTTTCCAGCGCCTTTTCTGCACCCTCAGGCGGATACTTGTATTTCTTGAGCAGTCGCTTCACCATCACTCGCATCTTCGCCCTCGCCGATTCCTTCCGGTTCCAGTCGATGGTGCGGTTGCGGTGTAAGACTTCCGTCAGTTCCCTGGTCAGCGCCACAAACTCCTCGTCGGAGTAAGCCTGTCGCACTCCTTCGGGCGTGGAGAGCGCATCATAGAATGCCTTCTCCTCGGGCGAAAGTCCCAGGTCGTTGCCCTCTGCCTCTGCCTGCTTCATCTGCTGAGCCATCTTCAACAGTTCCTCTATCACTTCCTCGTTGGTGAGCAAGCCCTTCAGATAGTTGGAGAGACTCTGGCTGAGCATGTCGGAGAAGAGGTCGCTCTGAACCACGTTGGTCTTCTGCTGCTGCTTGATTTTCTCTTTCATCAGTTTGGTGAGCAGTTCCACGGCAAGATTCCGCTCCTTCATGTTCTTCACCTCCTGGATGAAGGCGTCGTCGAAGAGCGAGAACTCTATCTGGCGGTCACCGAAGAGATTGATTACCCCGTCGGTCTTCACGCTCTGACGGAGCAGGTCGCCGATGCGCTCGTTGATTTCATGGCGGCTGATCTTGCCCTTCTGCGAGAGTTTGAGCATCATCACGCGCAGCGCATCCATGTAGCACACCTCCGCCTTCTGCTGCTCATTCAGAAGCGAACGGCAGAGCGTGGTGGCGTTGTGAAGCAGATTGCTGTGCTCCATGAAATTCTTCTTGCGCTGAACCATGGCTGGCGAGCTCAGGAAGTTGGCTCCGCCCGTGATGGCGAGTGCCCGCTTCGAGTTGTCCTGTTCGAAGAAGCCGGAATAGTCGAAACCATGAAGCTGGTCACGGCAGATTTCCATCTCTTCCTTCCATTTCACCAGGGCGGTCTTGGCGATGTCGGGGTCTCCAAAGCGGCGGCGGTCACGGTTGGTGTACTGCTGCATGGCACTCTTCAGCGCCTGCGCAATGCCTACGTAATCCACTATCAGTCCGCCTTCCTTGCCCGGAAACACTCGGTTTACTCGGGCGATTGCCTGCATCAGGTTATGACCGCTCATCGGCTTATATACGTACATGGTGGCGAGCGACGGAACATCGAAGCCTGTGAGCCACATATCTCTTACGATGGCGATTTTCATCTCATCGTCGTTGTCCTTGAATTTTCTTGCCAGTTCCTTCTTGTAGGCTTCGTTGCCGATAATCGGCTGCCAGTCTTCGGGGTCCTGGTTCGAACCGCTCATCACCACCTTTACTTTCTCCGTCCACTGGGGGCGAAGCTCCAGCATCTTGCGGTAGATTTTGATGGCGATGCTTCGGGTCAGCGCTACGATCATTGCCTTGCCGGTGAGTTCCTGCGCACGGTTTTCCTCGTAGTGCTTCACTATATCCCTTACCAGCGTGTCGATGGTGGCGTCTTCACCCAGGAGTACTTCCAGTCGGCTGTGCTCCTGCTTTGCCTGCCTGATCTGCTCCTCGGTGGCTCCCTCATCGGCTAGGTTGTCGAACTCATCGTTCAGCAGCTTCATCGTGTCTTCGTCGAGGTTCAGGTTCACCACACGGCTCTCGTAATAGACCGGACGGGTGGCTCCATCATCTACCGCCTGACTCATGTCGTAAACGTCGATGTAGTTGCCGAATACTTCCTCCGTGTCTCTGTCGCGGTCGCTGATAGGCGTTCCGGTGAAGCCGATAAACGAGGCGCCTGGCAGGGCTTCTCTCATCTTCTGGCTGAATCCCTTCTTCATCGTCAGACTCTTGTTGTCCCAGTGTTCCTCGCCGTATTGCGAGCGGTGGGCTTCGTCGGTCATCACGATGATGTTGCGGCGGGTGGAGAGTGCCGAGTCGCCTTCTTCAAACTTCTGAATGGTGGTGAAGATGATTCCCCCACTCTTTCGGTTACGGAGCAGATTACCCAAGTCTTCACGGCTCTGGGCGTTCTGTGGCTCCTGACGAAGGAAGTCCTGACAGCGGCAGAACTGACCGAAGAGCTGGTTGTCGAGGTCCTTACGGTCGGTTACCACCACGATGGTTACTTCGGGCAGTCGCTGCACCAGCTGGTGGGCGTAGAATACCATGGAGAGGCTCTTGCCTGAACCCTGCGTGTGCCAGAACACGCCGATTTTTCCGTTGCCTTCCACTGCGGTACGGGTGCGCTGCAGGGCTTTGCCCACGGCGTAGTACTGGTGGTAGGCGGTGAGAATCTTGGCGTATTTGCCCTGATTCTTGTCGAAGCAGATGAAGTTCTGCAGGATGTCGAGCAGTCGCTGCTGCTGGAACATGCCGAGGAAGAAAGTGCGATAGTCGGCAAAGAGGGTTGACTCGTATGAACCGTCCACGGTCTTCCATTCCATGTAGCGGTCTTGCTTGGCGGTGATGGTTCCGGCACGAGTCTCGCTCATGTCGCTGATTACGTTGAAGGCGTTGTAGCTGAAGAGGCTCGGAACGTCCTGCTGATAGTTCTTGATCTGCTTGTAGGCATCGTCAATGGTTGCGTCTTCGGAAATGGCGCTTTTCAGCTCCACCACAACAAGGGGCAATCCGTTGACCATCACCACCATATCGCAGCGCTTGTTCTTATACTCTTCTACCCGCCACTGGTTCACCACCTTGAAGAGGTTTCTTTCGGGGTGGTCGAAGTCGATGAGCCTCATCAGGGCTGTTCGTTCTTCGCCATTCTGCAGGAGCCCCACCTCTAGACCGTTTTGCATCCAGAGTGTAAACTGCTCGTTGTTCTGTTCTAAAGTACCGATGCTGATGTTGGTAATTTGCTTGATTCCTTCATCCATTGCATCGGCTGGCAGTTCAGGATTAAGCCGTCGCATCGAGGCGACCAAATCGGCACGATAGAAGGGCTCCTTATAGTCGCGCTCCACGTCGTAGCCACATTCGTACGCATAGCCGAGTTCGTCCCGGAACAGGGCAATGAGCGTTTGCTCGTATGCGTCTTCGGTGAATTTCTTGTCGTCTGCCATAATGATATTTTTTAATTTTCAGAACCATCGCATTGGGTTAATAGCCATGTTGTTTTTTCCCATGTTGTTTTGCCCCATGTTGGTTTGCCCCACACGCCCTGAAAGGGCAGAAGCTCCTAGCCCAGGGCATCGCCCTGGGTGGTTCATGTGCGCAAGGTTGTCGCCCTGTAAGGGCAAAAGCTTTCAAAACACCCCAGGCGAATAACAAAGCTTTTGCCCTTACAGGGCGCATTGCTGATTGTCATTTATACCCAGGGTGTTGCCCTGGGCTAGGAGCTTCTGCCCTTTCAGGGCGAGAGGCGACAGGTGTTTGTGGGGCTTACCCCCGTTTATGAACCACATGCAATAGTTCTATTTATATTTTTCTTTCTCGTTATTTTCTTTCGTTGCTCTTCTTATTCCGGGACTTCCAGCTCGCCTGACATTAAGCGAGGGAGAAGGGTGTCTCGGAGAGTTGAGAGGGTGCGAGATTCTGCTGAGATATTCTTTATTCTTTGAAGTATTGAATCAAGTATTTTACTACATTCTTCTACTACTTTCAAAGGAGGAAGAACAACAACAAACTTATCTATGTCTGCTTTACCCAAATGACTAACAGTTGTTCCCGTTTTGTATGACTGAACAAATTCTAACTCTGGTTTCATTAAATAAAGAACAAACAAATTGCTAATTGATGTCTGCTGCGGCATTAATTTGCACACTCGCTGATTCAGCAATCCCGTATTACCTTTCCAAATATGAGGGACAAATTCTGCATCCATACCAGCAACTATGTCTCCCATATTAACATATTCTGTTTGCGGAAGTATTTCCGGTGTATAGAATTGCGGATTGCAATCTTTTAAATCCCTAATTCTTATTAAAGGAAGACCTTCTCCATTATCATTGAACTTTGCAGATTTATAAGGAGCACCATAAACAACTTTCACATATTCATATGGGCTTCCTACTTTCCATCCTTCCGGAATCATTCCCAATTCACTATCCACGAACTTACCATCCTTGAAAGGCTCAAAGTCAACGAACCAATTCTTGAAAATAGCCTGCGCCATCTCCTCCAAATCTGCATTGATCTTGTTGTTCAACTCTATCTTGCGGTCGAGAGAAGAAAGGATGGAAGCAATGCGGCACTGGTCGTCAAGAGAAGGCAATTCAAAAACATAATCTCTCATGGTCTTCAGGGAAATATGTTTTATTGTTGACCCTGTACTCATCAAATGGATATATGACTTAAAATGAGGGCTTTGCAATTGATAGTAGAGATACGAAGATTCTACAATCTCTGGATTACAATTTATATAACAGGCACCTTTGCCTAATACACATTTTTCTCCTCTATATTTAGCAATATTACCAATCGTTCCATCAATAGAGTAAAGAATTGTATGTTTGCCCAATGGTTTCTTGTACTTTAAATATTCTTCATGACTTGTCTTTTTTGTCGGGTCATTATCAAGAATATAACCATTATACAAGTTTTTAGCATTGACAAATATATATTCCCCATTCACAATAAACTTAGGAGCTTTATGTAAACCATCACTCAGTTCAGAGCACACATCCCCCAATCTAACTTCTTTCCACTCCATACTTACACCTCCCATCCAATTTTCTTCAACTGCAATCTGATCTCTTCTTCCTGCTTCTTGCTTTCCTCAAACAGCTGCTTCAGCTCTCCGGTAAGATTCGTCATTTTCTCCTCGAAAGGCACTCCGTCGCCTTCTTCTTCGGCGATTCCTACGTATCTGCCAGGAGTCAGAATAAAGTCTTGCTCAGCAATCTGCTCGGTGGTGCATACGGCACAGAAGCCCTTTTCATCCTCCAGAGTTCCCTGCTGGAACGCATGGAAGGTGTCGGTAATCTTCTTGATGTCCGTATCAGGCATCAGCTCACGCAATTTACGTGTTACCATCGTGCCCATGTTGCGAGCATCGATAAATACAGTCTTGCCCGCCTGCTGCTTGTTACGGCTGATAAACCAAAGACTTACAGGAATACCCGTACTGTAGAACAGCTGCGAAGGCAAAGCCACGATTCCCTCTACCAGGTCGGCTTCGATGATGGCTTGGCGAATCTGTCCCTCGCCGCCACTCTGACTCGAAAGCGCACCATTCGCCAGCACCAAACCAATCTTTCCGTTAGGTGCCAGATGGTGAATCATGTGCTGCATCCATGCAAAGTTGGCGTTGCCAGCTGGTGGCAAACCATACTGCCAGCGCACGTCTTCCTGAAGCGCACTCTGCCCCCAGTCGCTGAGATTGAAAGGAGGATTGGCAAGAATGTAATCTGCCTTCAGCGTAGGGTGCTGGTCATCATAGAATGTGTCGGCAAAGATTTTTCCTAAGTTCGCATCCAAGCCACGGATGGCAAGGTTCATGTGCGCCATCTTCCACGTATCAGGGTTTGCCTCCTGACCATAGATACTGATCTTGCGCAGGTTTCCCTTGTGGCGCTCTATAAACTTGGCGCTCTGTACAAACATACCGCCGCTTCCGCAGCAAGGGTCATAAACTCTGCCCTCGTAAGGCTCCAGAATCTCTACCAGCGTGCGGACAATGCAGGAAGGCGTATAGAACTCGCCACCATTCTTGCCCTCCAGGCTGGCAAACTGCTGCAGACAGTATTCGTAGGTTCTGCCCAGCAGGTCTTTCTCCTCGCCAGCATCGTGCATTTCTATGTTCGTAAAGAGATCTACCACATCGCCCAGACGACGCTTGTCCAGCTCCGGACGGGCGAAATTCTTAGGCAGAATGCCCTTCAGTCTTTCGTTTTCACGCTCAATGGCAGTAAGTGCTTCATCTATTATCACGCCTATTTCCGGTGTGTGGGCAGCAGCACTAATCTTGCTCCATCTGGCTTCAGCAGGCACGAAGAAGATGTTCTCGGCAGTGTATTCGTCCTTATCTTCCGGGTCAGCGTATTCGTCGCCCTGCAGCTCCTGGAACTTCTGTTCGAAGCGGTCGCTGATGTATTTCAGAAAGATGAGTCCGAGCACCACGCCCTCGTATTGCGAAGCGCTGAGGTTGCCTCTCAGAATATCGGCAGCCTTCCATATTTTCTCTTCAAAACCAATGCTGATGGTATCTTGTTTCTTAGCCATAATATGTTTATTTTTCTACGAGCACAAGCTTCCATTTCTCATTCTGCAGAACGAGGGTTCCGTTGGTGTCCGTAATGGTGAATATCTGATTATCTATCTGTATTTTGTTCTCCTTTATTAAATAGGTGTAGTGACCGCAAGGGATGTTTTCGGTGGTTGTTTGGGTCACTTTTCCGTTGTCATCGAAGTGGTTCACTTCTTCTGTTTCGGAGAAATAAATGTTGTCTGAGGTAAAATGACAGGACAAAGGAGCCTCTTTTACATCGATAAAGAGACTTCCAACGCGCTGATAAAGCTCTGAAATCTGCCAATTATGGGCTAAAAATGTGTTTTCGTAATGAAAAACCTCTGATTTTTCTGTTTCTTCGTCGCTAGAACAGGCGGTGGAAGAAAGCATAAAAAAAGCGACTATTATCATATAAAAATAAGATAATATTCGCCTGCGGATAAGAACATGATGATATTGGGCTAACTTTGCCTGAGCAAAATTACCCCCCCCTAAAGCTTTGTACAACAAGAAGTTACACCTTTTCATCTTAGTATTGTTATTATGTAGTTTCTAGCTTTCCGGACTATTGCTACGTCAATATTTTGTAAACTGCTAGCAAAGATAATAAAAAGTTGGCAAACCCAAGAATTTTATCACGTTATTTAACGGAAAAATGCAAAATATGGGGGTTAGGAAGATGTTTTATCCCCTCTAGTATGGGCAAAAAAATGCCCCTCCTCGACATTAAATCCGCCTCTAACACGACGTATTTTTGACAAAATACAACATGAAAAAGGGATAAAAATGTAGAATCGCACAATATATCAGCTAACTAAAGTGACTTAATATGTAGATAATTATCATACACA
>ERZ870052.491-NODE-491-length-15559-cov-4.591913_pt1 | contig 15559 bp, 19 predicted proteins | sample MGYA00520889_ERZ870052 | MGnify/ENA primary metagenome ERZ870052 (study PRJEB32232, sample SAMN07284988) | human gut metagenome | biome: human-associated habitat; material: feces | host: Homo sapiens | place: Tanzania | collected 2014-08-14 ...
CTTTTAATCTACCTTTTCATTTCAGAGTAGCAACGAAAATTTATTTCTGTATTTTTCATGGCTCTACTCTAACTGAAAAGGCTTATCACTGCTGCTCCTGTTGAAATCATAATCATTGCTGGAACAAGTGAAATAATCGCACACACAAGACCTGCGATTGCCATTCCTCTTCCACCACGTTTTCCTTTTAAAGATACGGCTGCCAGTACAACACTGATAATTGCACAGGGCAATGAAACATAATAAAAGCAACAAGACACGACCAATGCAACAATTCCAAGAATCATAGAGGCTATCGCCATTCCCTCTCCGTTTCCTGCTGATGAATGTGAATGTTTTGATTCTCCCATTGAAATTGTAATGTTATTGACATTTCCACTATTATTGTCTGTTGATGCCTTTTCTCCAACGCTCTCCTTGTTTATATGCTTCCCTCTTTCTGATAATTCATCTTCTTTAACAGGTGTCGGTGGAACCGGTACTTTTCCTAATGGGGCACCACAGTTAAAACAAAACAGTGCTTCCTCTTTATTTTCCTTTCCACATTTTCCACAATACATTCATATTACCTCCTTCTCAAAGCATTCTTTTCTCATAAAACATACATTTTTACAGCAACCAAATACCAAAATAATAAGCCATACCGTTCTTAATCAGAAATTGAATCACAGAAATCAATACAACTATGTATCCATGCACAGGTCGTATTTTCATACATTGTATTTTTCCTTTTGTAATAATCATTGTGCTGTAAGAGATCATGAAATATGAAAAAATCAAAAAAAGATATAGAATATTCATATTGTAATAGCCACTTTTTAAAAAATGTCCTTTTAAAAGTTCTCTGACTGCTCTTGTACTGCCACATCCAAAACAAAAGTAACCTGTATATTTATGAAAATAACATTCCGGGAGAAATGAAAAGAAATCTAATGACATATATTTTTGCAGGAGATAAAACGCAATACCAATAATCACAACTCCTAATCCAATCCGATATAACAATCTGTTAACCGACATAATTTTTAAATTTTTAATACCTTTCTCGCTCCCTGTTTTCGATTATAAATCGTATTTTCATTATATAATCGTATATTTCGTATGTCAAGTCGTATATCAAGTCGTATATCCGACTTGTAAACCGTTTATCTATCTTTTTAATTGCATATAATTGAACTATAATATCAGAAGGGAACTAAACTTTATAACCATGACCTTAGACTATAAAGAAATCGGAAAAAGAATCGCCAGACGGCGGAAGGAATTAGGTTTAAAACAATCAGAAGTAGAGGAAAAAGCTGATCTTGGCTACAAATATCTTTCTAATATAGAGAGAAGTATTTCTATTCCTTCTGTCGAAGTTATCATGAGACTGGCAAGTGCTTTAGATACTACCCCCGATGAATTCCTTATCGGTACCTGTTCCCATGAAAACAACGAATGGAAAGATATTGCCGAATTACTCCGTCCACTAAATGACAAACAACTTTGTCTTGCCAAAAGCTTTCTTCTCTGGCTTACAGAACAGGATATTTAGATATGACAAAAGGGAAAGTAACCAAATTACAAATGATTTTGTTTTTGGTTACTTTCCCTTTATTCAGGTATGATTTATCAATCATACGTTCCTTATCATCTTATTTTACAAAGCATTCTTTTCAATTCCAAAAATCCATGCCCAACCAATACAGATTACAATCTCTTCATACAAGTAATCGCCAGTGCCCCCGGACCAATATGGCAGGCCACGCTCAATGACAATGTTCCTTCCATAATCTCATATCCCGGAAATCTTTCTTCAATCTCCGCTTTCCACTCCTGTGCTTCTTCTTTACTGCATGTATAAGCCATACCAAGAACCATCTGATCCTTAACATCGGCAAAGCGTCCATTCAGATCTTTCTCGATTGCATTGAGCATTGTCTTCTTCGCTGTTTTCCAGCCTCTTGCTTTCGAAAATGCATCCAGCTTTTCTCCCTGGATCTGAAGAACAGGCTTTAAGTTAAGCACAGTTCCGATCGCCGCTGCCGCCGGTGTGATTCTTCCACCTTTTTTCAGGTATTTTAAAGTATCCACCGTAATATAAATGCTTGCCTGAAGTTTTTCTTTCTCCAGTATTTCTTTAATCTCTGCTGCACTCTTTCCTTCTTCACGCAGATTCATTGCATCCAGAACTGACTGCTCCTGTGTAACTGAAATTCTCTGATTATCAACCACCTGAACACGTCCGTCATATTCAGCCGCAAGAGTAATTGCTGTTGCACATGTGCTGCTTAAGCCACTGGACATCGGAATACATACAAGCTCATCATATTCTTCCAGAACTTTATCCCAAAGATCCATGACCTCTCCCGGTGACGGCTGGGATGTTGAAATGTCAGAATCTGCTCCGAGCTTTTCATAAAATTCACTTTGGGAAAGTGTGATATCCTCCAGATAAAGTTCTCCATCAATAAAAAATGGCATCGGAAGGACAAAAATCCCCAGTTCTTTTCCTCGTTCCTGTGTTATACCGCTATTACTATCCGTTACAATTGCAACTTTACTCATCAAATTTCTCCCTATTAATTCTTAAAACTATGAATTGGAGCCGGGATACGTCCCTGTCTGTTAATAAACGCATCACATCCAAATTCATTTACAGGCATAATTGGTGCATAACCTAACAATCCACCAAATTCTGCCACATCTCCAACATCCTTACCAATAACCGGTATCAGACGCACTGCTGTTGTCTTCTGGTTGACCATACCGATTGCCATCTCATCTGCAATGATTCCTGAGATTGTCGCTGCTGATGTCTTTCCAGGGATTGCGATCATATCAAGTCCTACAGAGCATACGCATGTCATTGCCTCTAACTTTTCAAGTGTAAGAGAGCCTGCATTTACTGCATCGATCATTCCCTGGTCTTCACTGACCGGAATAAATGCACCGCTGAGTCCACCTACATAAGAAGATGCCATAACGCCGCCCTTCTTCACCTGATCATTGAGCATTGCAAGTGCTGCTGTTGTTCCAGGTGCACCAACGCGCTCCAGTCCGATTTCCTCCAGAATCTCTGCAATACTGTCACCAACTGCCGGAGTCGGAGCAAGTGAAAGATCGATGATTCCAAATGGAATTCCAAGACGTGCAGAAGCCTCTCCTGCAACAAGCTGTCCTACTCGAGTAATCTTAAACGCTGTCTTCTTAATTGTTTCACAGAGCTCTTCAAAACCTTTTCCACGTGCTTTTTCAATCGCTTTCTTTACAACTCCCGGTCCGCTGACACCTACATTAATAATCGTATCTGCCTCAGTTACACCGAGGAATGCACCTGCCATAAACGGATTATCATCCGGTGCATTACAAAGAATAACAAGCTTTGCACACCCAAGAGAATCTCTGTCTTTCGTTGCCTCTGCTGCTTCTTTTACAATCTGTCCACACAGACGGACTGCATCCATATTGATACCTGTCTTTGTTGATCCCACATTGACAGAACTACAGATTCTCTCTGTCTCAGCCAGTGCCTGCGGGATGGAACGGATCAGATTCTCTTCACTTGGTGTCATTCCCTTAGACACAAGTGCGGAGTATCCACCAATAAAGTTTACACCCACTTTTTCTGCCGCACGGTCGAGTGTACGTGCAATTGTCACATAATCTTCCGGAGTCTTACACGCTGCTGCACCTACAAGTGATACAGGTGTAATTGAAATTCTCTTATTTACAATCGGAATTCCGAATTCTTTCTCAATGTCTTTTCCTGTAGATACAAGATCTTTTGCAACTGTTGTAATTTTCTCATAAATCTTACGGTTCAGTTCATCTAGATCAGAATCCACACAGTCTAACAGGCTGATTCCAAGAGTGATCGTGCGGACATCAAGGTTCTCGCTCTCGATCATCTTATTGGTTTCTGATACTTCATACATATTAATCATAGTCTTATCCTCACCTTATCTCCGACTGCTTACAGACGGTGCATTTTCTCAAAAATCTCTTCTCTCTGGCAGTGAATTGTTACACCGATCTCTTTACCAAGTACATCCATCTCATCACAAACTTCTTTGAAATCTTTCTTCAGATTTGCAACATCTACGATCATCATCATGTTGAAATATCCCTGAACAATTGTCTGTGAAATATCAAGAATATTGATTTCATTTTCTGCAAGATATGTACATACTTTTGCAATAATTCCTACTGTGTCTTCTCCAAGTACTGTGACAATACATTTCTTCATTCTTTCTGTACCTCCGCTTTGATTCACTCAATTTTATACATTAATAATATCCGAAACTGATTCCCGGCTTGCAACGAACATATTCAGGTCTTCCCCTTTATATTCATTATCTGCAAGCGTAACTTCCAGCTTCACTGTCTCATAAGCAAGTCTTGCGTAATTGTTCTCCTTGCTCAGATGACCAAGCATGATGTGTTTCAGATTATCATGTAGTATATCACAAAGAAGCTGTCCTGACAATTCATTTGATAAATGACCGCGATCACCAAGAATTCTCTGCTTCAAATAATATGGATATCCTCCGACTTCCAGCATATGGATATCATGGTTTGCTTCCAGAAGGATTGCATCCAGATTTTTCAGATTCTCCACTGTATAATCGTCATATTTCCCAAGATCTGTTGCAACTGCTACGGACTTCCCACCTTGTTCAATACGATACCCGGACGGTTCATTTGCATCATGGGAAATAGCAAATGGATGCACATCCAGTTCACCAAGCTGAAATGGGTGATCCGCCTTGATTGGATGCAAAAGTCCTTCCGGCATCTTTCCAAGACTGGAAGATTCTTTGATTCCTGCAATCGTTCCGGGAGTCGCATAAATCGGGATCTCATACTTTCTACTGAACACACCAAGTCCTTTGATATGATCCGAATGTTCATGTGTGATCAGAATCCCATCGAGTTCGTCCCCTTTAATTTCCAGCTTATTCAGACCTTCTTCAATTCGTTTCTTACTAATCCCCGTATCAATCAGAAGATGGGAATTATCACTTCCTACATAGATACAGTTTCCACTGCTGCCGCTTGCAATACTGCACATTCTCATTTGTTCAATCTATCTCCTATTTGTCTCTTTGTTGCTTCAAAATCTCCACCATTATCAATTACAACTGTGCATGCTTTTCGAAATGCTTCTTCTTCCGGTTGTGAAGCAATCATCCTGGTGATCTTTTCATCTGTATAATGTCTGGAACTTTTCAGTCGTTCTCTGCGGACTGCTTCATCTGTGTAAATATACCACAGCTCATCACACAGTTCCTTCCCAACTTCCGGAAGAAGTGCTGCTTCTACTATATAATAAGAGCAGCACTCTTCTTTTTTCTTTAAAATATCTTTCTGAACCCATTCCAGCACTTCCGGATGCACAATGTCATTCAATATTTGTAATTTCTTCTCATCTGCAAACACGCAGCTTCCGAGTTTCATGCGATCCAGTTCGCCATCATTTCCAACAATCTGTTCACCAAATTCCTGTACGATTCTCGTAAATGCCCGTGTCCCTTTCTTCTGGATCTGTTTTGCAACTTCATCCATCTGGCAGACTACCGCACCGTATTCCTGTTCAAGAAATTTTAAAACTTCACTTTTCCCGGAGCCAACTCCACCTGTAATTCCAATTACTTTCATCTTATTTTGCCTCATACCAGTTCTTCCCTGTATGCATATCTACACTAAGCGGAACTGACAATTCTGCAGCATGTTCCATCTTATCCTGAAGAATCTGCTGTACTTCTTCTAATTCTGTTTCATCCGCTTCGATCAAAAGCTCATCATGCACCTGAAGGATCATCCGTGATTTCAGATTTCTCTTCTTCAATTCTTCATTTACATGAATCATTGCAATCTTAATGATATCTGCTGCTGTTCCCTGGATCGGTGCATTCATTGCCACACGCTCTCCGAAACTTCTCTGCATAAAATTGCTGGATTTCAACTCCGGCATCGGTCTTCTTCTTCCATATAAAGTCTCTGCATATCCTTTTTCTTTTGCATCGCTTACACATTTATCAAGAAATGTTTTGATTCCCGGATAAGATTCAAAATAATGCTCGATATACTGTGCCGCCTCTTTTCTCGAAATACTCAGATCCTGGCTCAGTCCAAAAGAACTGATTCCATACACAATACCGAAATTAACTGCTTTTGCATTTCTTCTCTGCAGATCTGTCACTTCATCAAATGGTACATGAAATACCTGGGAAGCTGTCATTCGGTGAATATCTCTTGCTTCACGATATGCCTGGATCAGCTGCTCATCACCGGAACAATGTGCCAGAATTCGAAGCTCGATCTGAGAATAATCCGCATCCACAAAGACACAGCCTTCTTTTGGCACAAATACTTTACGGATCAGACGTCCAAGTTCCATACGCACCGGGATATTCTGCAGATTCGGTTCTGTACTGCTGATACGTCCTGTAGCTGTGATCGTCTGATTAAATTTACTGTGGATTCTTCCATCCATTCCGATATAATTCGCAAGTCCGTCTGCATATGTTGACTTCAGTTTTGCAAGCTGACGATATTCCAAAATCTTTGCTACGATCGGATATTCCGGTGCAAGTTTATCCAACACATCCGCTGCTGTAGAATACCCGGTCTTTGTCTTCTTTGCATGAGGCATTTCCAGTTTTTCAAAAAGAATCACACCAAGCTGTTTTGGAGAATTGATATTAAACTCTTCCCCTGCCATTTCATAAATCTCTTTTTCCAACTCAACGATTCTTGCTCCAAGCTCTTCTCCGTAACGCTTCAGCTCTTCGCCCTCAACCTTAACACCGGCCTGTTCCATATCATACAATGTAAATACTAATGGCATTTCAATTTCATTAAATAAACGGAACATTCCATTCTCTTCCATTTTCTTCTCAAGAACCGGGACGCAGGCATAAGCTGTATATGCCTCGTAACATGATTTTGTACCCTCATCAAGTTTTTCATCAATTAAAAGATTCAAATGTTCTCTTGCCACATCTTCTGCATTGTAATCATTTTTCAGAGGATTCAGAAGATATGCTGCTACGATCGCATCAAACCCGTTCTCACTTGTAAGTTCCGGCAGCCATTCCAAATATTCTTTCAATCCACACATCGAGAAACATTTCACGCATTTCGCAAGGTGAGATAGTTTTCCTGTCAGATACTCAAAATCAGCATCCATATCACAAGGAATCGTAACAATCTTTTCTGCTCCATAGCAAAGAGAAATACGTCCATATCCAGAAGCATGTGCAAACAGCGGAAGTACATTTCCTGCATCTTTGGAAAATGCTACTCCGACAGTTTCTGCTTTTTCCGCCTCTTTAAAGACTTTCTCTATCTCCTTTTTCCCTGTTATCTCACAGAAATATTTTTCCACATCATTCACTGACGCTTCTACATCAAATCTTCCAAGCAGATTTTTAAACTCCAGTCTTTGGAATAATTCATGGGCTTCTTTTGTATAAGGATTCTCATGGCGGGCATTTTCAATTTCAAACGTAATATCTGCGTCCAGTTTAATCGTCGCAAGTGTCTTACTAAGCTGTGCCTGCTCCCAGAATTCTTTCAGATTCTTGCTTGCTCTTGGCGGTTTCAGTTCATCAACATGCTCGTACGCATTTTCAATCGTCTGGTACTGCTGAATGATCTTTGTCGCTGTCTTTTCACCAACTCCCGGAACACCAGGAATATTATCAGCAGTATCACCCATCAAAGCCTTTACATCAATAAATTCCTTCGGTGTTACTCCATAGCGTTCCTGCACATCTGACGCATAATAATCTTCTACTTCTGTCTTCCCCTGCTTCGTCTTTGGGATACGGATCTTAATATGCTCTGTCGCAAGCTGAAGCGTATCACGGTCTCCGGAAATAATGGAAACATCCATTCCATTCTCCTCACAACGATGAGACAAGGTTCCCAGAAGGTCATCTGCCTCAAGTCCGGCCTTTTCAATCACTTCTATATGCATTGCACGCAGAACGTCCTTGATCACAGGCACCTGCTGACGCAGTTCCTCTGCCATCGGCTTTCTTGTCCCTTTATAATCTGCAAACATCTCATGTCGAAATGTCGGCGCATGCACATCAAATGTAACCGTCAGATATTCCGGTTTCTCTTCATCTAATATCTTAAACATAATATTCAGGAATCCATAAACTGCGTTCGTATGCAGTCCTTCCGAATTCGTCAGATCCGGAACTCCGTAAAACGCCCGGTTCAATATACTGTGTCCATCGATCAGTACTATTTTATCTCTCATCAGATTCTCTCCTATTATCTCTTGCTTTTTGTTGCATTTAATTTTAACCATTATTAAAGTATACACTAATTAACTTCTTTTTTAAAGGTTCATTTTATGGTATTATAGTTTATAGCTTTTGCCCCGTTACTGTTCACTCCCGTGTGAACAGTAACTTTGCCCCAATATCTTGTAAACAATATTTTCAGAAATACAATCAGGAGAATTATTATGGATGGAATTATATTTGATGTAGATGGAACACTTTGGGATTCTGTTGAAGTTGTAGCCGAATCCTGGAATCTTGCAATAAAAGAGAACTCTGATCTTGAGCCAAACTTAAACCGCGAAATTCTTCAGGGACTGTTTGGAAAGACAATGGACGAAATTGCGGCCGGAGTTTTTCCTGATCTTGACCTGAATGCTCGAAAAAAGCTGATGGATATCTGTTTTGAGTATGAAAACCGCTATCTTGAGACACATCCCGGCACTTATTACGAAGGTGTTATGGATACACTCAAAGAGCTGGCTTTGGAATACCCTCTTTTTATTGTAAGCAACTGTCAATGTGGATATATTGAAGTTATGATGAAAGGCGCAGGCATGGAACCATATATCAAAGATTTCCTTTGTTTTGGCCAGACACAGACTTCCAAAGATCAGACGATTCTGAAATTAATGGAGAAAAATAATCTGAAATCCCCTGTCTATGTCGGAGATACCCAGGGAGATGCTGACTCCTGCAAAAAAGCCGGTATTCCTTTTATCTTTGCTGAATATGGACTTGGAGATGTTAAGGAAGATTATCCGACGATACATTCTTTTCCAGAATTAAAAAACATTTTGAGAGCTTGATTAACGCCTCCGCTTCTGTTTATTTAAAGCAAACTGACAAATCACGCAAAACATTTTCTGTCCGTTAAGGATTTTGTTCTGTTGTGATCTGTCAGTTTTTTATTACTCTCGACTTTTTTCATAATTCCGGATCTTACGCATCAATCCACGATAAATCTTATCCTGAAGCAATTCCCGATATTCATACGATACCGGATATTCATTCATAAAATCGGGATGTTCTTTTATATAGCAATCCCTTTCTTCTTTCGTCGCATTCAACAGATATTTTTCATAATAATCCATATCATCTATTTTTTCTTTATTCATCACTTTCTCCCATTCCCCTTAGTTCTTATGCTGTCTCATTTCTCGCACATTTCTTCATGTTTTTATCAATTATAGTCGTAGTACGACTATATTTCAATAGTCGTGTCAGGACTTTTATATAATAATCCAAAAATACAAAAGATATCAGATTATTGTCCACCGGATACTGTGAACAATAGCTTGCTGCCGGTTAAGTTCGCACACCGGCTTTAAGGTACGAGGATGGGATTATGAAATTCGAAAATATACGAAATTTGCGAGAAGATAATGATAAAACGCAGAAAGAAGTTGCTGCATATCTCAATATTAAGCAGACTACATATTCTAAATATGAACTTGGAAAAATCAACGTTCCTATTGATGTCTTTATCAAACTTGCTGATTATTATACAGTCTCAATTGATTATCTCGTTGGACGTGGGAAAAGGTGAAATTACAGACAAAGAATGTGCCTCGGCACATTCTTGCGCCTGCGGCGGTCGCTTGCGACACCTACCTTGTACGCCGCAGTGCGCATCCCTAGCGGAGCGTTTTTTATATATTAGGAAAGCACTTTCCTAATATATAAAAAATCTCTGAATATCTTACAAACAATGAATCCGCAAGATATTCAGAGATTAAGTTCGATGCCGCTGGCCGGACTCGAACCGGCACGGCTACTAACCGCTTGATTTTGAGTCAAGTGCGTCTGCCAATTCCGCCACAGCGGCTTATTCTGTCGGACAAGAAAATTTTCCTGTCCGAATCAGCTTTTTTATGTTACCATATCCGGTCACATTTTTCAACTATTTTTTATGATTTTTATTTGCTTTTTTATTTGCAAAGTTTCTTTCCAACCTCAAAACAATCAAATGTTGCAAAATAGTCTTTCGGTGTCTCTGCACGGCGAATCATCTGTACACTTCCATCTTCTTTCAGGAGCAGCTCTGCTGATTTTAATTTACCATTGTAGTTATATCCCATAGAGAAACCATGTGCTCCTGTATCATGGATCACAAGATAATCTCCCATATCAACTTCCGGAAGCATTCTGTCAATTGCAAACTTATCATTATTTTCACACAGAGAACCTGTTACATCATATTTGTGATCGCATGGTGCATCTTCTTTTCCAAGAACAGTAATGTGATGATATGCTCCGTACATTGCCGGACGCATCAGGTTAACGGCACATGCATCTACTCCGATGTAGTTCTTATAAGTATTCTTCTCATGGATTGCTTTTGTCACAAGGCAGCCGTAAGGTCCCATCATAAAGCGGCCAAGCTCTGTGTAGATTGCAACATCTCCCATTCCTGCCGGAACAAGTACTTCTTCATAAACCTTGCGGACACCTTCCCCGATCACACGGATATCATTCGGCTCCTGATCCGGTGTGTAAGGAATTCCAATACCACCAGAAAGATTAATGAACTTAATGTGTACCCCTGTTTCTTTCTGAAGACGTACTGCCTGCTCAAAAAGAACTTTTGCAAGCATTGGATAATAATCATTTGTCACTGTGTTGCTGGCAAGGAATGCGTGAATACCGAATTCTTTTGCACCTTTTGCTTTCAGTGTCTTAAATGCTTCTGTAATCTGCTCTGTTGTCATTCCATACTTTGAATCTCCCGGATTATCCATAATATCATTGCTGATCTTGAATATTCCGCCCGGATTGTAACGGCAGCTGATTGTCTCCGGAATATGTCCGATTGTCTTCTCAAGGAAGTCAATATGTGTAATATCATCCAGATTGATGATCGCGTCAAGTTCATCAGCCAGTTTAAAATCTTCCTCTGGTGTATCATTTGAGGAAAACATAATATCATGACCATCAATTCCAACTGCATCTGACATAAGCAGTTCTGTATAAGAGGAGCAGTCACAACCGCATCCATACTCTTTCAAGATCTGTAAAAGGAACGGATTCGGAGTTGCCTTTACAGCAAAATACTCTTTATATCCCGGATTCCATGCAAATGCTTCCTTTAATGCTTTTGCATTCTCACGGATTCCTTTCTCATCATAAAGATGGAACGGAGTCGGATATGTCTTTACAATCTCTTCAACCTGTTCTTTTGTCACAAATGGTTTCTTACTCATTTTCATTTTCTCCTTCGCGTATTCTGATTAGTTCTATCTCATTCGCAAGTGCTGTTTTAAACAGCGTAACGAAATTTCTTTGTCCGGAATAGACACAGGTGTTTCTGCTCTCCTGTCCATACTCACCCGAAAGTACATATTTAGAATCTGTGATCAGACCAATCTGATTTCCTTTCTCCTTCGTCACATAAGTGACCGCACCCGGAAGATCAAAAGGCTGATCTGTCACAAGAACTACTTTTTTTCCTTTTTCTGCCAGCTCTTTTAACTGTCCTTTCAGCTGTTCCAGACAGACTCCGGAACAGGAACAGTATACTCTTTCTTCCACACCGACCAGAAGATTGTGAATCTTATCTGAAATATGTTCCTGACCATCGATCGTAACATATCCCTCTTCTTCTTTCTGTTCTCCTGTAAGATTCATATCCAGCCACTTCTGTTCTTCTTCCATTCTGCGAATTCTGTTACCACAGAACTCCTGAACATGAACCGGAATATAACGCTTGGCATCCTCTTCCACAAGATATGCAGCTCCCTTCTCAACAAGAGCCGCCAGTGATGCATACACATTCGACCTTGAGATCCCTGTATCTCTCGCAATCTCATATCCCGTCTGCTTTCCAGCCTCAATCAACTGCAAATACACAGTTGCTTCCTGCCGGGACATTCCAAAATGCATTAGATATTCAATTGCTTTATTTGTGTCCATTACATCATTCCTTTATCATTAGTAGTTCTTTACAGGAACACTATACAGTATTGCATAAGAAATGTCAATGTCTGGAGCTTGAAATCTTTGTTTGATTTTGATACTATTTCTCATTTATTTTTGTTTAGTTCCGATTGTTTGAAAGAGCTTTTATTACATTTTGAGTAATAGAATGTCTGACAACGTGATGTCCTGTAACAAGCAGACATTTTTTTATCTCATATTTCTTTAACAGTCCGCTTACTTTTTGTGCGGATTTACTCCCAAATATAATCTGTGGTATTTTACCTTTTACATAAGATTCCATTTGCAACCTCCTTATACATGATACTGATTTGCTTTTTCCAGAAATTCTGTTACTGCTTTTCCTGTATTACGTGCTGTTGCATAAGTGTGTCCGGTATCCAGTGTCGCAATCTGTTTCATCTCTTCTTCAGACAGGACAAAATCAAAAATATCCAGATTTTCTTTCATTCTGACAGGGTTTGCAGACTTTACAACCGGAACAATTTCCCTTTGTACAAGCCATCTTAAAACAATCTGTGCCACTGATTTGTCATGCTTCTGTGCGATTTCACATAATATTTCATTTGTAAAAAGATCTTCTTTCCCGGCAGCAAGAGGTGACCATGCCTGCATCAGAATATTTTGTTCTTTCAAATACCTGCTCTCATCTTCACGCTGGAAATACGCATTACACTCAATCATATTTACTGCCGGTTTTACCTTGTTAAAGAACAGAAAATCAGCCATTCTGTCCTGCGTAAAATTATCCACTCCAATAGATTTTACTTTTCCCTCTTCATACAATTCTTCTAAAGCACGCCATGCGCCGTAATAATCATTGTATGGCTGATGAATCAGATATAAATCCACATAATCTAACCCCAAACGGTCAAGAGAACGCTTGAATCCTTCTTTCGCTTTTTCATAAGAAGTGTCCGTAATCCATAGTTTTGTAGTAACAAATAATTCTTCTCTTTGGACAATTCCTTCTGCAATAACACGTTTGATTGCTTTTCCAACAGCAGTTTCATTTTCGTAAGCAGCCGCAGCGATAACCCGTTTTAACTGCCTGTACAACAGCATTTTCACATTCTTCCAGATTCGTCATGCGGAATACTCCGTAACCGATTGGGGGCATCGTTGTGCCATTATTTAATACAATATCTTTTCTTTCCATAATTACATCTCTCCTTTATCTGTCTGAAATCTTTTCGATGGATGATAAATTACTAATACCAGGAATATCAGCAATGCCGTTACCGAAAGGCTGACCGGATAAGCAGTTAATATTCCGGCAAACGTTTTGTGTGAAGGGAATACTGCCATTATCCAGAAAATTCTTACTCCGCATATTCCCAGCGTTGTCACGATAGCCGGTATTAGGGAAAAGCCAAATCCTCTCATATAACCGGACATATTTTCATACAGCATACTGAAGGTGTATGCAGAGAATACCATAATAAGTCTCGTGTATCCTACGGAAATAACCTGTGGATCATTATTGAAAATGGAAAGCAAAGCCTTTCCTGTCAGCAGGATCAATACAATGGCACACGCAGTTGCAATCGCATCCTCAACAATACATAAAATCAAAACTTTTCGGCATCGCTTAATCTGTCCCGCACCATAATTTTGTCCAACAAAAGTCGTACAAGCCTGACTGAATGAATTCAATATATCATACGCAAAAATCTCAATATTGTAAGCTGCTGACGATGCTGCCATAACAATTGTTCCAAGACTGTTGATTGCTGACTGGATCACGATATTGGCTACTGCAAATACCGCACTCTGGATTCCTGCCGGCAAACCAATTCTCATAATCTGTCCTAATATTTTCCGGTCAATTCTCAGTTTCTTCCATTCTACATGAATCAGTTCTTTTGTTTTAATAAGACGATAAAACAGTAAAACAGAACTTACTGCATTGGAAACAACGGTTGCAATAGCAACGCCATTGACTGTCATATGTAAAACAGCTACAAAGAACAGATTCAGCAGCACATTCAAGATTCCTGATATTGTCAATATGACAAGCGGCGTTTTCGTATCTCCTGTACTTCTAAAAATAGCTGCTTCAAAGTTATAGAGCAATATGACCGGCATTCCAATCAGGTAGATTCTTAGATAAAGAAGAGCTTCCAGAAAGACATCCACCGGTACCTGAAGGGCTGACAGTAAGGGATTCGCAACCAATTCCCCGGCAATGGCGACACCGATTCCTGCCAGTATTGCAATAATAATCGAAGTATGAACCGCCTTTGTAACAGCTTCTTTATCTTTTCTTCCGATGGCATTGGCAATGACAACATTCGCTCCAAGTGCAATCCCAACAAACAGATTGACGATCAGTGAAATAATCGAACTGTTTGCGCCAACTGCCGCTACTGCGATAGTTTTTCCGGCTCCGGTAAAGTTCCCGACAACCGCAATATCAGAAGCATTAAAAAGCTGCTCTAAAATTGCCGTTGCCGCTACCGGAAATGCGAACAATGGCAGCTTATTCCAGATAGAGCCATGTAACATATCCAATTGTTTTCGTTTTTGCTTTTCCGTCATTTTTCTTAATCCTCTTGTTTGTATTCTGTCAGTAAAAAGTATAATCTTCTATGATTAAAATAACAAATACTTATATAGAATGATTTATCATAATTGACAGGAATGATAAGAAGGATTACACTAAACCTGAGGTGATGATGATGGAATTACGGACATTACAATATTTTCTTGCCGTAACCAAAGAAGAGAATATCACAAGAGCTGCTGAGAGCCTGCATATCTCACAGCCTTATCTTTCCAAGCAACTCATGGAGCTGGAAAATGAATTTGGAAAACAACTGCTGATTCGTGGAAAGCGTAAAATCACATTGACAGAAGATGGAATTATACTCAGAAAACGGGCAGAAGAAATCCTGTCATTAGTTGAAAAGACCGAATATGATTTAAGTTCCAACAATACGCAGGTCAGTGGAGAAATTACGATTGGCGGCAATCCAACAATGACAGTATTAAATACAGCCGCACGTCTTCGGTCACAATATCCGGATGTGCATTTTCAATTTTACAGCAGCGATGCGATTGATGTATTAGAACGTCTGGAACATGGAAGTATTGATTTTGCTGTATTTTTGGAACCGATCGATATTTCAGAATATGATTATGTCTCACTGCCGTAATCATCCCGTTGGGGACTTTTAATGCCTTCTGACTGCGAACTTACAGAAAGTGATTATATAGAGAAAAAAGACATTTTGAAAATACCTCTGATTTTTCATAGAAGAGCCGGTCTGCAACAGTTGATTTCTCATTGGGCTGATACTGATATAGAAAACTTCAATATTGCTGCCACATATAAT
>ERZ870052.495-NODE-495-length-15522-cov-6.857430_pt1 | contig 15522 bp, 13 predicted proteins | sample MGYA00520889_ERZ870052 | MGnify/ENA primary metagenome ERZ870052 (study PRJEB32232, sample SAMN07284988) | human gut metagenome | biome: human-associated habitat; material: feces | host: Homo sapiens | place: Tanzania | collected 2014-08-14 ...
ACGAAAAAGACGAGGATCAGTATAATGGTGCTTTTGTTCTTTTTCATGGGCTACTCCCTAACGTTATAGTTTCAGGACCAGAGCAGGGGGCTTTGCAGCCCCGCTCTGTGCTGGGGAAAAGGAGAAGTTAGCGGTTCTCCATGCGCTTTTTGGTAATGAGCAGGACACCTGCTGCAACCATCAGGCCGCCGCCGACCACGTAGAAGATGGTGGTGCCAATGCCGCCGGTGCCGGGCAGGGTAGTGCCCTGATTGTTCTTGACATCAATGCTTACAGTACCGTTTGCAACATTGCCAGGGGTGGTGACATTATCAACAGTAACTTTGATCGTGGTTAATTCAGTCACGGCACCGGAACCATACTGCCCATTGCTGGTATCAGCAGTGATGCGCAGTTCAATGGGGTCAGCAAGGGTATTATAGCCGGAGGGAGCCACAGTTTCCTTCAGGTAGTAGGTGCCATCATCCAGACCGATCACCTTAAACAGACCGTTTTCATTGGACTCCAGTTCGGTGGCAGCAGTCTCGTCAGTCCATCCGCTGAGTTTGCCAGTGGTATCTACCTGTGCGTATTTGGTCTGATCGCTATTCAGCAGTTTGAACTTTGCACCCTGCAGTTTTTTGGTAGTGTCTTGACCGTCAACCTTGTTCACATCCAGCTCGTAAGTGAACACAATGACTTTATCTTTAAGAGTTTTACCAGTGCCAGTACCCTTGGGGTTGTTGGAGTATTCAAGATAAACTTCGTTGGTGTTGCCAGGATCATTATGACCAATAGAAGCATTCTCATTGAGTTCAGCGGAGTAGGAAACCACGATGTACTTGTCTTTAGCAACATCGTTAACCAACTTCAAATCATTGAACGAAACGGTAATGGTAGTTTCGCCATCGTCGATGTCAGTAGATACATCAATAGTGCTGAAATTGGTGATATCGGTACCCAGAGTAGCCTTGCTATCAGAAAGATAAACCGTGATATCGTCTTCAATAGGTGGATTAAATGCCTTGCAAAGCGTATCGTGGAAAATATACTTGTAGGTCTGATAGCGGTCCATATCGGGAATACGACCAATCAGCTTAAAGGGAACCCTATCACCGATGTGGTAGTCGGCAGTATCGTTGTAACCAGTGCCATAGCCGTCGTCCTGCTGATACTTGGTGTTTTCCTTTACCTTTTTCTCAACAGAGGGATGATCCGTTTTGGGCTGAATGTCAATGTTCTGGTTGATGACCTCAACAAGATACAGTGTGTGAGAATCCACTGTAGCATTATCATCGTCCTTGATCAGGTAATAACCAGCAGGAACCGATGCAGGACTGCCATACGTTGCCTTAAAAGCGGGAGTACCGGTGAGGTCAACGTACTTTTCAACCTCGGTCAAAATAGCTGTTTCGTTAGTACCAGAAACAGCTGCCAGAGCATTCAGAACAGTATCGGAAACAGCAGTGCCTTCGGCGTTGCCGGAAGCAGCATTTTTGCCCCACTTGATGTCGGACAGAGTAGTCTTACCAGTTGTTGTATCAGTAAAGGGTGTGCCGGTGAAGATCTGGTAGATCTCGTAGGTATGCTTGTTATTAGGTGCGGTGATAGTGTAAGTGGTAGTACCACCATCCGCCCACGCCGGGATGGCCATGGCGCAAACCATAGCAACTGCCAGCAGCGCAGCCATGAGTTTCTTCATTGCTTTTTTCATGGAAAAAGCCCCTTTCTTTTTTCTGCCCCTTGCCGCCCCCTGCATTTTGTGCAAGGGGGGTAGGGGTGTGGTTTATGTTCGGACTATCGCGTAAACTTTGCGCTGGGCGGGCGGGTACAAGCCCCGGCCATCCAGCAGGGAAGTGCAGTTTAGTCATCCGCCCTCCCTTCTTGTCTGCGCTTGCGGTGGATAAAACTATATGCCAGCGCAGACAGCATCATTGTGCCGCCCACGGCTGTATACGGGAGTGTACCGGACCCGCCGGTAGAGGGGAGCTCGTAGCCGGTGTTGTCCTTTTCCTTGTTGGTCAGCGTAAGCAGACCGCCGTTTTCAACACCGGTTGTGTTGCTGTCGCTGTAAATTACATCATACTTGTTACCGGTAGAAGCTTCCTCAATGTAGTAGAGGTAGCCATCTTCCAAGTTGTTGTAGGTAAATGTCCAACTGTTGGTATTGTCCAAGATGATATTTTGTACAAATATGCCGTTTGTGCGCGTACCGCTTGTGCCGTCCTTCGCATACTTGTACAGCTTGACAGTAACAGAAGTTTCTTCAGTCGGGTTCATACTTTGGCCGTTTTTATTGACCCAGAATTTCTGAATAGTCAACTGGCTACGGTCATTTTTGATATACAGGTCATGAGCGGTGCCGTATTGGTAAACAATGACGTTCTCAAATTGTGGTACGTCCTCACCGGGCTGGAATTTGCTTCCAACGACCGTATGGTAAAGATCCAGATCAGTGCCAGCCCAACCGTTTGGTGTCCAGACGAAGTAATAGGCAACGTCACTCTTACGGTAGCCAGCAGGCGGGTTGGTTTCCGTCAGGCGGTACAACGTGGTAGCGTTCATGGTTACACTAGTAGAAGAGCCAACATAAATTGCAACCTTGCCGTTCGAATCCGTGCGCATGGTCTGGTTCTTATCGGTTTCCCACTTGCCGGTTTCAGGGTTGAAGCGGCTCAGAGTAAATTCGGCATCTTCCAAGCCTACCTTCTGGTTCAGGCTATCCACTTTGTGGATCGTCAGCAGACCTTGTTCAACCCTAGCCCAGCCGTTTACTTCATCAAGCTTTTTGGACGTCTCAGACTCCCATTTGCCTTCCAGATCAGCAGTGTTTTTCAGCTCGACATTTTGGTTTTTGGCATCCGTGTCATAACTGTACTTTAACACAAAGGCACGCTCGTCGGGAATGGTGAGTACCATGGTATACACGTTTTCACCGGCTGCATTAACAGAGGTGGAATAAGAGAAGGTGTAGGAGTTATCCGACAACGGATTGTCCAGATCATTGGCATCATACAACTTGACGGACTCCAGATCAAGCGTAGCCGTAAACCCTTTTTGTACAGTCAACGTATCGGTCAGGGTGAGGTAATTTTTACCCGGAACCAGATTTTTACCGGTAGGATTGATTTTGATCGTATAGTCTGCACCATTGGTTTTGGCGCCATCAGTATTTTCAGACTGCTGGCCGCTCTTTTCCAGAACATTTACCACACGGTTGACGGTTGCGGTTGCATCGTCCGAATGACCGTTCCAGCTGACCGTATTGGTGTAGTCATGGTTTGTTGTTTCCGGGTCACGCCAGATGGAATCTTCCGAAGTGGTATCTAGCTCTACGGTGTAGCGGATCAGAAAGCCCTTTACCTTCAGAGAACCGGCATCACCTGTTTCTAGTTTTTGAAGGTGTTTAAAATTAAAATCAAGTGTCTGACCGCTGGAAGCATTACCGGTGGTTTGTGCATCAAAGAACGTAGCATCAGTCAGGTTATGATCATGAGTAAGTTTAGGAGTTTTGTTGCCATTAACGTAATCATTGTGGTTATATAGAACGTTCCAGAAAGAACCATCTTTATACCAGAAGGTGGCTTCAGCGGAACCGGCTACATAGGTTACGCCCTTCGGCAGCTTATCAGTAACAGTGATGGTATCATCCATAAAGGTGTCATCACTGTTTTTTCGTTCCGACACATCCACAAGAACCTGATAGTACAGATACGTCTTGCCGTCATTATTGTAGCTGACGGTTGCAGTCTTTCCGTATTGATCGTTACCACCACCATAGCTGATATTATTCTGTTTTATGCCGCTTACACCCTTTTTGATCTCAGAAGGTGTGTCAGGGGTCTTTTTCTCGTACGAATAATAAGCAGAAGTACCGGCCTTATTTTCGTACTGGACCTTTTTATCGTTCGGAACACCGGTCACATCCACATAGGTATAGTAATCGTTGATCATCAATTCCTTGATGCGTTTGTTGCCGGTATAGTTATTGGTGAGCTCGATTTTGAACGATTGAACCTTGCTTGTAGTATCGCTTGCCTGGATCACATGTTCGTCTGTCATATATTTATCTTGAACGACACTGTAATATGTGATCTTGATATCAATACCAGCGGCAACAGCCTCGTCAAAAGTCAGAATGGTACCGTCCGCGCAGTTAAAGTACAGATGACTCTTGAGCCTAGTATCCAGATCAGGGGCGATACCGTAGTGAGCACCTTCATCAGACTTGTTGGGCGTATAAATATAGTCCGTGATGGTATAGCTAGTCCAGTTGTTCGGGACAGCCGTTGTGATCTTCCAATAGGCTTTATAGATATTTGCCTTATCGGTTTCCTCCAAGGTACTCTTGGTAGCTGCTTTATTCAGGTTCCAGCCACGGTCTTTTACCTCTGCTTCGCTATAAGTAGAACCACCCGGAACAGAGGCTTCGTTTCTGACTTTTTGGCCTACGGTGGCAGGCGCGGTGGTCGTATAAGTGAACTTATACTCCTCACCGGTAGCAGCTTTGGGGAACTTATATTCAAAACTGCTTTGTCCACTCACACCAGTGATCGTATCAAAGAGCGTTTCATCACCATACCAGCGATGCAGCTTTTCGGTAACCTTGATATCGCCAACAATGGTCTGACCAGCTGTTTTAATAACGTCGTTCAAGGTGTAGTCTTTGGGAATGGTGCCGCCGTTGTAGTTAGTCACGGTGACTACCCATGTGATCAGGTTGGTATCCGGGTCGTAGGTGCCGCTCTTGAAAAGAAGGGCATTGTGCTGAATCCACGGTGTAACAGGCTTGTCATCATTTGTCCAAGCACTATTGTTGTTGATGACGTAGCTGCCGTCCATATCGGGATTTTTTTTGTTAACTTCAACATCGTAGGTCAAAATATACTGCTCACCTTTTGACATTGCAGGCAGACCAGTAATCTTGAAGCCGTTGTAATCAGAATCCTTGGTTAAAGTGTATTTGCTCGCTTCAATAGGATTATTATTTTTATCTTTTAGCTTGAAAGAATCCCACTTGTAAGAAGTAGAGGTAGAAGTAGTGTTATGCAACTCATCCCTAATGTATACGTCACCATTCCAGCCTTTATCCGACGTAACGGTAACAGTATAATGGATAATGGTCTTTCCGCTTACGGATTCATCAATAGAACCGGTCTTGTTGATTCTGATATCCTTCGGGTCGGTTACCTTGATGGTGACACTACTGCCGGGGAAACTGATGCTGCCGCCATCGCCAAGTTTTTCGGTCGTAACTTTTGCTTCCAAGCCAAAGGAACCATTAAAAGGCTGGTGGGCGTCAAAATCATCGTTGAGATGCAGGGTGACAAGGCCGGTCTTGGAAACATCCATTTTACCAATAACCTTACCGCTCTGGGTGATATCCTGCCCCTGAATGGCAGTGCTCAGATAGATACCGGTAGGCAGCTGATAAGTCAGACTGCGGTTTGTATCTGTCTCATTAAAGGTATTAGCAGGAATAGAAAAATTGTAATCCAGAACGACCTTGTCGCCAGTCTTCAGGTCGATCGAGCTGCTGGTCTGCACCACATTATTGATCGTGATCGTAGTGCCGGTGATCCAGTTTTCCTGCAACGTGGTCGCGGTGCTTACGGTCATGGGCTCACCCGCCAGCATAAGCATATCGGATGCTTGCAGTGCGCCGGTAACGGCAGTGGTAAGCATCTCGTCAGCGTACTGGGCATAGGCAACATCCACCACGCCCAGAACCTCGGCGTTGGAAAGGGTGACTTCGGCCACCTTGCCGTCCACGTCGCCGGAGATGACGGTCAGCATGTTCTCGTCCGCCTCGCTCACGATGCCCACGGTCTCCACGGGCTGAGCGTCGGTCACGGTGGTGGTCTGCGGCTCGGCAGCGGGGGATGCCACGCTGAGCACAGCGGTGTCGGCGCTGTACACCGGCTTAGCGGCGGGCAGCTCCGGGTCAATGGTGTCGGGGGTATCAGGGATATCAGGGGTATCGAGGAGGGCCATGTCCTCGGCGGCGGGGGTGGTATCCAACGCAGAGACGCCGGATCCTTCAAGCTCTGCGCCGTTCTCGCCCTCGGCATCCATGCTGAACAGGTCGTCCAGATCGTCTGCTGCACCGTCGGCGCTGCTGTCCACAGCCACGGTGCGGGTGACGTACTTATTATAGATAACGATGTCGCCGGGCTGGGCGGCGCTGCCGTCCTCGCCGTCCAGCAGCCAGTCCATGTCGCTCATGGAGCTGCGCAGGGCAAGCACGCTGGCCTCCTGCGGGATGGCGCTCTGGGGGATACCGGCGTACTTCAGGCAGTAAGAGAGGAACATCACGTCCCACTCGCCGTAGGGGTTGCCGTAGGACTGGCCGTAGCGGGAGTAGTAGCGCAGGGTCACGCCGTCCGCATCGTCCAGCTCAAAGTTTTTCTCGCTCTGCTCGTAGCCCAGCTGGGTTTTTGCCACGCTGAGCAGATCCTCGGCCCAGTCGCCGGAGATCACGGCATCGGCGTTGGCGGCCTGCCACTCCTCGGGGGTCTCAAGGTCAGCGGTGGTGTCGCTCAGGCAGGCTACGGTGTGGTGGTGCTCCGGCAGGGGGCAGGTGAGCACTTCCTCGTAGCAGGCGTCGGTATGGTGGTGGTAGATGGGCTCCACGGTGTCCACCACCGGCTCCAGCGCCACGGGCTCGGCCACAGCCATCGCCGCCAGTTCGGCGCTCTGGGTGGGCTCTACCACCTGCTCCACAAGCTCGCCGTCCTGCAAACCGCAGGTCAGCTCGTACTCGGTGGTATAGCAGCTTTCGTTGTGGGTATGCTCAAATTTATCGCAGATCAGGCTGCCGTCCTCGGGGTCAAAGCAGTCGTCATTGTGGGTGTGCTCTTCCTCTATGCAGGTCAGGGTCTGCACCTCGGTGTAGCAGTCATCGGTGTGCTCGTGGGGCACAAACTCGATCTGCGGCTCCAGTGCCAGCGGCATGATCTCTTCCTCAACGCTGGGCTGGCTGGCCTCGGCGGCGGCCACTTCGGCTGCGTTTTCAAGGTCGCCTTCATTATAACCGCAGGACAGCACCTTGGTGTAGCAATCGGCCGTGTGGGTGTGCTCCTCCTCGCCGCACTGGTACTGCGCGGTCATCGAGATGCCCACGCCATGCAGCTGCCAGTTGACGAACAGGGTGGTGATCATGGCAAGCGCCAGCACAAACGCGGTGTAGCGCCGCAGCTTGTACCGGTTCTCGCGGAACCGCTCCATGTACGTTTTAAGGATGTCGTTCATAACGGAATACCTCCTCCCGGGGTCAGTGGATCAACGAGAAGCTGGACAAGGGCCATATCCTTAAAAAGACTCTGCCCACGATCTGGCTTTTTTCTACGCAGCCGATCACGCTGCTGCGGCTGTCAATGGAAGTGGCGCGGTGGTCGCCCAGCACGAAGTAGCGGTTTTCCGGCACCTGATAGGGAAACCGGATGTCGCATTCGCCCACGGTCAGCGCGTCCACATAGGGTTCGTCCAGCGCCACGCCGTTTACCGAGACCACGCCGTTCACGTCCATATCGATCACATCACCGGGCTGCCCGATGATGCGCTTGAGCAGCAGCTTGTTCTGCCAGTAAAACCCGCATAACTCACCGTTATCAATGTGGTTGGATTTTACCAGCAGGATAATGTCCTTGTCGTTCAACGTAGGGTTCATGCTGTCGCCGGAGACCTGAAGCACCGGCAGAAACAGCGTAGCCAGCAGCACGGCCACTGCGGCCACCACCACCAGAATATAGATCGTACTGCGCAGCACCCGCTGGTAGCGGCTCTGGTACGCAAGACGCTCACGTTCTGCGGCCACTTCCTCGGTGGAAGGGATGGAAGCGAACCGGATATTGCGTTTTTTCATGTTTCCTCCGAAGGCAGACCGTCGGTGCTGCGGTACTGGTCCAGCAGCTCGTTGGCCTTGCGGTCAAATGCCTGCCAGCGCTGCTGCACCTCCTGCTCGGCACGCTCCACCATGGCCTTGCAGTCGGCCTCGGTCTGGGTGTGCTTTTGCGCAGCGGCGGCGATCATGGCGTCGCATTCCTGCTGCGTCTGCGCCTTCAGGCTGTCGGCGTCTGCCTGTGCCTGTTCCAGAATGCGTTTGGCCTCGCTGCGCGCCTGCGAAAGGGTGTTGGCAGCGGCCGCGTCGGTGTCTGCAAGGCTGGCCTGTACCGAGTGCAGATAGTCATCGGCGGCGGCCTGCGCGGCGGCGAACACGTTGTTCAGCTCCAGCGCGGCCTGTGCGATGGAACCGGCGCTTTCCAGCCGGAGCTGCCGGTCCTGCAGCTGCGCGGTGAGCGCGGCGTTCTGCGCCTTGAGCTGGTCCTCGCTCTGCTTCAGTGCGTAGATGATCTCTATCAGTTCAGCGCGGTGCATCCGCCGCAGTTCACGATCTGCCATTTGCGTACAAACTCCCGAATGTAAAGATAACGAAATTTCTTTCGAAAATACCGAAACAACTTAAAGAAAATGCCTGAAAAATCACTTACTGCCACGCTATTTGCGCGGCCGGAGGGGTCTTTTATAAGCTACCTTATTCTAACACATCTCCTGTAACAACAATATAACAAATCAGACACAAAATCAAGAGATAAAGCCGAAAAAATATCGCGTAATTTTATTTTTTATGTGTAAAATCCCTAAAATGCAGGTAATAAACCACAAAGTTGTTAAAATTTTCCTTCATAATTCTGGAGTGTAAAGTTCTGCACAGTGATGCACTGAATTGCTGCGCCTACGAAAAACGGGAGCCGCACTTTTCGAAAAAAGCGCGGCTCCCGTGTCCAAACTTTGGGGTGCTCCTTTTACTTGCCGAAGCTGCCCAGCAGGCTGTTCAGCGATACAAAGGACTGGTAGATGACATTGACGTTGTTGATGATGGAGCTTGCACCGGAGAAGATGCGGGCAATGTAGTTGAACACCTTGCCAACATCCAGGAAGGCCTGATAAGCGTTGCTGGCACCGCCGTCCAGATAGGTCATTTCCTCGGCTTCGATGGCGGAATAGCTGGCGGGCATTTTCATGGTAGAAGTAGTCATGGTAAGATCCCTTTCTTCAATGGTATCATTGCGTTTACAGCAGTGTTCAGAACACGGTGGCAACCAGCAGGGTGGTGATCAGGGCACCGGCCACAAGGGCAGGCCCTACATACTTTTGCCACTGGGCGGTGGCAGGCTGGGTGGTGGGCTGCGGCACGGTGGAAGTACCTACCTTGGCAGTCCAGTGGGCGTAGATAGTGGCGTCGGAGGTGAACACGGTGGAAGTGGTCACCTTGCTGCCGCCCACCGGCTCGGTGTACCAGCCGTCAAAGGTGTAGCCCGTCATGGTAGGCTGCTCGGGTGTGCTCTCCAGTTTGCCGGACAGGTTCGTGTAGGTGACCACGGTAGAGCAGATGCCGCCCTGCGCATCCATACCAATGGCGTACACGTTCTCTTCCTTTTTGCTCCCTGAAGTTTTGTCGGCAGCAAATGCGGCCGGCAGTGCGCAGCACAGCAGCGTGAACAGGCAAAGCCCGACCACCAGCGTTTTCAGGAATTTTTTCATGAGATCCCTCGCTTTCCTTCACAAAGATGGAGACACTGCCCCGCCCGGGCACAGCCCGGACGTCGGCGAAGTTTCTTCAACTTATTTTTATCACATCCAGTGTACCAGAACCGCAACAAAAAATACAGTCTTTTGAGAAAATAATAAGAAAAATCAAGAAAAAAATAAATTTTACCTTTGCAAGATGAAATTTAAACCCTTGTAGACTGTGTTTTTTGAAAAATGCATCCCGCAAAACTTACCTTTCGTAAAAACATGGAAGGATATGGAAAACGCAAGATTCCGGCCGCAAAGCCCAAAAACGACGAAAACCACTGCAAATGCAGCAGGCAGCGCACAGAAAAAAGCTGCAAAAACGTGGCGCACCTCTTGTGGAACAGCGGAAAATATGCTATACTATCTTGCATGATGCGCCATCGCCAAGCGGTAAGGCAGGGGACTTTGACTCCCCCATCGTAGGTTCGACTCCTGCTGGCGCAACCAGAAAAAGGCAGCTGCACAGTGTTTTTGTGCAGCTGCCTTTTTATTTTTGGTTCTCTGACAGCTTGAAGTAGCCGCGGTATTCGTCCGAGTAGATCTTGCTGCCCATGCGGCTTACGCCGCCGTACAGATGGGTGCGCATCAGCGGCTCGATGGCGTCCAGATCCTTTTCCCGCAGAATGCGCAGCATCTCGGCATGTTCACTGACGACGCTGGGCACGTTGCGCGCGCCCACGATGTCCAGACGGATAAAGCGGGAGTAGTCTGCCTGCGGGCGGGTCATCTGCTCCCAAAGGTACTCCTTGCTGGTTTTGTGGAACCAGTACTCGTGCATGGCAAGGTCGCAGCTGAGGAAGTGGTTGAAATCAAAGTTCTCTGGGTCACAGCGACCCGCGGCGGCTTCCAGCAGCTTATTATAAAGGTGTTCCACCGCAAGGATCTCCATGGGCGAGCAGCTCTGTACAAAATCCCGGAACACCATGCTCTCCACCGCAACACGCTGGAAGATAAGTTGATCCACCACGCCGGTGTCGATGGCGGTAACGATGGTGCCTTTGCAGGGGATGATCTGCACAAAGCGGTTCTGCTCCAGCCGCTGCAAAACGCTGCGGATGGGAGTGCGGGAAACGCCGAACCGCTTGCACAGCTGGTTTTCGCTCAGCGCTTCTCCGGGCAGGATCTTCAGCGCGCAGATCTCGTCCTCGAGAATATGATAGAGCTCATCAGTGTGCTGTAATGTAGCCATAGTCGTTCTCCATTTATCCGGTAAATATAAGCTTAATATCATTGTACCGTTCCGGCAGCGGAATGTCAATGCTTGAACAGAAGTTTATGACGGTTCTTGTATACAGGAATTTACAAACGGATCCAATACGGGCCTTGCAATGATAAAACTGATATATTAGTTAAAAATACCAGAAAAATGCTGAATAAATACGGATAAAAGGTGAACGTTGTGCTAAATACACAAAGAAATCTCAATAAGTTCAGTGAACATTGCTCTTGTGGAATTGTGTATTTTTTGTTGCCATAGCAGCACGGAGTAAATGCTGTATACAGGTTGACCGGCAAGGAGACGAGCACGAGGCAGTTTCCCGGCGGCCAGTTCGACTTCGGCCCCCGCCTGCTGATGTTCACCCTGCCGTTCCTGACCAACACCCGTGCACAGGTCACCACTGAAAAAACTGAAAGGCACATACCCCCCGCAGCTGCGGCAGGGTGTGTGCCTTTTTTGTGTACCGGCTTGCTTTGCCGCACAAAAGGCGGTAAACTGGAAGCAGACAAAATGCCCGAAAAGGAGAAACGACATGGCATATACAAAGGCTGACCTCAAGCACGACCTTGCCGCGATGGGGCTGACAGGAGCCGAGACCATCCTGATCCATTCCTCCATGAAGTCCATCGGCGCGGTGGAGGGCGGCGCAGACACGGTTCTGGACGCATTGATGGAGTTTTTTGCAGAGGGCTTGCTGCTGCTGCCCACCCACACATGGCGGTTCATCAACGAGGAGAACCGGGTGTTCGATGTGCGCCGCAGCCCGTGCTGTGTGGGCATTCTGCCGGAGCTGTTCCGGCAGCGCCCCAGTGTGGTGCGCTCGCTGCACCCCACCCACAGCATGGCGGCCTACGGCAAGGGGGCAGCTGCTTACATAGAAGGGGAGCTGAACGCAAATACCCCCTGCACCCCCGGCGGCTGCTACGACCGGCTGCGGGCAGCCCACGGCAAGGTGCTGCTGCTGGGGGTCACCCACGCCCGCAACACCTTTATCCATAGCGTGGAAGAGGTGCTGAACGTGCCGAACCGCCTGACCGACAAGCCATTGCAGCTGACCGTTGTGGACGAGGCCGGGGCGCAGCACACCGTCTATATGCGCCGCCACTACAACGCGCAGCAGCCGCATATCTCGGAGGATTTCGTCAAGCTGGAGCAGGCATATCTGGACTGCGGTGCAGCCCGGAACACGAAATTTGGCGATGCAAACTGCATTCTGTGTGACGCCGAGGGGCTTTTCCGGGTCACCCGCCACGTTCTTGCCCCGAACCCAGAAGCCTTTGTCACCGAGCAGGTCATCCCGCCGGAGCGCTGGCAGGGCAGTATTTTGTAAATCAAAGCAGGGCAGCAGGTATAAGACCCTCTCGGTTATTGCTGCACTCGGGAAAGTTTGCTGCGGGTGCTTTTTTGTACTCTGCGGGAATAATTTTGTTCCCGTTGTCTTAAAAAAGTTTGACAACGGGAACATTTTTGATTGCAGCAAAGCTAACGAATATTAGTTAGCAAAGAGCGATGGAAAATGGAAGATACCAAACAGCGCTTTGAGGAAGGGGTTTGTTTTTTACCGCAGTGCAGCCCATAGAATGGGGGTGCGCTGCGTTTTTTGCTGTAGGAATGGGAAGAAAGTGATTGCTATGATTGCAATGAACGATGTTAGGGGGGCGGCAGTCCGGGCAGTATGGCAGATTATCCTTTTTCTGTCGTGTATTTTTTCTGATACTCTGTCGGTGTCATGCCCAGATAGCGTTTGAACACCCGTGTGAAATAGTAGGCATTTTCAAATCCCAGCATATAGGAGATTTTTATCAAGAACAGGAGAAAGATCATGAGCAAGTATGAACCATTATGGAGCTGGGTCGGAAAGCAAACTGCAAAGAACCTTACGCTGACCTTTGCGGAAACTCAGCAGATTCTTGACTTTCCCATCGACCACTCGTTTTTGAACGATAAAAAAGAACTGCTGGCTTATGGGTATCGGGTGGGCAAAATATCCATGAAAAAGCAGACGGTGGACTTTCAAAAAACATCCAATTTCACACACAAATCTTGTCAAATAGTAAAGTAAGGAGTATTTCTATGACAAAGCGAACACGACAACACCTTGGCATTCTGGCTGCGATTGCCGCGGTGCTTTTGTGCGCCTGCTCTCAAAATTCACCATCCTCGTCTGTGGCATCTGCTCCATCTATGTCTGCGGCGGTTGCTTCTTCTGCGGAAAGTCTTGCTGCTTCATCTGAATCTTCATCCGATGTTCCTACGCTGGAACTGCCCATTTTGGACGAGATCAACCAAACTGTAAGCATCGGCACCACAGGCTCTTACATGACAGCCGTGCAAGCCGCCGCAAAGCTGCTGGATTGGGGAACCAATACAGGGCTTGACCCTGCTGAGATTTGGGAAGCTACCGTAAACTGGCTTATGGACAAGGGAAATGATGAACAAGTCGCTTTTTCCGATAAGTTGGCACTTGTGGATGATGCTTACCAGAAACTTTTAGGCGATGGTGCGGAGGACTTGCTTTCTTCTGCTGGTTTGGAAGCTGCCGAATGTGACTGGGGAAATCAGCCCGTGGAAAGCATTGAAGCAATCATGGATGCCGTTGGTCTGCGGTAATAACCAAGTTTCCGTTGTATTTCAGAAAAAGCTCTTGACAACGGAAACTTTTTTGATTATAGTAGAACTAACAAACATTAGTTAGCAAAGGGCGAAGGAAAATGGAAGATACCAAGCAGCGCATTCTGGAAAAATCTCTGGAACTGTTTTCGACCAAAGGGTATGATTCCGTCAGTGTTGGCGAAATTGCAAAGGCGGTCGGCATCAAGGCACCCTCGCTGTACAATCATTTCCCTAGCAAGCAGGCCATTTTTGATGCGATTTTGGAGACGACTTCGGCACACTACCAAAAAGACACCGCTGAAATCTCGGTCCATGTACAGGATTCCCAAAAGGATGTCCCGGTTTTCTCCCACATCTCGGAGGAGCTACTGGTTGAAAAAGTTCGGCAGATTTTCCTTTATTCACTGCATGATAAAACCATTAGCCAGTTCCGCCGGATGATGACGCTTGAGCAGTTCCGTTCCCCCAAATTTGCCGAACTGCTTTCCAAACGCTATGTAGATTGGATGATCTCCTACCATGCAGGCATCTTCCGTGCGCTGGTTGCAAACGGCGAACTGCGAAGCGAAGACCCTGATACGCTGGCGTGGATGTATGTTTCACCGATCATCGTCCTACTCAGTGTCTGCGACCGTCAGCCGGAGCGGGAAGCCGAAAGCCTTGAAAAGCTGGATGCCCATGTAAAGCTGTTCTTCCGTACCTTTAACATCGAAGGAGGTGAAAAATAAAGGAATTTTGAGTTTTGTGTTGAAGATGAAAAAACGCCATAAATGCTAAAATCAAAGGAGAGCTTTTTGAAACATACAACATTTGCACTGGGACTTGTGGGCTGACCGGGAGGTCTGGCAAATACCGCAAGCCACGCCTCCCGAAGACGAACAGACACAATTCTTCAGGAGGATAATACCATGAATCGTGAAAACAAACGCAAGACCTTTGAAAAAGGTTACTATAAGACCCACGCCTGCAACGACACCTTTACCTGCAAAGTCTGCGGACGGGTCTGCACCCCGCAAAATGCCGGGAGCGACCACCGCAACCATTGCCCCAACTGCCTGTCCAGCCTTCATGTGGACGAAGAACCCGGCGACCGTGCCTCCGACTGCGGCGGCATCATGGAGCCGGTGGCAGTTTGGGTGCGCAAAGGCGGCGAGTGGGCCATCATCCACCGCTGCAAACGCTGCGGAAAACTCAGTTCCAACCGGGTGGCGGCAGACGACAACCCCATGAAGCTCATGAGCATTGCCATGAAGCCGCTGTGCTCCCCGCCGTTCCCGCTGGACTATATTGAGGAAATGACCGCCTTGATGGGCGGCGATGGACGGATGCGGTAAGCCGCAGCCAAAAATGAAAAGGTCGCTGTGTCGGAGAAGCGCTCTGCGACACAGCGGCTTTTTGCAACTTACCCCCTGATTTTTACAACTTACCGCACCCATCATGGAACATCCGGGCGTTCTGTGTTATATTCTCTACAGGAAATCGGTGTGATGATAAATTGGCAGCGCTTTTCATCAAAGATGAAAAGGTTCAGACCGCCTGTGAGCCATTAGAAACCAGTAGTACGGAGGCAATGATTATGGATATATGGGAAAAACTCTACACACAAGCAAAAAAAGAATATCACCCGGAGGATGTGACGCCGTTTGTCTATGCACATCATGTGGTATGTGCATTGGAAAGCGCAGACGGAACCATCTACACGGGCTTCTGTATTGAAGCCTGCAGTGGCGTGATGAACCTGTGTGCTGAACGTGTGGCTGCACTAAATATGTATGTAAACAGCGGTCAAACAAAGATAAGGCGGCTGATCGCCTTTCGGGACGAAGCGCCGTCCGGAGGCGGCAGTGGAATGCCCTGCGGCGCTTGCCGTGAATTTTTATACCAGCTGAATGAAGAAAACGAAAACATGGAGATCATGGTGAACTATGAAACAAGAGAAATCGTGACGCTGAAAGATTTAATGCCAAATTGGTGGGGAAAAGAACGCTACGAGCAATCCCGCTTGTAAACAATAGGAGGAAACAATCATGTCCGGTCGCTGATTTGTCGGTATGGAGCGGAACTGCATGAAGAAAAGGAGTAACGGAATGTAATAGGAGTGAGGACATGAAGGTAACGGTGGAACAGATTAC
>ERZ870052.497-NODE-497-length-15503-cov-6.339362_pt1 | contig 15503 bp, 14 predicted proteins | sample MGYA00520889_ERZ870052 | MGnify/ENA primary metagenome ERZ870052 (study PRJEB32232, sample SAMN07284988) | human gut metagenome | biome: human-associated habitat; material: feces | host: Homo sapiens | place: Tanzania | collected 2014-08-14 ...
TGCGACGCTTGTCGCGGCGGGCCTTGGAAAGATGTCTCTTAGGTACTGCCATATTTTTGCACCTCCTTGATGGGTTTCTCAGTTCAGCAGTGATTTGAGGATCGCGAGCCTTGCGTCAGCGGGAGCAGTCTCCTCTTCCTCTGGCGGGCAGACACACTCTGCCTTCTTCTTACCGCAGCGGGGACATAAGCCCGCGCAGTCGGGGCTGCACAGCAGCACCGTCGGGATCTGGAACATAAACTCCTGACAGAGCCATTCATCCACGTCCAGATGGCCTTTTTCGTCCAGCGGAAGATCGAAATCCGGGTCATCCAGATCCCGCTCCTTTGCCGTCCACTCCGCTTCGACTGTCTCTTCCCGTTCGACCGGGTCCAGACAGCGGGCGCACTCTCCGTGCACCAATGCTTTTGCCCGCAGAGTCATCCGGACTTCCTCGCCGTCCGTTTCTGCGGTGAAGCAGGCGGTCACAGGCTGTTCGATCCTTGCTCCGGCAAAATCCTTGGCAGACAAATCACAGGGAAACTCTGCGTGATAAGGCTTCGTGCCGGTCGCGATAAACTTTCTCAGGTCAAATTGCATAGTACACCTCATAAAAGGCTGCTTTGTTAGTATAGCGCCAAAGCTTCCCTTTGTCAACACCAAAACAGGCAGAAAACCGAAAAAATTTCAAAATTCCGGTTTCCTGCCCGCTTGGATGGTTCAGTTCAGAAGATCACAGGTACTTCTTAACGTTGTGGGGCAGCTCAGCCTCATCGGCGCTGACCGTGACGGTGACCTTGACGGAATCGCCGGCGATGGCTGCCATCTCGTCCAGAACGACGCCCAGACGGTTGATGTCGTGGTTCAGCACCTTCAGGATGCCATCGATGTACAGATCGGTGATATCATAGTTGCTTGCCAGCAGACCTGCGACAAAACCATACAGCATCTCGCCGCCAGCGACCTTGTACTCGTCCAGATCGATCAGGCGAGCAGCCGGAGCGATGTCATAAGTCAGCTTCATGCCCTTCTCGACGACAACGACGTTGCCCTTGGAGGTCTTGACCGAATCATTGATCATGTCGATCATTGCTTTGGTCTTACCGGAGCCTTTTGCGCCAACAATCAGTTTAATCATAGTTCTGTCCTCCTGTATTTTCCACGCCTTTGCGGGCGGGAGTTCATTTGTTTTTTGCTTACTTCAGCTTTGCTTCCAGCTCAGCGGTCAGGTTCTCGTAACCCGGCTTGCCCAGCAGCGCGAACATGTTCTTCTTGTAGCTCTCAACACCCGGCTGGTTGAAGGGGTTGACGCTCAGCAGATAGCCGCTGCATGCACAGGCACGCCAGAAGAAGTAGATCAGATAGCCGACATTGTAAGCGGTCAGGTCATCGACCTCGATCAGCACCTCGGGCACGCCGCCGTCGGTGTGGGCAAGGATCGTGCCTTCCATGGCCTTGCGGTTGACCACGCTCATGTTCTGGTTCGCGAGGAAGTTCAGGCCGTCGAAGTTGCCCTCCAGCTCGTCGATGAACAGATCCTGTGCGGGCTTCTTGACATCCACGATGGTCTCGAACATGATGCGGGAGCCTTCCTGAATGAACTGGCCCATGGAGTGCAGGTCGGTGGAGAAGATGCAGCTTGCGGGGAACAGGCCCTTGTTGTCCTTGCCCTCGCTCTCGCCGAACAGCTGCTTATACCACTCGTTCATCAGGGTAAAGTTCGGCTCGTAGCACTCGAGGATCTCGACTGCCTTGCCCTTGCGGTACAGGATGTTGCGGATGGCTGCATACTTGTAAGCGTCGTTGTCCGGGCTGAGGACGGAGAAGCGCTCCATGGCGTCTGCAGCGCCCTTCATCAGCTCGTCGATGTCGATGCCGGCTGCGGCGATGGGCAGCAGACCGACAGCGGACAGGACCGAGTAACGGCCGCCGACGTCATCGGGGACCACGAAAGTGGGCCAGCCCTGTGCGTCAGCCAGCTGCTTCAGCGTGCCCTTGGCACGGTCGGTGGTGGCGTAGATGCGCTTGTTGGCTTCCTCGACGCCCATCTCATCTTCCAGCAGCTTGCGCAGGACGCGGAAGGCCAGCGAAGTCTCGGTGGTCGTGCCGGACTTGGAGATGACGTTGATGGAGAACTTCTTGCCCTTGCACAGAGCGATGATATCATTCAGGTAGCTGGGGCTGATGCTGTTGCCGCAGAAGTAGATCTTCGGGCCGTTGTCCAGCTCGTTGTGATACAGGCCCTTGACGGCCTCGATCACAGCGCGTGCGCCCAGATAGCTGCCGCCGATACCGGCGACGATCAGCACTTCGGAGTCCTCGCGGATCTTCTTGGCTGCTTCCTTGATGCGGGCGAACTCTTCCTTATCGTAGTCGCGGGGCAGATACAGCCAGCCCAGGAAATCGCTGCCGGGGCCATTCTTGGCTTCCAGCTGGTTGTGTGCGGCTTCCACCTGCGGGTAGATGGCCTTGTATTCCTCTTCGTTGATGAATGCGGAGAGGTGCTTTGTATTCAGAACGACGCTCATTCTATCAGAACCTCCAAACGTTTTTACGGGCACTGTGCCCGACGAGGATTTATCTTGGTATAAGTGTACCGTTCCCAAGCGGCAAAGTCAAGGCCAAAATCCCCGGATTTCATACAATTTTAATAGTGTTCTTTTGGACGTCCCGACATCTTTTGTTCAGCCCCGCCAAACCAGATTTGCCGCAGCGAACCGCTTTTGGGCGCTGCTGTGTTTCTTTTGGCATTCATGCACCCAAAAGGCTCTGCCACAGCAGTTCCAGCGCGCCGCCGAAGGTCAGCAGCGGCGCATCTGCCGCCGATCTCACCTCAGCCTCCGAAAGCAGCGTCTCCCCGGCGTAGACGGACGCCTTGCCCACAGTTTGCCCCTGTTCCACCGGCGCTTCCAGCGTTTCGGGCAGGGTCAGTTCGGTGCGAAACTCTGCCGCCGCGCCCTTTTCCATCAGCACGGTCTTGGGCAGGGCGCTGTAGTCGAGCGGCACGCTCTGTTCGGCGCTGCCCTTGACCGCGATTTCCAGTGGCCGGTCCGGCAGTTCCGGCAGCGGGACCGCCGCATAATTGGCGAAGCCGTAGTCCAGCAGGGTCGTGGCCGCGTTGAAGCGGTCTGCGCTGGACGGTGACCCCAGAATGACCGCGATGAGGATCAGGCCGTCCCGCACCGCACTGGCCGAGATGCAGACGCCCGCGCCGCTGGTGGTCCCGGTCTTGAGGCCCGTGATGCCGCTGTAGCGCTTGAGCAGCTTGTTCGTGTTGACCAGCTGGGTCTGCCCGTTCCGAAGGCTGTCGGTCCAGATGCCTGTATAATGTAACAATTCCGGGCAGGTGTTCAGGATGTAGCAGCTCAGGACCGCCACATCCCGGGCCGTGGAGAGGTGACCTTCGGTGTCCAGACCACAGGCGTTCCGGAAGGTGGTGTTCGTCATCCCAAGTTCGGCGGCGCGGGCGTTCATCTGCTCCACGAACGCCGGCTCGCTGCCGCCGACCAGCTCCGCCACGGCCACGGCCGCGTCGTTGGCCGACGAAACGCAGATGGCCCGCAGCATCTCGTCCAGCGTGAACTGCTCGCCCGGTTCCAGCCAGATCTGGCTCCCGCCCATGTGGTAGGCATGTTCGCTGACCGGCACGAGGGTGTCCAGCGTCAGTTTTCCACCGTGGACCGCTTCAAAGGTGAGAAGAAGAGTCATCAGCTTGGTGATGGACGCGATGGGCATTTTTTCGTCCGGCGACTTCTCGTAGAGCACCCGGCCGCTCTCCGGCTCGATGAGGACCGCCGCACGGCAATTCAGCACAAGGCTGCCCGAAGCCGCCGCCGTCTCCATCGCCGGGGCGCTGACGAGGACCGCCGGGTCCGGCTCCTCCGCGATCACCGCCCGCAGACCCGCTCCCTGCGCCGAACCGAATGCCAGCGCAAACAGCCAGAAGCAGAGCACCCCTGCGCAGAGCAGGGCCAAATTTCTCCGTTCCATTCTTCGTACCTCCCCGCGTAAAGTCTCTGGTTGCATTCTATGCAAAAAAATAGCGCTGAATACTCTTTTCTCGCAGGGAAAAATCTGCTATACTAGATAAGATTCTGTTGTTGCCCTCTCAGTCATCGCTGTGCGATGACAGCTCCCCCAGAGTGGGAGCCATTGGCAGACCGGGAAACAGGTGCGGTCCGCACAAGCCCAATTTTCCAAAACGCAGCTGGCCCTGTCCTCATTGTCAGCAGCTGCCGGCCTCTGTCGCGGAGCCATGACGTTTCCGGTTTTATAAAGCTTGCTTAGTTCCGCAGATTCAAGACCGTCCTGCCAATGGCTCTCCCTTTGGGAGAGCTGGCGAGCGGAGCGAGACTGAGAGGGCTGTTCATCGAAAGGATATCTCATGCGAGTTTGTTTTTACACCCTTGGCTGCAAAGTCAACTTAAACGAAACGGGTGCGCTGGAACAGATGTTCCGCGGGGCCGGTTTCACCATCGTGCCGGAAGGCGAGGAAGCGGACGTGTTCGTGGTCAACAGCTGCACCGTGACCAACTTCGGCGACCAGAAGAGCCGGAAGTGGCTCCGCCGCGCCAAGCGGGAAAATCCCGGGGCGGTGACGGTCCTGACCGGCTGCTATCCGCAGGCCTTCCCCGAGGAAGCCGCCAACTTCATGGAAGCGGACCTCGTCTGCGGCAACGGCGACCGCAAAGCCATCCTCGACAACGTGCTCAAGCTGCTGGACGGCCACGAGCGCATTGTGGCCGTGACGCCCCACAAGCGCGGGGAGCAGTTCGAGGAACTTCCGGTCGAGCGGTTCGAGACACATACGCGCGCGTTCATTAAAGTAGAGGACGGCTGCAACCGCCAGTGCGCCTACTGCGTCATCCCCCGCGCCCGCGGTCCGGTGCGCAGCCGCGCCGAGGAGAGCATCCTCAACGAACTGCGCCAGCTGGCCGCTGCCGGCTACCGCGAAGTCGTGCTCAGCGCCATCTCCCTGCCCAGCTACGGGCTGGACACCGGCACGAATCTGGTGGAGCTGGTCGAAAAGTGTGCGCAAGTGGAGGGCATCGAGCGCATCCGCTTAGGCAGTCTCGACCCCGACATGCTGACGCCGGAATTCATCACCCGGCTGGCTGCGGTGGACAAGCTCTGCCCGCAGTTCCATCTGAGCCTTCAGAGCGGCTGCACTTCCACCCTGCGCCGGATGCGCCGAGTCTACACCGCCGAGCAGTATGCGCAGGTCGTGGCGGACATCCGCGCCGCCTACGGGGAGAAGCCGGTCAGCTTCACCACCGACTGCATCTGCGGCTTCCCCGGCGAGACGGTGGAGGATTTTGAAGAGAGCTGTGATTTCCTGAAGAAGATCGGCTTCCTCAAGGTGCATGTGTTCCCCTATTCCCGCCGCAGCGGCACGCCCGCCTACGACTTCCCCGATCAGGTCCACGAGCGGGAAAAGCAGGAGCGGAGCCGCACCATGAACGCGCTGGCCGAGGACGTCCGCCGCGAGGTGCTCAAGAGCTATGAGGGCATGGAGGACGACGTTCTGCTGGAAACAGCCCTCAGCGAGACGCTGTTCACCGGCTACACCCGGCTGTATGTGCCGGTGGTCGTCTCCGCACCGGGCCGCAAGAGCGGCGAGATCGTGCACGTCCGGCTGGGCAGCTACGACGGCGAGCGGGTGCGTGCAGCACTTTGCTGAATTTTTAAGGTGAATTTTGTTCATCTTTCACTCTTTGCGAATTGTTTAACGATTTTTAACATTTGCTCTTTTCACAAGGGCGTCTTTGTGTTAAAATGAACATGGATTCTTCGGGTCCGGTGTGCCGATTGCAGCGGCACTGTACCAGCCGCCCGGAAGAGAAAAGCCGCAGCGCGTACCGCAAAGCAGCGCTGCTGCGGGATGTTTTTTGGTTTCTATACAAGGAGAGATTGGAATGAGTTTTAGAGGAATCAACACGACGGTCATCCAGATCCGCCGCCAGGTGTTCACCGAGGTGGCCCGCATGGCCTACGCCAACGTCAAGGGCGAACAGGCGAACCACCTGATGCGCAAGATCCCTTACACCATCATCCCCGGTGAAGAGGGCAAGCTGCGCAAGGACATCTTCTTGGAGCGCGCCATCGTTGAAGAGCGCGTGCGTCTGGCCATGGGTCTGCCCACCCGCCGCATGGACGAGCACAACAGCGTCGTTTCCGGCTTGGAAGATGCTTCCATCGCCGATAAGTACTATGATCCCCCGCTGGTGAACGTCATCAAGTTCGCCTGCAACCGCTGCCCCGAAAAGCTGGTCAAGGTCTCTGATCTGTGCCAGGGCTGTCTGGCACACCCCTGCATGGAAGTCTGCCCCAAGAAGGCCATCACTTGGGAGAGCGGCCGCTCCACCATCGATCAGGAGAAGTGCATCAAGTGCGGCCGCTGCGTCGATGTCTGCCCCTACAACGCCATCGTCAAGACCGAGCGTCCCTGCGCGGCAGCCTGCGGCATGGGCGCCATCCACTCCGACGAGCTGGGCCGTGCTGAGATCGACTACAGCAAGTGCGTTTCCTGCGGCCAGTGTCTGGTCAACTGCCCCTTCGGTGCCATCGCCGACAAGGGCCAGATCTATCAGCTGATCCAGGGCTTCAACCGCGGCGACCGTATCTATGCGCTGGTCGCTCCCGCATTCATCAACCAGTTCCCCTCTCTGGCTTCCACCGGCAAGCTCAAGGCTGCCCTGAAGGCCATCGGCTTCTATGATGTCGTCGAAGTCGCCATCGGCGCCGACCTGTGCACCGTGGACGAGGCCCACGACTTCCTCGAGGAAGTGCCTGAGAAGCTGGACTTCATGGCAACGTCCTGCTGCCCCGCATGGAGCATGATGGCAAAGACTGCTTTCCCCGCTCTGGCCAAGAACATCTCCATGACCATGACCCCCATGGTCTTTACCGCCCGCATGATGAAGCAGAAGGACCCCACCGCCCGTATGTGCTTCATTGGACCCTGCGCCGCCAAGAAGCTGGAAGCTTCCCGCCGCACCGTCCGCAGCGATGTCGATTTCGTCCTGACCTTTGAGGAGCTGGCCGGCATCATCGAGGGCAAGGAGCTGGACCTCGATTCTCTGGAGGTCGATGAGAACGAAGCAGCTCTGTGCTCCGCTTCCGGCGCGGGCCGCGGCTTTGCACAGTCCGGCGGCGTTGCCAAGGCTGTTGCCGACAAGATCAAGGAATGGCATCCGGATATGGACGTCAAGATCGCATCCGCACAGGGTCTGGCCGAGTGCAAGAAGCTGCTGCTGATGGCCAAGGCCGGCAAGTACAAGGGCTACCTGCTGGAAGGCATGGGCTGCCCCGGCGGCTGCATCGGCGGCGCCGGCACGATCGCTGACCCGGCCCGTACCGCCATCCAGCTGAACAAGTATGTGAAGGAAGCTCCCTTCGCAGACCCCGAGCAGAGTCCCTATATGAGCGAGATCCACGTTCTGAAGGACGACCCCAACTTTGAGGTCTAAAATATAAACCTCTCCGTCAATGCTTCGCATTGCCACCTCTCCTAACAGGAGAGGCCTTGGCAGAACGATAAAGCTTTACGGCCACGCCAGAGGCTCCCCTATCAGGGGAGCTGGCGCACGAAGTGCGACTGAGAGGTTGATCCCAATAGCTGCTGATCTATTTTCGGATAGACCGGCAGCTATTTTTCATTGACATTTTCCGCCGAATATGATACCTTAGCGGTGACAAACTATCGGTGCGGGCTTTTCCGCACCCTGCAGCATGAGCCGCAGATGCGGCAAAGAAAGGTTGAAAACAACACTATGACAACATTTTTGAAACGTTCCGGCGCGGCGCTGCTGTCGCTGGTCCTGCTGTGCGTTCTGGCCGTGGGAGCCAGCGCCGCTGCAAGCCAGACCGTCGGCGTCAAATTCTGGAAGGAAAAATCCGATAAAGAGTCCATGGCCAACACCGGCGTGGATTCTGACCGCACCGCCACCCTCACCCGACAGGCCAACGGCACTTACACCTTGACCCTGCCGGTGAAGCAGGTCTCCAAGATGGGCGTCACCGGCTACCTGTCCGGCCTGACCATCGGCGATGTGACCTATGACGGCACACTGACCGGCGATTTTGAAAAGAGCACCGCCGTGCTCACCATCAAGAATCTGCCCGCCTCGGTGCTGACCGGCAGCGACGTCAACAAGGCCGTCACCGTGACCTGCAACATCCAGATGGATATGTCCCTTCTCGGCGAGCTGAACACCACGGCCCGCATGTGCATCTGGGCGAAAAAGTAACTGTTCCGTAAAAATCCTCCCTGCCCGTGTGCTGCACCGGCAGGGAGGATTTTTTGTTACAGGTCCATCTTTCGTTCCACGAAGTCGCTGACCATCTCATCCAGCTGGGTCACGGCGTGTTCTGCGCCCTTCGCCAGCTTGCGGGCCGTCCGCTTGACCTGCCGGGGGTTCTGGTTCATCGCCGCCATCCCGGCCATTCCCAGCGCCGCACCGGCCGCCATGCCCAGCAAAAGGCCGCTGCTCGTGTTCTGTTTGTGCTCGTTTCTCATAAAAATCTCCTTTCGTTCCCTGCATTTTTGGCCGCCAAGGGTAGTATTTCCGCACAAAGAATCCACTATACGCTTTTTTTGTCCCGCAAAATGTGGTATACTGTATCATACGCTGATAAACTGGGCTGGTTATGGCCCGTTCGATGGCGCGAAGGAGGCCACTTTTTTGTTGAAACCGATCGAACCAAAAAAAGTTCTTTGTATCCACGACCTGTCCGGCGTGGGGCGGTGCAGCCTTGCGGTGATCCTGCCCGTTCTGTCGGTCATGGGCGTGCAGCCGGTCGCTCTGCCCACGGTGGTGCTGTCCACCCATACGGGCGGTCTGGGCGCTCCGGCACGGATGGACGGCGCTGCCTACGGCATGGCCGCGCTGGAACATTATCACGAGCTGGGGCTGGAATTTGAGTGCATCTACACCGGCTATCTCGGCGGCGAGGACCAAATCGCGCTGGCGGAAAAAGCATTTGCGCTGTGGCCCAGCGCCCGCAAGATCGTAGACCCCGTGATGGGCGACAACGGCAAAGCCTACTCCACCGTGACCCCGGCATTTATGGACAAGATGCGGGCGCTCTGCCAGCAGGCAGACCTCATCCTGCCCAACGCCACCGAGGCCGCGCTGCTGCTCCAAAAGGACGCTGCACCGGCAGACTACGACGAGACTTCGGCACAGGCACTGGCCGACGAACTGGTGGCGCTGGCTCCGAATGCCGTCGTCACCGGTCTGACGATGGGCAAGTACATCGGCTGTGCGGGAGCCGGACGGGACCGCTTCGTTCTCAAAAAGCTCCACATCGACCGCAGCTTCCCGGGCACGGGCGACCTGTACGGCGCGGTGCTCATCGGCTCGCTGATCCAGGGCAACGCGCTGAGCGCTGCCGCCGACAACGCCGCCGAGTTCGTCTCGCTGGCGATCCAGAACACCCCCGCCGCGCAGGACACCCGCTTCGGCGTCTGGTTCGAGCCGCTGCTGCCGCGTCTGTGCCCGCAGCGCGAGTTCTGAGGAGGGCAGCATGAGCGAGAAACCAACGCTGAACATCGTCCTCGTGGAGCCGCGCATCCCCCAGAACACCGGCAATGTGGCCCGCACCTGCGCGTGCACGGCCTGTCGGCTGCATCTGGTGGGGCCGATGGGCTTTGCCATCGACGACAAAAAGCTGAAACATGCCGGGTTGGATTACTGGCATTATCTGGACATCCACTATTACGACGGGCTGGAGGATTTCTTTGCCAAGAACGAAGGTCCGTTCTACTACTTCACCACCAAAGCGCCCCAGCGCTACACCGACATCTCCTATCCGGACGGGGCCTACCTCGTGTTCGGGCGGGAGGATGCCGGTCTGCCCGAAGCGCTGCTGGCGGCCAATCAGGAGCATTGCATCCGGATGCCCATGCGGGACACCTGCCGCAGCCTGAACCTGTCCAACAGCGTGGCCGTCGGCGTGTACGAAGTCCTGCGCCAGTGGGACTTCCCCGAGCTGCTGGATCACGGCCGCTTACGAGAATATGAATGGAAATGAGGGACATTATGAGCAAGATCGCGATCCTGACCGATTCCTCCTGCGACATCCCGCAGGAGCTGGCCGAGAAATACGGCATTGACATCATGGGCTTCCACATCCTGCTGGACGATGTGGATTATGTGGAGCGGGAGAGCTGCACCAACGTCGAATTTTACGACAAGATGCGCGCCGCCAAGGGTGTGCCGTCCACGGCGGCCATCACGCCCATCCAGTTCTGTGAAAAATACTGCCAGTATGTGGACGAGGGCTACACCGACGTCATCCATGTGCCCATCAACCGCTCTGGCTCTTCCACCTACAACAACGCCGTGATGGCGCAGGGGATGCTGCGGGAAGAGCGCCCGGAGCACCACCTCAAGATCCATCTGCTGGACCCCCACACCTATTCTATGGTGTTCGGCTGGTATCTGTGCGAGATGGGCCGCAAGCTGCAGAACGGCGCGGAGATCAGCCACGTCATTCAGGAGTTCGAGACGCAGATGGACAAGATGGAGATCATCCTCGGACCCTACAGCCTGAAGCAGATGAAGAAGAGCGGCCGCATCTCCGCCGCCGCTGCCTTTGCGGGCGAGCTGCTGGGTCTGCGCCCCATCATCACCCTCATCGACGGCAAGACCAAAGTTGAGAGCAAGGTGCGCGGCGATGACAAGGTCATCCCCGCCATGATCGACCTGTGCAAAAAGCGGGCCGAGGGTGTGGAGGATTTCGATTATATGATCGGCCACACCAACATCCCGCAGGCCGCCGAGCTGGAAAAGGCTTGCCGCAAAGCCTTCGGCAAGGCCCCGCTCATCACCTTCAATCTGGGCGGCGTCGTTTCGGCCAACACCGGCCCCGACGCCGTTGCGCTGGTCTACGTCGGCCACCCCAGAAGCTGAATCCGTTCCCGGAAGCTGCCAGAAATGGCAGCTTCTTTTTGGTTCTCCGGCAGCAGACCGGAAACTTTCTCTCTGCGATGCAGCTCTTTGAAAATTTCCGTTGCAATCCGTCCAAATTTATGCTATACTCCCTTTTGCTGTGCAATGCACAGCCGTTCCTGAAAGAGCAACTTAGGATTTTAGGCTCCCCGGCATGTCTCGAACCATGCCGGGCCAAACCCCCGAGGCTGGCGGTCCCCGGGCGGTCAAAATTCCATCCGCCGGAGTATTGTATCATGAATCAGAAATTCACTGTCCGCAAACTGGCCCGCTGCGCGGTCGTCGCAGCCATCTACGTCGTGCTCTGCATGGCATTGCAGCCGTTCTCTTACGGCGCGGTGCAGGTGCGCGTCGCCGAGGCGCTGTGCCTTCTGCCGGTGTTCGGTCCGGAGTACATCGCCGGTGTCGTGCTGGGCTGCTTCCTCGCGAACCTGCTCGGCTCCACCATCGTGGATGTCATCTTTGGCACGCTGGCAACGCTGCTGGCCTGTGTCGTGACCTACAAGCTGCGGGACGTCCGCTTCAAGGGTCTGGCGCTGGCTGCTTCCCTGCCGCCGGTGGTGTTCAATGCCGTCATCATCGGCATCGAGATCGCGGTCCTCTTCCCGGACCCGTCCTCTTCTGCCCCGCTGTGGGTGGCCTGTATCTCCAACGGCATCTCCGTCGGCATCGGCGAGCTGATCAGCTGCACCGTGCTGGGCGTTCTGCTGGTCAAGATCGTCGAGACGAACGCCGCCCTGCGGAAAGTTTTCGTCACCGCCTAATCATTTTCAGGTCCGGAGGGCCTTGCCATGAAGCGAACCATTTTCTGGGATTGGAACGGGACCCTGTTCGACGACCTGAAACTCTCACTGGACATCCTGAACGCGCTGCTGGAAGAGTTTGATTATCCCCAGCGCTTCACCACCGAAAGCTACCGGGACATCTTCGGATTTCCCATCGAGGATTATTACCGCCGCGTGGGCTTCAACTTCGCGCGCGACCCCTATCCGCTCCTCGCGGAGCGCTACATCCAGCGGTACAACGAGGCCGTTCCTCACTATGCCGCCATGGACCACGCCGCTGAGACGCTGGCACAGCTTCAGCAGCGCGGATACCAGCAGGTCATCCTCTCCGCATGCCGCCGGGACTACCTGATCGAGCAGGTCGCCCAGCGCGGTCTGAAAGGCTACTTTACCGAGTTGCTCGGCCTTTCGGACATTTACGGCGTGAGCAAGGTGCAGACCGGGCTGGACTATCTCCACGCCAGCGGGCTGGACCCCGCAGACTGCGTGATGGTGGGCGACACCGACCACGACGCCGAGGTCGCCGCCGCCATGGGCATCCAGTGCATCCTCATCGCGCAGGGCCACCAGAGCCGCCCGCGGCTCGAAACGGTCTGCCCGGTCGTTTTGGGGGATATCACGGAGCTGCCCCGGGCGCTGGAAAAATTGTAACTTCATCTGAATCAAACATAAAAAGGCACAAACTGCTCAAAACAGTTTGTGCCTTTTCTTTTATCCTAAGCTGCTATTTACTGGTTCTCCCCCAGCCAGCGCAGGGCGAACCAGCTGTAGGCCGCGCTGCCGGCAAAGAGGATGCTGTCGTCGAACTTCACCTTGGGGTGATGCTGACCGTAGGTGTAGCCCTCCTTGGCGTTGCCCGCTGCGATAAACATGCTGACGGTGGGGACCTCGTGGCTGACGAAGGCGAAGTCCTCGCTGCCGCCGCCGGGTTTGCCGCCGGTGATCTTGGACATATCCATTGCGCCGGGTCCCATCAGCTCGGTCATATAGGTCAGCGCGTTGGAAGCCAGCGCGTCGTCCACCACCATGCAGGGGCAGTAGTCGCTGAAGGTGACCTCTGCGGTGCAACGGTAAGCCATGGCCACGCCCTGCGCGATCTCGGTCATCCGCTTGTGGATCTGCTCGCCGACCTTGTTTTCCGGGTCGATGGTGCGGATGGTCCCCCACATGTCGGCGCTGTCCGGGATGACATTGGACGCCGCACCGGCCTGAAAGCGGCCCGTAGTAAAGACGCCGAAGCTGTGCGGGTCCAGCTCGCGGCTGTTGATCTCCTGCAGGGCGATGTGGATATGGGCCGCTGCCGTGATGGGGTCGATACAAGCTTCGGGCATGGAGCCGTGGCCGCCCTTGCCGTGGACCGTGATGTGGTACTGCTCACAGCTGGCCATCGTGATGCCGCCGCCCGGGACCAGCACCATGCCGGAGGGCAGGGGCATTCCCGCCACGACGTGGAACATCACAGCGGCGTCCACCTTCGGGTCCTCGAGCAGACCGTTTGCGATCATATCCGGTGAGCCTTGGAAAATTTCCTCGGCGGGCTGGAATTCCAGCTTGACTGTGCCTTCCAATTCGTCCTCATGCTCTTTGAGCAGCTTGGCCGCACCCAGCATCATGGCCGTGTGCATATCGTGGCCGCAGCCGTGCATCCTGCCGGGGACTTCCGAAGCGAACTCCACGCCGGACTCCTCCTGAATGGGCAGCGCATCCATATCGCCGCGCAGAAGGATGGTCTTTCCGGGCTTTTTGCCGCCCGCCAGCGCGATGACGCCCGCCTTGCCGCAGTCCTGCGGGGCGTAGCCCATCTCGGTCAGTGCTTTTTTGACCAGCGCCTTGGTTTCGGGCAGGTCAAAGCCCACCTCGGGGTGGCGGTGCAGGGTGCGCCGCCAAGCTTGCAGCTGAGGTTCCAGCGTTTTGGCTTCTGCCATCAGGTCCTTCGGGTCCATCATCACAATCAGCTCCCTCTTCTTTTTTGATCGGTTTTTATTCTGCGGAATTGCTTCCGTTCGGGTGATACTGTGCGCAGGTGCACTTTTTCCACTTCAGGCCGCTGCCGCAGGGGCAGGGATCATTCCGGCCGATCTTGATGACGCGGACCGGCTGGCCCTTGGGTGCGCCCTTGGCTCCCGGTGCACCGTTGCCGGGAACAAAGCCTTCGCCGGTGGGCTTTGCCACCTGCTCGCGCTTGGGGGCAGCGCCCGCGCCGCGCACTTCGATGGTCAGCAGCATCTTGATGCTGGATTCGCGGATGGAATCGACCATCTGATCGAACATATCAAAGCCCTCGATGCGGTATTCCACGACGGGGTCCTTCTGGCCGTAGCCGCGCAGCGCGATGCCCTGACGCAGCTGGTCCATGTTGTCGATGTGCTCCATCCACTGACGGTCCACGCACTTGAGCAGACAGATGCGCTCCAGCTCGCGCATGAGCGGCGCACCATAGCGCTTTTCCTTGTCGGTCAGGATGTCCATGCCGCGGTCATACAGCAGGTCCGCGATGCTCTGGACCGAGATATTGTCGTAATCGGCGACGGTATAGTGGAAGTCGGCATCGGTGGTCAGCCAGCCCTGATAGTGGCGGCGGAGCGCACCAAAGTCCCACTCGTCCTTGACATCGCCCGCGAGGAACTGCTTGCAGCTGGAATCGATGTTCTCCCGCAGCATATTGTGCATCTCGGTGCTGATGTCCTCGCCGTCCAAGACCTTGCGGCGCTGGCCGTAGATGATCTCGCGCTGCTGGTTCATGACGTCGTCGTACTTCAGGACGTTCTTACGGATCTCAAAGTTGCGGCCTTCCAGCTTCTTCTGAGCGCTCTCGAGGGTGCTGGTGATCATCCGGTTCTCGATGGGGGTGTCCTCGTCGAGCTTGAGGGTGTCCATCAGGCTCTGGACCCGCTCGCCGCCGAACAGACGCATCAGGTCATCTTCCAAGCTCAGGTAGAAGCGGGATGCGCCCGGGTCGCCCTGACGGCCCGCACGGCCGCGCAGCTGGTTATCGATGCGGCGGCTCTCGTGGCGCTCCGTGCCGATGATGAACAGGCCGCCCGCCTTGCGCACCTCGTCGGCCTCGGCCTCGATGGCGGGCTTGTACTGGGCGTACAGCTCATCGAACCGCTTGCGGGCTGCGAGGATGTTTTCATCGGTGGTGTCGCCGTGGCCGTTGGATTCGGTCAGCAGCAGCTCCACGGCGTTCGGGTCGGCATCCTCGGGCTTTTCGGGGTCGAGCAGGTTCTCGCAGAAGTGCTCTTTGCGCATCTGGGCCTTGGCCATGAACTCGGCGTTGCCGCCCAGCATGATATCCGTACCACGGCCCGCCATGTTGGTGGCGATGGTGATCGCGCCCTTTTTGCCGGCCTGTGCCACGATCTCCGCTTCGCGCTCGTGGTTCTTGGCGTTCAGGACGTTGAAATCGCGGGTGTAGCGCTGCAGCATCTTTGCCAGCGTCTCGCTCTTTTCAACGCTGACCGTACCGACCAGCACCGGCTGGCCGTTCTTGTGGCACTCCATGACCTGCTCGATGACGGCGCGGTACTTGCCGTTGACCGTCTTGTACACCGCGTCCGGGTAGTCCTTACGGACGTTGGGGCGGTTGGTGGGAACGGTGACGATGTTCAGGCCGTAGATTTCGGTGAACTCGGTGGCTTCGGTCTTGGCCGTACCGGTCATACCGGCCAGCTTCTTGTACATGCGGAAATAGTTCTGGAAGGTGATGGTCGCCAGCGTCTTGCTCTCGGCGGCGATCTTCACGCCCTCCTTGGCCTCGATGGCCTGATGCAGACCCTCGTTG
>ERZ870052.498-NODE-498-length-15494-cov-4.049491_pt1 | contig 15494 bp, 6 predicted proteins | sample MGYA00520889_ERZ870052 | MGnify/ENA primary metagenome ERZ870052 (study PRJEB32232, sample SAMN07284988) | human gut metagenome | biome: human-associated habitat; material: feces | host: Homo sapiens | place: Tanzania | collected 2014-08-14 ...
CATCGGGCCCATAAAGTCGTTCCAGATGGTAACAAAAGTGAATATGGTCAAGGTCGCCAAGGCAGGCTTGGCCAGTGGCAGAACGATGCGGAAATAGCTGCCGTACTCGGACAGACCGTCGATGCGGGCGGCCTCGATCAGCTCATCGGGCACGCTCTGATAGAACTGGCGCAGCAGGAAGACACCGAAGGCGGCAAACGCCTGCATCAGCACATAGCCAAGGTGGCTGTCCACCAGACCGAGCTTTTGCATCATGGAATATTGGGGCAGCATGTAGATCTGCCATGGAATGGCGATGGTGGCAACATAGCACAGAAACAGCGTATCGCGGCCGCGGAACTTGCACTTGGTAAAGCCGTAGGCGGCGAAGGAGCAGGTCAGCACCTGGATAATTGTAACCAGAATGGTCAGCTTAAAGCTGTTGAAGGTGAACAGACCGAAGGGGATCTTCTGCCAGATGCGGGCGTAGTTTTCAAAGTGGAAGGTCTTGGGAATCCACTGGATCGGCACGCTGAAAACCTCGCTGTCCAGCTTGAAGGACGCCGACAGCATCCAGACCATCGGCAGCAGCGTTATCGCCGTGATGAGAATCAAAAACACATAGGTAAGGAGCTGCGGCACAAAGCTCTTTTTCTTTTCAATCATAACAGGCAGGCTCCTTTCTTACATGAAGTCGTTAAATTTCTTCTCGACGCGGAACTGAATCAGCGTAATGCTGCCCACGATCAGGAACAGAATGATGGCTGCCGCGCTGGCACCGCCATAGTTCCACGAGATGAAGGACTGGTTATAGATGTACATACTCAGCAGCGTGGTCGAGGTACCGGGGCCGCCCTCGGTCAGAGCAAAAATCAAATCAAAGGTCTTAAAGCTGTTGATGGTCAGCATCATAAACACAAAGAAATGGCTGGGGGTCAGCATCGGCAGCGTGATGGACTTAAACTGTTGCCACTTGGTAGCACCGTCAATGCTGGCAGCCTCGTACAGGCTGCTCGGGATATCCTGCAGCGCCGCGAGATAGATGATCATGAAATAGCCCATGTTCTTCCAGATCTGGACGATGATGACAGCCGCCAGTGCCCACTTGGTGCTGGACAGCCAGCCGGGCAGCATGTCCGCCGGAACGCCAAGAAAACGCAGAAACTCGTTGACGGGGCCGCCGTTCTTGAGGAACATGGCCTTGAACACCGCGCCGACTGCCACAATGGAGGCCACATACGGGAAGAAGATTGCCGAACGGAAGAAGTTTACGAACTTGATTTTGGAGTTGAGCAGAATGGCCAGCCCCAGAGAGGCCGCCATGCTGAACACTACCGTAAACAGGCTGAACACCAGCGTCTGCGACAGCGAGGCGCGGAAAACACGATCCTTAAAGATGGCGGCAAAGTTCTTCAGCCCTACAAATTCCATGGCGGTAAAGCCGTCCCACTTCATCACGCTCAGCACGAAGGAGAACACGACGGGGATCAAAATAAAGACGGCAAAACCGATGAAGTTCGGCAAAATAAAGGACATGCCCACCAGTGTGTTGCGGGTATTCAGCGACATCGTGCGATTTTTGCGGGCAGTTTTTGCGGCGGATGGCACAGGAATTTCCTCCCTTCCTGAAAAAAAGGTATAAAAAGGGGGCGGGCGGTTTGCGCCCACCCCGTATACGGAACGGTTGTTTAGATTAGCCTACGATTTCGGCTGCACGCTCGGCCATCTCGGCAAGGCCCTCGTCCACGGAGAGTTCGCCCAGCATGATCAGGCTGTGCTCCTCGCCCAGCATCTGGTTGACCTCACCGACCTTATCAGTGATGGGGCGGTCCAGAGAGATGTTTTTGACGGTCAGAGCCTCGGCGGCGTCCTCAGGCATGCCTTCCATCTTGGCGATCTCGGCAATGGAATCGGCATTGGAGCGGCCGGGGATAGCGCCGTTCTTGGCGTAGCTGGCAGCGCCCTCCTCGCCGGTGATGAACTTGACCAGTTCCCAAGCGGCATCCTGTTTGGCAGAGGCAGCGTTGATGGCAAGCGGGGTCATGGAGCCGACGGTGTAGCCGGCCTCAACGCCCTCGGCATGAGGCAGGGTGGCAATGCCCCAGTTGACATTGCTCTCGCCGTCCTTGACCTTCTGGATCATGACAGACATAAACCAGGTGCCCATGGGCATCATGCCGACAGTGCCCTGTGCAAAGGGGCCGGAGTAGTGGATGTTGCCGGTTTTCAGGGTGCCGTAATCCTGCACGGTGCCCTCGTCCTGCATACGCAGAGCCATCTCGTAGTAGGGCTTAAAGAAATCATAGCCAGTGTCGTAATCCATGATGGTGTGCTTGCCGTCCTGCACGCCCCAGTTCTGGATGCAGGCCTGCCAGGTGTGGAAAGCGGCACCGTAGATCTTGTTGGCGCCCTCGCCGCTGGTCAGCTTCTTGGCGGTTTCCTCAAAGTCAGCCCAGGTCCAGTCGTTGGAAGGATATGCAACGCCGGCGGCATCAAAGATGTCCTTGTTGTAGTACATGACATAGAAGTCGGTACGGGCAGGCAGAGCGTACTGCTTGCCGTCGAAGGAGAAGTTCTCGGCCAGGCCGTTGTAGTCTGCGAGGTTGATGCTGTCAGCGGCAATGTAGCTGCTCATGTCAGCCAACTGGCCCTTCTCAACCAGAGACTTGGCGGTGTCGCCGTCCTTGATGTAGAAGGCATCCAAGTCGCTGCCGCCGTTGAGCATGACGCTCAGCTTGGTAGTGTAGTCAGCAGAGGGAATGTCGATGATCTCGACCTTGATGTTGGGGTTGGCAGCCTCGAAAGCGGCAACCGCATCGGTGACAACATTGTTAGAGGTGTTGTCCCAAGTAGCCAGCTTCAGGGTGACAGACTCAGGAGCAGCAGCTGTAGAGGTGCTTGCCTCGCTGGAGGTAGCAGCGGAGCTGCTGGGGGCGGAAGCGCCGCAGCCGGCCAGCATCGTGCCAACCATTGAAGCGGCCAGCAGCATGGAAATGCTCTTTTTCATAATTCGTTCTCCTTACTTTTTTGGGCCGCTTGTGCGGTTCCCTTTGACGATCTTATTGTATTCCTTTTTTCCGTCTGCGTAAACGCAGAAAACCCCACAATTCTTATACTATTTTCACAAGCTTCGCGTTGGAAATAGTACTATTTTACAAAGTAATACTATTTTAAGCGGTTTCCCAGTTTTCTATGGTCTCACTTGCATTTTTCAGCCGTTTGCAGTAGGATGAAACCAACACTTCTGCCTACCTTTTGTATATAGGGGTATTCTTATATGAACTATTCTTCACACTTTGCTGCACAGGCAAAGCCAGCCTTTTTCAGCACACTGAAATGGAAGCTGATTTTAGCCTCGGTGCTTTGTACGGCCGCTGTCAGTCTGTTCGGCAATCTGTTTTTGTACTACCGCATGAATACGATGCTGCTGCAAAAGGCCGACAGCATCAATGCCATCCACCTTGCCACGTTAAGTAGCCAGTTGAACGGCTATCTGGAGGACCTTAGCGATCTGGGCAATCTGAGCGCCAATGATCTGCAGGTTGTCTCGGCGCTGGAATGGCGCGGCAATTCCACGGCAGCCATGCGTCAGGCGATCCAAGCCCAGAACCGCCTGAACGCCTATCGGGCGTCCTCCCCCATCGGCGATGCCGTTTACCAGATTACCGCACTGAACACGGACGGACGGATAATTTCCGGTGTCGGCACAACCATGGGCACCCCGCAGGACTATCAGCTTATTGTAGAGCAGCCTGCTTTTCAGCAGATGTCGCAGCAGGCACCGCAAAAGGGCGCGATGGTCTATATCACGCCGTCCATACACATCTCCGGCGGGCAGCACCCCTATGTGGTGGCGTTGCTCTGCCCCGTGCGCGGGCTGGGCAGCACAGCAGGACACGGCTACCTGTATATAGAGCTGGGGCTGGAGCTGTTTTCCTCGGTGCTGACCCCCTATGAAAGCTGGAGCAGCCTGTATATCGCCGACAGTGATACGCTGCTTTTTGCGCCCCCGCAGGGTGAGGGCGATACGCTGCCGACACCCGCCGCGCTGGTCGATGCGGCAGCAGACAGCAGCGCCCTCAAGCTGTCCGGGCGGGAGTACCATGTTACCGCTGTGCCGCTGAACGCTGCCGGACTGTCGCTGTATTCCTGCGAGGAGCTGGATGTGCTGGACGACGACGGCACCCAGACCCGCATGGCCGTACTGACCGTGCTGCTGACAAGTCTTGTGCTGACGGTCGTGCTGGCGTTTTTGCTGGCGACCCACCTGTCTGAGCCGATCCGGCTGCTGAATGCACGGCTCCACCGCATTGCCGAAAACGACTTCTCCTATGACCCGGTCATTGAGCAGGCAGACGGCGAGCTGGGGCAGATCGGCCGCACCGTCAATGAAATGACGATGAGCATCGAAAACCTGCTGCGCACACAGCAGCAGGGCTATGAGCATCGCCGCCGCATTGAAATTCAGCTTTTGCAAAGTCAGGTCAACCCACACTTTTTGTATAACACACTGGATTCCATCCGCTGGATGGCGGTTATCCAAAAATCCCCCGGCATTGAAAAGATGACCCGCTGCCTGTCCAATCTGCTGAAAAACATCGCCAAGGGCACGCAGGATAAAATCACCGTGCAGGAGGAGCTTGCGCTGCTGCACGACTATGTTGAAATTCAGTCTGTGCGGTATATGGAGGCATTCTCGTTTGCGGATCAGGTCCCGGAATCCCTGTATGGCTGCCGCATCATCAAGCTGACCCTGCAGCCGCTTGTGGAAAACGCCATCTTCCACGGCATTGAGCCGACCGGCGAGGCGGGCACCATCACGGTTTCGGGGCGTGAGGACGGCAAGGATCTGCTGCTGTATGTCACTGATGACGGCGCAGGCATTCCTGCCGACACACTGGCCGAGCTGCTTACCACCGAGCGTCCGCGCAGCCATGCGTCCTTAAACGGCATCGGCGTATACAATGTACACCGTCGGCTGCAGATGCTCTACGGCCCTGACTACGGCCTGACGATCGAGAGTGAACCAGGCTGCGGCACCTGCGTGACCGTGCGCATCCCGAAGGAGGAATAAGATGTATCAGGTTTTGCTGGTAGACGATGAACCGTTGATTTTATCCGGCATCAAGTTTATGATAGACTGGCAGAAAAACGACTGCCAGATTGCCGATACCGCCCGCAACGGGCAGCAGGCGCTGGAAAAGCTGCGCCTACTGCACCCCGACATTGTCATCTGCGATATTGCCATGCCGGGCATGACCGGGACAGAGCTGCTGAAACAGGCGGCGGAGGAATTTCCCGATATTGTTTTCATTATGCTGACCAACCACCCGGATTTTCAGCTGGCGCAGCGTTCGCTGCGTTACCACGCCGTGGATTATCTGCTGAAAAGCGACCTTGACCCCGCTGCGCTGGAGACAGGCCTTGCCCACGCCAAGGCCGAGTGCGACACCCGCGCCAAGCTCAACCGCGTGCAGCTGGTGGACGACTATTTAAGCAGCAACCGCCGCCAAATGCTGGAAAACGCCTTTATCAGTCTGGTGCAAAGTCCCCCCGGCACAGCCAACGCCAAGGCCGCAAATGTTCTTGAGGAAAACGGTGTGCTGGATCACTTTGCTGTGGCCTACCTGCCGCTGGATTTTACCGACACCGACTGGGAGCGCAGCACCCCCGCCGAGCGCGCCAGGCTGTTTGCCTGGGTGCAGGAGCTGTGCGAGGGCGTGGCTGCCAACAGCTTTTCCCGCCATGTGCTGTTCTCGTCCAATACGCCATCCCAGAGCCAGGCGCTGTTCTTGCTGTGCTGGCAGCTGGAGGATGCCGCCGCATGGCAGGCCCGGCTGCGCACCTTTGCCGAGAAAGCCGCAGCCGCCTGCCGCACCATAGCCAAGACCGGGCTTGCTGTGCTGGGCACCGACTGCTTTGCCGGGCCGGAGGATCTGGAGCAGTGCCGCTATCAGGTGTTTGTCCTGCGGGATTATCACTATTATGCGGGCAGCGATGCCATGTTCTACCGGGAGTACCCGCCCATCGCATGGGAGCCGCTGGCACTGCGCGGGGTGGGCGACCAGCTGACCGCCGATATACGCGCCAAAAACGCCCCCGCCTGTGAGCAGCTGATGACCCTCGTCATTGACCGTGTGCGCACGATTCCCCACCAGCAAAGCCGGGCGCTTTGGCTTTGCGGCTCCATCTACAGTGCGGCGGCCCCGCTGCTGAACGAGGGAAGCAACGAGTTCGGCATCGAGCTTTTGACCACCCGTGCGCAGGTGCTGGCATGGCTGGAAAAAGTACGCACCGCGCTGTTGGCCCGGCTGGGCCAGAGCGACCCCGCCGGACGCACCGCCCTGTTGGAAAAGGCGCGCCAGTATGTGCGGGACAATGTGGACAAGCGTATTATGCTGCAGGATGCAGCGGACTATGTCTGCCTGTCGCCGGGGTATCTGTCTGCCCTGTTCAAAAAGCAGTACAACCAGAACTTTGTTGACTTTATCAATGCGGAAAAATGCCGCCGTGCCTGTGAGCTGATCCAGCAGGGGCAGCACCGCATCTACGAGATCTCCTATATGCTCGGCTTTGAGAACGCCTACTATTTCTCGCGGGTGTTCAAGCGCCATGTCGGCGTAACGCCGACCGAATATCAGAAGCGGCATAATGTGTAACCGCCTTGGGGGAATGCTTCGGCAGTCCCCTTTTGCTTATGCGGAAAAGAAAAATCCCCATGCAAATCATGCATGAGGATTTTTCTATTTGAGAGAGTGTATAGGTTTGCCACTCTGCCTTGCGGCAGGCAATTCAGGCTTTAGGCATCGTGCTTTTTCTTGTAGAGGCTCAGCCCTGCCATGCCAAGGACTGCAGCAATCGCCAGAACGGCATACAGTGCAATGGGCTGATTGTCCCCGGTCTGCGGGATGCGGGCAGCCTGTGCGGGCTTCGGTGCAGGCTTCTGTGCTGCACTGGGTGCCGGGTTAGCAGTGGTATTGGTGCTGCCGGTGTTACCGGTGTTGCCGGCATTGCCGGTGCTGCCGGTATTGCCGGTGCTGCCGGTATTGCCGGTGTTGCCGGTGTTGCCGATGTTATCGCCGGTGTTATCGCCGGTGTTGCCGCCGGTGGAGGTGTTCTTGGCAGTCCAGCTGATAGCAAAGGGAGAAAGGCTGTTGACGTGAACCACCAGTTTGCCGTCTTTCAGGGTGCATTCTGGCAGTTCCACCGTGCCGTCGTGCAGCATGTGGGCAACAACGTAATTGTAGTCGTTGGCTTTATCGGCCGGGATTGCGCCGGGCAGTGCCAGTTCGATATCCATGCCGTCCGTCTGGAAGTTTTCCTCGGTGGCCTCCACCCAGGTCTTGCCGCCGTCCTTGCTGATTTTCAGCACGACATCGTAGAATTCCGCGTTTTCGGCAGACTGATTTTCGCTGATAGCCTGCTTGAGTTCCTGCGGGATGTTTTCGGCGGTCAGCGGTTCCTGTACCAGCCGGGTCTGGTTGTTCACAACGCGCGTTGCACCGCACGCCGTGCAGGTGTAGGTGGTGGCGTCAATCTTGGTCTTGCCATCGTCCCAGCTATGGTTTTCGGTCTGCTTCGCGTCGCAGCCGGTGCAGGTGCGGGTGTGGGTCTCGCCGTTATTGTCATCGACCCATGCGCCAAAGCTGTGCGTATGCTCATGCTTTTCTGCGCTGTACTGGTGGGGGCCGATATCCACAGCCGTGGCGCCGGTAATGTCGTTGCAGAAGAAGTCCTGCTTCAGCGGGTTGGCGGCATCGTTCTGCGCCTTGTAGCTGTAGCTGCGCATCTGGGAAACCGGCAGGCCCTTGCCGATGGCGGCACTGCCGTCCGCCAGGCGGATGCCCGCAAAGACAGACAGATCAAAGCCGCCGGTCGGGGTCTTGACATTGCGGCCTTCCTCTGCCGTCATGGCAACGCCTGCGCCCGTATCTCTGACCATATTGACCTTAACGCTGCCATTAAAGTCGGAACGGCCCTTCAGAGCCTTGACGGGCTGGGCATTCATAAAGCCGTCAAGATCCGCGAACAGTGCCTTCATCTCCTGCTCGCTGTTCAGGACGATATTGTCCTGCATCGTGAGAGACGAGCCCTTGTTAATGCTTTCTACAATGGCAGCGGGATAGAAGATGTTGTTCTTGACCTCGCCGTTCAGAGCGCCGCTCTCGCTGAAGCGATAGCTGCCGTTCTCGCTGCGCAGGCCGTTGGGGGCGATCACGATATTGTTATAGAAGTAGGTCTTGTTATTGCTGCCGCTGAACATCGTGTACACCTTATCGCCAAGGACGATCAGGTTGTTGTGGATGGCCTCCGGCGTGCCGGAATAGTGCAGCGTGCTGTTCTGGCTTACAGACAGGCCGACGCTCTGGGCGTCCTCGACACTGACGTTGTAACGCATGATCGTGCCGGCGTCCATAGTGGGCATAAACAGGCAGAAGCCGCCGTTGTTGCGATAGGTGTAGTTATACTGGAACACAGTGCCCCAGCAGAACATATCGGCGTCAAATGCCTCGGCGTCATTGCAGACCCAAACATTGTTGACGGCCTCGTTGTACTGTGCCACAGCGTCCTTGGTGCCGATGAACCACAGACCGGCATAGTTTGCACTGCCCTGCAGCTTCGGGTTCTGACGGTTGCCCATCGGCTTTTCCTGATTCTTGTTGTCGCTCAGATAGGAGTAGCCCGCATCGGTCAGGTAGTTGTTCTGCAGCATCGGCTTGTCGGCAGAGGAGATCACCACGCCGTCACCGGGAACGCCGACAATGTAGTTGTTGCTGATGCTGACATCGTTCATGTAGGCGGGGAACTGGGTACGGCTGTCGCCCTGCCATGCCAGAACATCGTTGCGGATGCCCTCGACGTCGCAGTACATCACAATGTTATTGTTGATCTGCAGGTCGTCATAAGGGCCGTACACATTGATGCCGCCGCTCATCTTGCTGCCGGCGCCCGTAGCACCGTTGTAGGGGTGATAGCCCGCGACATCGTGAATGTAGCAATCGTCAATGACGATATGCTGCAGCTTGCCCGCACGGTAGAACGCTTTCTCCTTGTCAGCGGGGACCTTGGTCAGCCCCTGGGTCTCGAAATAGTCGAAGATCACCGCAATGCCGTTGCGTCCGGTAGCGCCCTGATCCAGCGTCTGCTCATAGTTCGTGACCTCAATGCCGCGGACTTCCCAGTTCTCGACGTTGAAAAGCTCGATCGTGCCGGAGGGATAGAATTTACGCCATGCTTCAAATGCAACATAGGAGTGCTTGGTACGGTCAGCCCTTGTGCCGTCACCGTTCAGGATGGGGCGCTTGGCGCTGTCGCCGCCGTCATTGTACTTGGTCAGCACAATGGGTGCGCCGGGTGCGCCGGAGCCCTTGGGCTGGAACTGTACGCCGCTCCAGGTGCTGGTGGCATCCAGATAGATATGGTCACCGGGGCCAAAGGTAACGGTTTCCAGCTTTTCAAAGGACTTCCACGCGGTTTGCGCGGTGTGGCCGTCCTTGCTGTCATCGCCGTTCTGGGACAGGTAATACTCCGTGGGGGTATGTGCCTCGGCGGTAAAGGCTGCCTTTACCGTGCGGCCATTGGCCAGCACAGCGGTCAGCGTATGGCTGCCCACAGCCAGACCCTTGAAGGCCGCTGCAGAGACCGTCAGGGTGTAGTCATCCTTCGGATAGTTGGAGGCGTTCGTCGGGGCCGTGCCCTTGCCTGCGCTCCACTGCCCTGCGGTCAGCTCCTTGCCGTCGATCTGAATGGCCGTAAAGTCGCTGTCGCCCTCTTTATAGGGGTTGATGCTGAACTTCTTGTCAGTCGGGTAGCTGCTGTCCACGGTAAAGGTCTCGGGCGCAAGGGTATACGCCGCATCGGCCAGCTTGATCGTGCCGGACTGGATGGTTTCCTTGTGCGTGGCGGTGCCGTTTTTGACAATGCTGACGCCGTCAATAAACTGGCGGTCCTTTACGGCAGAGAGGTTTGTACCGTTGTCTGCCCAGCCGCACAGAAGGGACAGCGCCGTGACCTGCTTGTTGGCTGCACGGTTTTCCAGCTTGACGCTGGTCTTTTTCTGCTCCGGCGTCATGCTGTTGCTGACTTCCGAGTTGGTGGAAACGATCTTGCCGTCGATCTTCTCGGTGGTGCCTTCGCTCGTAATGACCCACTCGAACTTGTGCCAACCGGCGCTGCGCTCCACATCGGTGGTGCCGAAGCCGTAATTCTTATAGCTGATGCCGGGTGTACGGATACCGTAGTGTGTCTTGGTGGCATCATCCACGAATGCAGCAATGCTGCCATCGTAGAAGATACCCATCGAGTCGCTGTTGTCGGAGTTGATGCCGAAGCCGAATTTGATCTGATCGGCGACCTCGTTGGTATCGTAATACCATGCCGTAACTGTCACATCGGTCTGCGGCTCTGCAAGGTTCATCTTGGCGTAGCCCTTCGTACCGCTCAGGGTTGCGGCCTTACGCCCGAACAGCGAGCCGACCTCGGACTGACTGTAGGCATTGGAAGCGGCTGTAAAGAGCTTGTCGCCCTCAAAGCTGTCTGCAAAGACAACACCGGCGGGGTCAAAGTATTCCACATTGGCCGTGACCCTGACCGTATCGTTCTCGCCGGGCTGATAGCCGGGCTTGATATGCAGGGTGCCGTCCATATCCACCTGAACATTCTCGTTGTCCGTGGTGTAGATAACGCTGGCTACTGCATAGTCCTCTGCCTTGTCCAGATAGACGCGGCCATTCTCGCCAATTTTCAGGACATCATTCTTTCCGTCCTGATAGACCAGCTCAAACTTGTTCGTCTGCGGCGGGGCGGGCGTTTCTTCCTCGGCCTCGACGGCAACGGATGCGTTCAGCTCTGCCTGTTTGGCTGCGCCGGCGTCCGCTTTCAGGATATACAGGTCATCAATAAAATGCTTGTCCTGCACATATTTTTTGGTTTCTGCCTTGTCGGCCCAGTTGGTGGCAAGGATAGCCCTCTTGATGGTCTTTACGCCTGTGACCGTCACAGGGATCTCGTTGCCCTTGTCGCAGACGGGCTGACCGTCAATTTTCATCGTGGCACCGGCGGCGGTCACGTTGATCTCCATCTTGTGCCAGCCCTCGGTACGCGCAATGTTGGTGGGCTTCCACGCACCTGCTGCGCGGTAGGTATAGGTCTTGCTGTAGGTGCTCGCGCGGGCAGCGGCATCCTTTGCACCGCTGATGTTATCCCCGCTTGCGGGGATCGCCGCGCCGAGGAACAAATCGCTGTAGCCGTTCACACAGACGCCGAACTTGTACTGGTCAAGATCGGGGTTGGCTGCAACAAATTTTTCCGGGTCGGTTTCTTCCTCGGTGCAGGGGTCATAATACCAGAACACGATGGTGCCGGTCTGGTTCAGATCCTTGTCATTAAAATATGCGCCGTCTGCACTGCCGACAGGGGCCGTTGTCACAGCGCTCGTGCCGGTGCGGGGATGCTTGCTGCTTACCGTGTAGGCAACCTTGCCCGCCTTGGAGGGGGTCAGAGCGCCCGCTGCCTCCAGCTGGTTGCTGTACAGCAGCTGGTCGGGCGTGTAATAGTCCGCCTTAGCGGTCACATGCAGGGTCTCTTTTACCGCCTTGGCGCCGTCCTTCAGGGCAATGGTGCCGTCTGCGCGCAGGTCATAGCGGGCGGCGGCGTCCCCGGTCAGGGTCATGGCAACGCTGTCCACCGCGTTGCTGCCGCCGTTCAGCACAAAGCGCCCGGGCTGGGCAGGGTCCCATTTCTCTGCGCCAAAGGCAAGCGTCGGGGCGGCGGGCTGCTCAGCCGCCGCTTCGGCCACAGGCTGCAGCTCCTCCGCGGCAAGGGCCGTCGTTTCCTCGGCAGTGGTTTTCTCCTCGGCGGGCTGCTCCTCGACGGGCTGTTCCTCGGCGGGCTTTTCCTCGATGGGCTGCTCCTCGGCGGGCTGTTCTTCAACAGGCTGTTCCTCGGTAGGTTTCTCCTCTGCGGGCTGCTCCTCGGCGGGCTGCTCGGCGGGGGTTTCTGCGGGCAGCTCCACCGTGTTATCCGGCAGCTCGCCTTCCTGCTCTGCTGCAGGCTCTGCCACAGGCAAAGCCTCCTCCGCATAAGCCGCAGGGGTCACCATGCCGGCACACATACCGACTGCCAGCAGACCGCTTAACAACCGCTTGACTTGTTGCTTTCGCTTCATGGGCTGATGTTTCCTTCCTTCTTTTACTAGTTGTGTTTTGCCTTTGTAAGGCACGGTCCGGTACTGTTTCTCCTCCTTTTGCTGCCTTTTATCTGCCGTTTCTCACGGCATTTCCAGCGCGTCATAGCGGGCCTGATCCAGCACAACATCCGCATTCTGCGTCCGCTGTTCCAGCAAATCTGCCAGCTTTTCCCGCGCGTAGAAAACCTTCAGGCTGTCCTTGGCCTGTTCAAAGGACTGCACTCCCTCATCCTGTACACCCAGCAGGGTGACGGTGGCCTCCTGCCCGTAGTAATCATATGTAAAGCTCTGTCCCGGCTGCATAGCTGTGAAATAACCGTAGATCAGATCCTCGGTCACGGTATCGGTCTTGCCGATCTCTCTTGTATTCTGGGTCAGTTCCTGCAGGGTGCCGTCGGCGGGTTCTATGCGGTAGCGGTAGGTCGTGCCAAGGCTCAGCACCTCTTTGTATTCCTCATAAACCTGCTGCAACTCGGCCTCGGTAGGGGCAAGCTGCTTTTCCATAGCAGTTTCCATCTCGGCAGAGGCATTGTCTGTCAGGTATTGGTAGTAGGTAAACGGTGTAAAGGCATTCACACCGTAATACACTTCCCCATTCTGTTTTTTGGCTGCGCGGTCCTCGTTTTCCGCCTGCATGTCCTGCATCATTTCCGGGTAATCCTTGTAGTCCAGCACGTCCTGTTCCGCCGCCAGCAGCATGGTTTCCTTGGCAACGACAGTCGCCTGCAGGGCACGCGCTTTGGCAAAAGCAAGCGGTGTCTGTCCATCAACCTCGGTATGCCAGAACTCCCCGTCCGGCTGCATCTGATACTGCGTCCAATAGTAGTTGGCGGTTACAGCCTTCTGGTCGCGCAGAAAAAGCAGGTATTCTTCCTCGGTCACGGCGCAGCCATCCACCGTCAGAAGCGCATCAGCGCTTGAAGGTGCGGATACTTTCGCTTTTTGCCGGCAGGCTGTCAGCCCCAACAGCAGGCAGACAGCCGCCGCGCCCAACACAGCCAACCGCTTTGTACGCATTGTATATTTCATCCCTATCCCTCTATCCATAAAAAACAGCAGAAAAAAGGGCGGGCGGTTTTGCGCCCACCCATCTTACGGTTATCGACGCCGAAACCATTGCATGGTTTCGGGAGCGCGCATAGCCATATCGGCCATGCTTTTTGCCGTATGGTTTTTCTTACTTCCCCGCTGTGCGCGGGAGCTGCGCCTTTTTATGGCTTAATTTTACGCTTTGCCGTTGTTTGCGTAAACACAAAAAGCCACACACTTGTTGTACTATTTTCGGCGTTTGTATTTTCGGCTAGTACTTTTTTACAAAATAATACTATTTTACAAATTTGCTCTGCGAATTGCGTCGCAAAAATTCCGCACGGCGGCGGCATCTTCCCTTGCGCAGCATTTATTTAAGGTAATACCTCATAATTCTAAGTGCCGATACGGCGAGCGAGGTACGGCAGCTGCTGATCCAAAAGCCCGGGCTTGGTTTTGAAGCAGCGCCGCACAAACTGCAAGATGACGCAGGAGTTTATCGCCGAAACCCTGAGTGGAAGCCGGCAGCCGGTCACCAAATGGAAAAGCGGCGCTTCTGATAATGACTCTACCAGCTATACAGACTTGTTGTTTATGGACAGATCTGTTACCTTGAGCGACTTTCCGGCATCAGCGCTAAAAATGCCTGATGAACAACTGTCGGCTAATCTTGTCGAATCCGACAATCCGTTTTTGACCACCATTTGACCACTACTGCGCAGTCGCCCCTCAAAATGCCGAAAAAGCCTGTTGTGACAACCAACAACAGGCTTTTTCTTATTTCTAGCACAGTTGGGTAGAATCGACAAATTTCACGCTTCAACGTTTGTCTGCACTGCCCTGTCGTAGTTCTCCGACCCGGAAGGCCAGAGGTTCGAATCCTCCCGGTCGCACCAAGAGCAGCACCTTATGGGGTGCTGCTCTTTTTGTTTTGCACGGATTTTATGGGGCAGTAAAAGAGGGGGATTCGAACAGCCCGTGCCCTGCGCAATCAGCAGGCTGGCGTTCGTATGCCGTAGGCTATGCACATTCAAATCCAACAGCAAGTTGTTAGCTTTCAAAATCAGCTTGAAACGATAGGTGAATGCTCAAGTTTGATAACTCAACAATTAACTCTCATTCAAATAAATCTTCCTGAATTGTCGTTAGTGTTTTCCTCTCCTGACGGTAATCCTGTTCTTGCAAGTTGCTCTCTCTCAGCTGTTTATCAAGGTCATTGATTTTTCTCTCCAGCGATTGCGCAAGGTTGTTTACCTTATCAATTTCAACAGACTGGTCGATGCCCTCCTTTTCCAGTTTTGCCGCAGCGGTTCGGTATGCTTGAAGTTCCATGCTATGCTGATTGAAATACTCTGTTTTCTGATTTAAGGGCTTAGCGACATACTCCATCCACACAGATTTGTAAGTTCTGCATATCTGCAAATGTTTTGCAGCCGCGGCATAGGCTGTTCGTTTCTGCTTCATTGCTGCAATTTCATTCGTAAGTCCAATCTGCTTTTTGCCAAGATCATAGATAACCTTATCATAGTCACCTGCGGTGCGAATTTGATTGTCTGCCATCCCTTGCAACATTTTACCGAGAAACCTCGCGTTTTCGATTCCTGCTCGGCGTTCTACCGCCGCTATTCTTCTTTTTAGATTTGGACTTTCAGATGTCGGATTTATAGAAGTTCCCAAACTCTCCGAAAGGTGCATTCCTTGTATATTCAATCTTTTCTTTGAATCTCCAACAGGAACATAATTGTATTGCTGATTGGGGTACAGAAGTATCGTGCACTGCCCGGCCATAGAATCACGTTCAACGTATTTTTCTGGAATAAATAGCCGCTCAATACCGTGTTTTGACAAACTGAGCGTCACACCCCGCAACGACATAGCCTTTATTTGATTTTCCGTCAAATCAATTCGTATAGGCTGTACGTTGTTTTCTTCATAAATTTGCTGGATCAGCTTCGCGCCTCGAATCGTGCCGTGGGTTTCGTCCTCATAAACCAAGTCATAAGAGAAGTCGTTTCCGACGTTGAAAATGATTTCGCCATCCGGCGAAGTTGTTACTTCACTTTTGTTGACCATTAGTTTGGCGGGGTTTCCATTGTCATCGTGAGCCTGAAGAACCAAACCATTTTTTCCCGCAGACAGAATTTGGCGGCTGCTTAACTTCACCGCTGCCGTACAAACTTCTGGATACTGAATCGTCAATTTTTGATAGCGGTCGAGCAGCGAATTCTCTGCCCCATCAGAAAGCTGCATTTTTCCATTCTTCAGCGCGTACTCAATTCCTTCACTGGTGAATTCGGAA
>ERZ870052.499-NODE-499-length-15472-cov-31.517830_pt1 | contig 15472 bp, 10 predicted proteins | sample MGYA00520889_ERZ870052 | MGnify/ENA primary metagenome ERZ870052 (study PRJEB32232, sample SAMN07284988) | human gut metagenome | biome: human-associated habitat; material: feces | host: Homo sapiens | place: Tanzania | collected 2014-08-14 ...
ATATGGTCAAAGAAGCACAGGCAATAATCATCGTATGCCTCCATCTTCTCAATCTCAGCCATCTCTTTCTGTGCCGTAGCAACAGATTCTAAAGGAGTGGCTTCATCTCTTAGCACCTGTGCCAATTCTTTCTCCACTTGATAAGTGAAGAAATCGTCACCATCACATTCTTGGTTGTTATACACTTCCAAGCGGCTGTATTCCTCTGCTACGAAGCGCAGAAAGTCCAAACCGTCTCTCACAGCTTTCTTATTCTCCTTGGTATCTACCATGGACTTGAACTGTTTGTATTTTGTGTAGGATTGTATCATTCTTATTCTACTTCAAATATTCTATAAAAATCTTTTTCACATAGACTAAGTTCATTTTCCACCATTGCCAACAAAATAATACTGCGATGATGAGTATTGAAAGTAACAAAGTCCACGAGCAACCAATAATAATCGTCAAGAGAACAGAAGAGAATATATGTCCAAAGAATAGATTCCTTGCCAAAACTGATTGATAGTAAAACTCTTGATACTTGTCTGTTTCTGTTGCTTGTTTTGCCTGTGCCAGACCTTTTTCAGCCTTGGCGTTATCAATGAAACCTGTCTCTGGTAGTTGCAGTTTATGCCGTAAGTCACTGATTTTCTCTATGGAAAACCTTTTGAACGAATTGTTCAATACTAACCGTGAAGGACGCGGCAAACCACAACAATAAAGTATATATTCTATGCCTCCACTGATTATCTCATTGATATAGCCTACTATGAAAGCTCCCAACAATATGAGCATGATCAATAAGGCAGAGATTTTACTTATACTCTCACACATATCCTTGTCTATCTGATAATGTGTGCAAAAATATCCCATACATATACTACAAAGAATGTAAAATCCCGGAATAAGGATTTTCATCGTTTCTTGCCACCTATAGCTCATTTCTTTTCTTCTTTAGCTTGTTCAACATATTTATCGTACTGGTATTTATATCCTGGTGGTGGATTCTTGAATCCATTCAAGGCATCCATGTCTTCCGATTGTGCCTTCCATAAGGCATCAACAGGTATAGAGACTATTTGTGTGGTAAATAGGTCATGTCCCTCGTGCTTATAGCTGTAACGTTGATATTCATGTTTCGCAGGAGTAAAACAAACGGAGCCTCCGTAATGTCCAGAATTACATATCACGACATTACAATACACCAATCGTGATATGGCCTCTGCCAGGAAGTAAAATGATTTAATGTCCTTATTGTTAGCTATAATCAGAAGGTGCTGAATACGACCTTTGTAAATTGCGTAGCGCTCAATATCATAAAAGTCTGCACAGATAGACACTCCAAGTTTGCCATATTCCGCCAAATCAACGATATAGAACTCGTTGCATGGCACGAAAGACATGTTCCAATCTTGATTGATGATTTTCAGTTCCTCTCGTGAGGCAAAATGCTTTCCGAAATAGAAGGATGTCGCTTTGACTTTTCCAACTTGCTTCCCATGCGGCCAATCTCGTGGTACATAGAATATAGCTCTGTTGCCAACTCTGTCCTTATCATATCGTTTGAAATCCAATCCTGCAACCACAATGGCTCCCATCTTTTGAGCATAACTTTTTATGCGAGACTCAAAATAAGTTGCTACTGCCAACTCTGGTATGATAACAATATCTGGTTTCTTTGTGTCCGACATCTCTTGGAAAGATGCAAAAGCCGCTTGTATTTGTCTCCAAATAACATTTGCTTCATATACATCCATTTGTGGAGTATCAGACCAAGCCAAATTGGGATTTACGATTGCTTGTATAACACCTATCTTCAAAAACTTTTCCATCAGATTTTTATCATTACGAGTTGGCGAGTTTCATGATGAGCCACTGAGATTTGATTTTTCTCCAATTCTTTCAGCGAAGCATCCACTTCTTTGTATAATTCTTCTAGGGTTTCAATCTTAGCATCATTAACTTGTTGAGCGCAAGCAACTCCATTCAAGATGCTTTTAAGCTTAATCGTTTCTCTGTTTTCCAAAGACAAACAAGCAGAAACAATATCGTAGTTGTAAGAAGAAACCTTTCCTTTTTCCAATAAACGATAAAGCACCGATTGCCACTCATATCCATATTCTGGTCTATTGAACACCCAAGGTAGAGTGTATTCTTTCGTTAATAATTGTAGAAAAATGATCCCCAAGCCATATATTGCTCCTATCATTGGAAAGTAATCATTAGAAGAAAATGACGGATACCTATACATGGTATCCAGAAAGGAAACTTTTACTGATATTTCAATTTTTTTCTGAGGCGAAAGCCAACTATCCCAATCTTTTAGCTTCAAACACTCCTCTCTTCCTATCAATATCGAAGCAGGATGGAGTGGAATTGTTTCAATACGCTCAATATTATCATAATAATATTTTATGATTGATTTCATAATTCGTGTGGCACAATATTCAGAACACAATGCATTACCCAAAATATTGCCTTCTTTTTCTTCAATTTTCCTTACCTCTTTTATCCATTCCATCAATGATATGTTATCATCTGTGTCAGACATTTTTTGCTTTGACAGCGCAAAGCTTCTGACAACTTCATTCGACGAATTCTGTCCCCAGACAGACAAAAGCAAGCTTTCTTGTTGTTGCCTAGTGAGTTCCACTTTTGCAAAATTTTGTTTTCCAAACTTGGACATAGGAATCTGAGGAATACAAGTGAAAAGGAGTTGAACAAAGTATTCAGAATTAATATCAGCTTTGTTTAAATCTACCACCAAATAGTTTGGCACAAACAAGTCCGGACTTGGTTTGCTTCTATTGAATCGTTCAATATGCCATAGTAGCCAAAACGATGAATCCAAATCCATATCATGGTAATTACAATCATCCAAATAGCTATTGCCTTCCTCATTCTCTTGATATTTCTTTAATGAAATTTTTACTCGGTCTACCAAGAACTTAGCATCTTCATATAAATAATGATGTATTCCACTGTAGCCATCACTATTTTTTTCATATTGTTCTAAGAATAATTCATCTAAGATCTTTCTGTAAGGATCTTTATATCTATTCATGGAAAGACGAGAGATTGCCTTTAGCACTTGTAAAGCCAAATGAATGTCCATTACCGAGACAATATACTCATACCCTAAAGGATGTATACAATCATCTTTATTAATTTTAGCCAATATCAAATATAGTGTTTGTATCTTATCTGGTAAATGAAAGATACAGTAGTCCAATATTCTTAGCCACATCTTTGGCTTGTCAGGAATTTCCTTGACAGAATAGACCAACAAATGAAATATTTTCTCTTCTATTTTCCGAATTTCCTTTCTTGAATCTCCAATAGCACTTCTTATTGATTCATAGATATTTTTGCCTTCATTTGTAATCACATCAAGAACAGGCTGGTCTAAAGTCTCAGGATAATCGTCACCTTTAGTAAAAATCAAAGAGCACAACATTTTCTCAGTTACTTTATCTTTTAATTTCTTTCCAGAAACAAACTCCAACCATTTTTGCCGTAATTGATGGATCTTATCATAATCTACATTGATGTCAGATGTTAATCGTGACAACATGGTACAAGCGAATGAAGTTCTAGTTCCTTTCTTAATTTCCTGGTCAGGAAAATCTGTAACCAACAACATTTGTAAATCTCTGAATACCATACTAAACTCATTGATACTTAATAAATCCAATGGCATCCTTGCTATTTCAGAAATTTTGTGTAGGGTTTGTGTGAGAAGAGGTGCAGGATATTGTGAATCAAGTTTAATAGGTTCTTTGTCGGTCTTGGACTCATTCACTTTAAGCCCTATTTTATAGAGTTCTTGTACGTACCATTTTTCCCATTCAAGTAATTTCTCTTTATCTTCTGATAAAAACAAATGGTCATCCACATATCTAAAGTGCAATATATGATGTTTCGTATCACTTTTAAGTTTTTCCACAACTTTCAAATCTATGTCTAAGAGATATAAATTGGCCAAAGCGCCAGCAACGATCAATCCTGTTGGCAAGCCATCAAAAACAACATCTCTGCTCAAATCCATTTGTGCCAACTCTTCATCTGAGAATGGATGTCCTCCAAATCCATCATAAGAGATATCAAACTTTGTGATTGACTCTATCAATAAAGTAAAGTTTGGGTCATTTATAGGGAAAGATTTCAATAGTTTATCTCTGATTCGATTCATCTTTACAGAAGGATAGAACTTTTCTATATCGATAGACATATAATAAAGTTTGGGGTAATAACCGTTTTTTGGAAAATAATCTTTTTCCAAATAAGGTACTTTGAAGACCGAATTCACTTGCGCCTCATTTTCTGCGATAGTTTCGAGGCAAGAATCATCACATACATCTTCATCTTTTTCCCCTGGAAAAGCTTTTCGTTTGATACTAGCTGCTAATACATGCCTATATAAAGGCCATCCTTGGGTCCATCTACGATAAAACAGCTTAGAAGTTGTTCTGTAGACACCATAAATCCAATTTTTGTTTTCGTCCCTCCAAGTATTTAAGTATAAACGATTACCATAACTCCAAGCAGGCATATCCTCCTCAAAGTAAGGTCCTAATACGCCATATACAGCCATCCAAACAATCTGGTCTTCTACATGAATACAGAATGATTGTCTGACACGAAGTTCTTCATGCTCATTTTCTCCATCATCCTTGACAACTTTCTTGCCTTTGGGGTAAGGGGCTGGTTTTATCGGTCTCATTTGATAAGTTCCCGTCTTCATCTTCTCTGACAATTTTTCTATATTGTTCAGAAGATTGAACTTATAAGCAGATATTTCCAATTCGTCAAACCAGACATCACCATGATGATAAGAGTTCTCAACTCTTCGCCATGCCAATATAAGATTCTCCCTACTACAGATGGTCTCAAATATATTATTTTGGATTTCTCTCATGACGTTTACTCAAATAATAATCCGAATAATCCTTATATTTTGTATCTTTTCTGATATTATGAATGCAATTACCTATTTTCTTTAACGTCTTGTTTATTTTCTCGAACAAAGTATTTCCTGCCTCATCATTGTCAATATACATAAACAGTGTCTTATCTCTCAAAAAATCAGCATACTCCGGACGGAAAGAACCTGCGCCAGGCAAAGCGATAGCTTTCTTGCCTTCCGAAAGAAAAGCTATACAATCAGTTACTCCTTCAGCAATATATACTTTATCAAACTTTTCAGATGACTTCAAAATAGGCATATTGAACATTAAAGGACTGATACCTTTGCAGTTATTGAATCGTCTTTTGTCACCTTTCTCCAACTTTCCGAGAAAGCGACTTTGTATATTTTTAATACGTCCTTCCATATCATAATATGGAAACAATAGGCAAGGCACTCTAAACACAGGATGCAAACTATTTCGGTATTCCATTAAAACACCTGCTTTCAAACATCTCTCTTTGGAAAATGTTGCAGTTAATACTGTAACGAACCTTTCTGCATCAGATATGCTTCCCACCTTTAAAGAAGAAACTACTTCTTCTGAATATTCTCTATCAACAAATAGGAATTGTCTTGCTTGCTCTGATAATCGAGATTTGTTTATTATCCAATTCAAGACTTCTTCATCTACTTGTTGATAGGTAGTTTCTTTTGGGGTAGATGCGACCTTTCTTATAGGAGCCTTTTTTAATTTTATCCCTTTGCTTTCTGGTATTGATATATTGAATGCCCGAGATAGCCAAACACATGCTTCTTGAAAAGTATAATTGTTGTATCTCTTGACAAGCTCTATACTATGACCACCTATACCACAAACATAACATTTCCAAGAATTATTGCTTTTTTTGAAGTGAAGGCTTGGATTATGGTCTTGATGCATAAAACACAGTGCTTTGTTTCGAGAAACTGTTAAACCCAATTTCTCAGCAACATTATAGACACTTAAAGCATCTAATTTTTCAACAATATATGAGGGTATATAAACCATTACGTTCTTTTTTGTTTTTGCTATATACTGTGTTTCGCTTTATACTATTGCTTTCTTTTAGAGTAATCTCTTAATGATAGTATTTTTATCCTCAACACCTTTGGCATATTTCCTGAGTATGTTATGCACCATGGCGGCTCCATTCCGCCAAAGGTGAGAAACAGACTGTCGGACATTGCTCTCCGTAGAAGGTGTGCCAGGTGAATGGCTCGAAGTCGAGGTGCCAGAGGAAGGATTTGTGTTGGGTGTTGTTGAGTTCCATCATATTTATTTTAATGATTTTGGCAATTCTTCGCCTAATTCTTTTAGCACCAGCATGAATTTATCTTTTATATCCTTTTCTTTAAAATACTCATCTGAAACAAAATTTAGAAGAGCTATAGGATGTTTCGAATTGCTAAATACATCAATGACAGCTTGAACAAACTCCTTATCTATAGGAATTTTGTAAAAATGAGAAGAATAAAAGGACATTGAATAGTTAATCTCCTGATACGCTTCATATTTTTGAGTTTTATTTGAATCCAAGCATTCATTAATAAACATATTGAAATACCCATGTTTGTGCAAAAAATCGATTTGGCTTTCTGATATATGGTAGAGACCTTTATTATGTTTTTTCATATAAATCATCAGATTTCGTTGCAGTTCATCCAAGTCTTTATCTTTTATCATTCCTCCAGCCAACATGTTTGCCCATACCGCTCCCCAATTGTTTATCATTAGCAAGCTTTTCTTTGCGAAAGAGTAAGCCTCCTTTTGCGATACAAGCTCTACGACTGTTTCTGGGTATTCATCTATGAATCCTTGTATTCGTTCTTCGTCTTGTTGTAGATACTCTACAACACTCTCCTTTATATTTCCATCCGTTCTGTCATACAGTTTTTTAAGAATCGCATAAAAATCGAAACGATATGCTTTTCCCAACACCTTTCTTAACTCGGAAATAAATGAAAGCATTTCCTTTGGCTGCACCATTGAGGTGATTTTGTCAAGAAGAGGTTCTATAGGATCATTAGGTGATGTTTTTAGCGGATCAAAATACATTTCAAATTCTTTTATTAAAGTGTTCATTCCACCTTCTACACTGATATTTAAGAGATATTGTACTATGAAAGCATAAAGAGTAAGCGTGTGAGCCTTTACAAAACAGTATTCCTTGTAATGAGCACATACATTTCGTAAGTTTCTCCAATGCTCAAACTCTTTTCTTACATTATCAGGTATAACCAGTATTAATGGTAGTTTTTGTCTAACTACAGCAGTATAATTTGTATTATCCCAATCATTTGGATCATTCAAATTCTTCAGCAAGTCTTTCCATTCTTGCAACGGAAATCCTTCTGGCATCTTACTATGTCTAATGGTTTCCTTTATCTGTACCATCATTCCTTGATAAGCCAACAGATACGAGGGCCTGTCTATATCATTTTTGAAGCACTTCAATGAATCCTTAAATAATCCTATGGCATCGGGGTATAACAGTGCTTCATTCTGTTTGATCCATATTTCAAATGCTTGTATCATATTGGATATTATTATTAAAAACTTCTACTTGAATGCTGCGATTGTAACAATAATCTCTCGCAAAAAAGTACTTATTTCTTTCAGGTCATCAGATTGTACAGGAGTTCCTTTGTAACTTTTTTCTTGTATTTCGTGCAATTTATCTATTGCGTTAGACATACACCGTATTCTTTTTCTATTCGTGTTCATAAAAGGTAATAGAGATCTAAGCCCTTCGGCTATAGCATCAATACTTTGTATCAACTGCCTGCTAAATGTTATGTCATCTTCAAGGTGCTCTAAATAAGAATGTGCTTCTGTTGTCAGAGAAAATAAAAGACTTTCTGTTATAGCATCTCTATTTACTGAACCTTGAAAACGTGACATTTTTGTAACAGACATTATGTGTAAGTATAATTGCAGAATATTAAAATATTGAAGATCTTTATTCAACTTATTTGTAGCTTCCTTAATCTTTTTATCAACACGTTTTGGTTCAGATTCTATTAAATTTTTGACATTCTCTTTTAAAGTCTCTATATCGCTTATTTTTCCATCAATCTCTATACTGTTCTTTTCTAGTGTTGATGACATTTGTTTTAGAAATTCAGTATCATGCTTCCAATTATAGCACGCCAACACGATTGGAGTAAAACCACAAAGCAAGCCTAATATCACCAACCACAAACTTATTGCTCCATTAAATTTGTTTATGATATTGTTTGTTTCTTGTCTAATGTCCCCTTGACTAACTTCAAGATCATGCTCAACCTTTGTCAACATCCTTTGATAGTAATCTACGGCAGCATATAAAGAATCATTTTTCAAAATCATCATTTTCATAGCGTTTGTCACTGAAACGGAGTCAAAGTGCATACCTTCTGCCATTGAAACATTAATCTTTGCCTGGGGTATTTTCTGCTGCGCTTGAATAAGACTATCAGACGGGGTAGTTTTTTTGCTGACATCAATCTCTGTGTTAGAGCACTTGATTAAAATGGTAGCAACAAGAATAAACAATAAGCAACTTGCTACTCCCAAAGCAATACCATGTCCCACCCTATGATATTTTATTAAACCTTCTATATGTTTCTTAAAATCTTTCATGTCAATTATATCTTTCTATTAGCTTATACCCCTTTAAAGTATCATTATAATCATCTGGCAAAAGTTCTTTAGTATCTAAAAGCCTTCCCATGATATAAGATACATGTGGCGCATCTTTTGCCGAAAAGACTTCCTTTAAGCCATTTAAAACAACTTCATCATGTGTAAACATAATGATTTGTAGATTATCAACGCTCTTTTCTACGACTTTTTCAAACGATTTAAACATTTGAGAAAAAAATAAGTCAATATTGATAGTGTTGTCAAAGTCGCTAGCAGTAAATACGTCATCTATTATTATAGGTGCTATCATATTGTATTTTTTCATCATCATAAATGCCAATGATATTTTTACAGATATGGCAAATAATTTATATCTAAAACTGTTGTAAAACAAATGAGGAGTTGTTTTGTATGTAGCGGAAATCTCTGGGCAAGTTATTTCCGCAAAGAACCCATTGTCTTTTTCAACAATATTTATGACTTCGTTTTCACTATTACCGCTTATTTTTGTAAAAGTGTTCAATACCGAAACTATAAAATCGTTGCATCCACGTAGGTATTCTTCACAATCCTGCTCGTACTGGTGTTTCAACGAATTCTTGAATTTTCGAACAACATCTTGGATATGTTCATCTGTGATGAAAATTTTGAAAGTTTGGTTTTTCTTCAGAATCTCTCTCTTTAATTCAGAATCCGCACGACGTATTATATTCTCCAAGGTACGCTTTGCTACTTTGTTCAAAGCATGTGTTTCACCGACATTTGCTTGTTGGAAAGGAGCTAGCAATTCATTCATATAGTTCTGCATTTCCTTGACAAGCACTTCTATATCTGTCATTCTATCAAGATTACTTAAGGCACGTAGTAATTTTGCTCCGCTTAACATCGCAAAACGTTCATAATTTTGGATTTGAGATATGTTACTTTCGAAATAATCCAAAGTAATCAAAAAATTGTTTTCTGTAAAAAATCTACCCAACAGAATGATTGTTTCTTTATTAGCTAAAAAATTTCCTATCTTTCCACTTTTCTCATCTGTTTTGATTGGGTGTTTTGCCAGAAAATCTTGAAGTAATCCTATTTTCCCTAAATATCTAGTATAATTAGAAAATCCTTGGCAGGATATTCTCAAAATATCATTCTGCAAGGTTTCTATATTGTATGTTTCATGTTCTATTGTTGGCAGTTCTAAGTCTTTGTCTATTTGAATTTTTAATTCTCCTTCCAGTTCATCAATCAAGGATTTCACATCCTGTAGCCCAATATTTTTTATGTATGTCTTTTTCAAGTCATGCTGCATGCATATTTCTCTCAAATCCTTCTCACTACAGAAAAAAGAAGACATATCAACAATGCTACTGTTTTTCAGGCGCGCACTATTTGTGGCAATTTTTACATACCCGCCATTTTTCTTTTGTGTATTTAGTTCTGCTCGAACATCAATTTCAGTCATAGACATATTTCCATATGGCAGATAATTTTCCACATTAGTTATACCTCTAACAGCCATTGCACTGATAGGGGATATATTGAAAATATATTCAAGAGCAGTAAAGATGCTAGTCTTTCCTGTACCATTTTTTCCAACAACGAAGACAGAGGAGCAATTGCCTTGTTTACCAGACGTCATATCTAATAGATAGGGGTGTGTTTGGTCTGATTTATATTTGCGAAAGTTTTTTATCGTCAGATTTCTAATTCTATTATCCTTATATATTTTGTAACTTCCCAACTTACTGCTCCAATCAATAGGTTTATTGGAAGAATTGCCCATTTGTAATTTCTCATAAAAATGAGTAGCATTAAAATGACCTTCTTTTAGCACTAAATGACAGAATACTAGAACTTCCTTTGAATTATGGTATTCTTCGGATAATCTCTTTAAATATTTATCTATCAAATAACTCATATATAATTTCAGAATTTAATAGTTTGTCCAAAAGCATTATCGCTTTTGCATTTTTAGTTCCCTTACATTCATCTATCATCTTCTTTATTGGTGACAATAGTGGATAACCTTCAATATCTTCTTTTGCTTTAGACAAATCTTTTGTAACTATGATCTCTGAAAGCATATTAAGAAAGGCAATACTGTCAGAAGCTAATAGTTTACTATCGTGGTCTTGCACTTCAGCTTTCAGTGCATCTTCTTCTTTCGGTATTTCTTGGAGGCTTTTCTGAAGACTAATTTGGTTATATTGATTTCTTAGATAACATGTATATAAGCTATCCATCATATGGCTTATCTTGTCGGATAACACCAGTTTTTCTTCTATCATAAAATAAATCAGTTTCTTTACTTTGTCTGACAATTTTATGTTGTTCTGTTTTTGTTTACTTTTTGGTGCATCCACATGCTCTTTGAAATATAGATTTAAAAATAAAAAGGCTGGAAAACTATCTTCAAATTTATTGTTCCAATTTACGAGTGAAATTAGACTTTGAGTTATTTGATTGGTTATGGTGTTTGGTAATACAAGACCTTCTTTCAGTTCTTGATCCAACAACTCCTTGTTCGTTGAAATATAGTCATCTGTATTTTTTATAAGGAAAAGTTTTTCCATACGCTCCGTAATGGAAACATCCTCATTATCTATTGTTGTACAAAGTTGAAAAGAGGAATCCTTATATTTGATAAAAATGTTTTCTTCGCAATAGTTGCTTAATTGGTATTTATCAAACACCCAAGATATTAAATTCTCAAATAATCTTTTATCCAATTTATTGTAACCTATATGCATGGTTAGTTTATTGAGATAGTAGAGGTAAAATCTGCACCAATTTCCAATGAAATCATGTTCATTTTCTCCAGAGCGCATAGCTCTTACCCATATTTTACCATTATTTTCCGTATTTACAGTAATATATTGTGGTACTATCGTGGCTCTATCGATGTATTTGTCAACCCATGCATGAATTTTTAGAAAATCTTGTTGGCGAGGTGCTTTACTATATAAAGTTAGCACATTCTTAATAGAAGAAAATGTATGACCATATTTCAATCTCTCGTTGTCCAAGACGATGAAATCTCTGTTCATTTTATCTATCATCACACATTGAAGATAAATTAAACTGGTAAGTTCTTCCTCTAAATTGCCTTGGCATTGAGCGATATATTTTTTCTGCATAGCATAATAATAATCTTCATATTCAAACTTGGAAGGCAAAAGTTCTTGCTCTCTTAGTTTATGGACAGAAGAAACGAAATAGGTACCTTTCTTTTCAACAATATCTTCAGATAGCATATTGTTTATAATAGAATATGCTTCTGCTGCATTTTTTGTTCCTATGACTTGTTCTAATGTATTATGTTTCACAGAAAAAGAGAATTCTGTCATTCCAAATATTTTATTTAAAGCATCATCTAGAATATTTCTCTTTTCCAAAAAAGCGAGAACCGAGCATATATAATTATACCAGATACATAGTACTCTATAATATGCATTATCTTTTCCTCTGTCATCATATAGAGTGGAAATGTCATTTTTAACAAGATTCCATATTGTCTGGCATCCGATATTTCTCCACTCAATTGTACCATCTAAATCTTCTTGCGAAATATCATAAGCTGTTATAGAGGATATAGTTAAACGATTACCTCGTATATAGAAACGTATTTTTCTTAATTCACCAGTTGATCCTATATTCCAACCAAACTCAAAACAGCCTCGTTCATCTTGATCTATCTCAATTGCCGTAATTTTATATGTTTTCTTCGTCCTGTTATACAATTCGGCATAGAAATTACTGATATCTTGTGGTGAGTTATATGGCAGTTCTATTTCCAATGCAGGAAACTCTATCTCAAAGGGTGTATATTCTTCACAAAAACATTCTGCTAATGATTTAACAAAATAATGACCATATACTCTTGGTTGGATACTTGCCTTTAAATTGTTTTCAAAGGATAAGGATGCTTCTGAGGCTTTAACACAGCATATTGGAATGATGTTGATATTATCATTATACGATTTTATAAGATTATAATAATAACTGAATGTGGAACCAAAATAGATAGCATCATCCATCAATATAATGGTCTTTATGTCAGACCATTTTATAAACGGAAGTGCAATCTCTGTAAATATGTACAACTTATCCCAAATAGACGACAACTGTGGCTTCACCATATCCAGCAATCTTGGTGTCTTACGTGAAATCGCACATAAGAACACCTTGCCATCTGTCATTTCTTCTGGTTTGATATTGTTTACAATATTAATTAAGTTTGTACAAAATGAACCTATCACGTTGTCAAACGATTCATGTCCTTTGATTTTTTTTCTCTTTGGATATTCCATAATCTCACATGTCTTATAAAAACAGACTACTTAGCTCCTTCCCCGAAAAGAATCTCATAATAAAAAGAGGAGAGAATACCGTTCGCCATATATTGCTATTCTTTGTTTGCTTCCATTGCAAGGACGAACAAGTACCTGCCGAACTCATCGGTTAGTTGTATTTTGTCATTACCAAGCATCAGTCCGTTCAAGTTATACCCACCACGTTGAGTGACAGGTAGTTTGTATATCTCGGCATACTCTCTAGCTATGTCCATGACCTTCAGGTTCTTCTTTGTCCAAGTCTTTCCTAAATTTGTCGTCAGGTTATTCACCTTCACAAACCAAGGCCAACGGTCATTTGGCATCTTGGTATGTTTGGGAGAACTCATTACTTTGAAAACCGAGATGATCTTTCTTGCACCAACAGCGTAGGTAATGAGTATATCTCCAACACGCACAGCTTTTGGCTTTCTATTCGCAAAATGTTGTTTTTGAAACTTTTCAGAGTAGTCGCCATCAAAAATTTTGTGATTGTTAGAACCAATAGGCTTGATGAAGAATCTTGTTCCGTTTGGTATTTGAGGTAGTCTGAGTATGTCATCTATCTGTATCTCTTGCTGTTTCACATTCTTCCATCCTTCTTCACGAGTCTTGTTCACTCTTTTCTTTATCAGCTCCAACTTATCACTTGTCAGTTCAATATCTGCATCGACAAGCAACTGTTTTTCCATACAGCCAATGGCTTGGGTATCTTCAACTAGACATCCCCATTCATGATTTTGCTTTAATCCATGTTGTGTAAGATTAGCAGACGTTATGATGGCCGCAAATGGAACTTCATTATTCTTGAATATATACACCTTGCCATGCAGCATATTGTCAATGCGTATCTGCCAATTAATACCATGCTCTTTCATCACTTTGCGAAACGACAATAAGGAATCTATCTTTTCAATAACCTCATCGTTTTTCATTGTAGTGATGAATGTGATTTTTCTGGTAGAGTCCTCCTTTGATACGTTAGAAACAAACGTTTCAAAGTTTGGGAAACAGAAAGGACTTGCTATCAGTAATTCATCAGCTTGCTTGCATAAGGCAAGTAAGCAATCATAATGGTTGTGGCAAGAAGAGTTCTCTATGATTTGCATGATGTTATACTCTTCAATTTCAACTTCTTTTGTTTTTCATTCTCCAGAAGAAATGCCATGTTCTGAAAAATGGCTCACTTAGTGCTTCTGCAGGATAATATCTCACGAAGTGCATATTTCTCCATATCTTCAGGAAGTATTTCTTTGCCATTCCTTGTTGTGTGAAATGCCCATACTTGGTGAAGTGCTTTCCGAAGTTGCCACCATTCAGTATCTCTGCTAACAACAGCTTTCCTCGCTTTTCATCCATCGGAGCAATCATCTTCTCCTCTGATAATCCCAATGCCTCATACAGCACATACATTACCGCCCCAGCAAACTTCCATAATCCCAAATGCTTCAGTTCCTTCGGCAACCAAGTTAACATTTCACAGTTAACATTTAACATTGATACCGCATAGTAGTAGTCAATTATTTGTCTCATTCCAATCCCTTCATCGAAGAAATGATGATATAGATGCGTCAGTTGGTAAATCACGTTGAATGCCGTCGTTGGTATAGCTATTTCTCCAATACCATCTGGCAGGCTAACAACATTTGAACATTGCAAATCTGCATTCCGTTTGAACCATTTCTGCAAACGTGCATTATAGATAGGATTATTCATTGTACAAGGAAAGAAATGCAGTTCAACAGAAATACCGTCCATTGCTGTTCCCACATGCTGAAGCCTGATATCATCTTCCAAATCAAACTTCTTTGATGCATATTCCATGATTATTTTCCTGTTGGCATTCACCCATACATCCACATCACCTGGAGTACGAGAATAAGGATTCTGGTACATTATAGCATTCCCTTGTCCTTTCAAAATGCAACATCTGAGTCCATCTTCTGTAAGCTTTGAATAGAGTTTAGCAGCAACTTCATTCACATTAAGGTTTTGCCTACGTATTTGTTGCGACTTAGCCATCCAGGTCATCAACAGTTCCCTTCCAATCTGATTCTGTTTTAACTTATTTGAGTACTCCTTTCCCAATCGTTCAATGCCATCAAAACAGATTCCAATAATAGTTTGTTTTGTCGCAAAACTATATAATTGTCGCCAATCAATATTGGCAACAACTATACTCATGTCAACCTTGTCTCCTAAACAGTACCTCAAAAACAAAAAAATGGCTGTTGTTTGTGTCATTTCATCAATTACAAGTTATCACTTTTTGTACATGTCTTCATAATACTTCTGATACTCCCCAGAAGTAACATGATCCATCCATTCCTGGTTATCAAGATACCACTTCACGGTTTCTTCGATACCCTCCTCAAACTGGAGAGATGGCTCCCAGCCGAGTTCCTTCTGGAGCTTACGAGAATCAATGGCGTAACGCATATCGTGACCCTTTCTGTCTGTTACGTAGGTGATGAGATTCATATCCTCGCCTTCCTTTCTGCCGAGCAATCTATCAACAGTCTTGATAACCACCTTGATGATATCGATGTTCTTCCACTCGTTGAAACCGCCGATGTTGTAAGTCTCGGCAATCTT
>ERZ870052.501-NODE-501-length-15428-cov-6.391831_pt1 | contig 15428 bp, 13 predicted proteins | sample MGYA00520889_ERZ870052 | MGnify/ENA primary metagenome ERZ870052 (study PRJEB32232, sample SAMN07284988) | human gut metagenome | biome: human-associated habitat; material: feces | host: Homo sapiens | place: Tanzania | collected 2014-08-14 ...
ACCATTGCTGTTCCCGTACTGCCAATGCTTGCTTCTCCATGGAGTCCTCCTTGCTGCGTCTCTGTATTTTTTAGACTACTCTCAAAAATACATTTTTTCCATGGTACTATTTTCGCACTTTGGAGAGAGCAGGTGAAGACATGGTTTCATTAGGCGGGTACGGAAAATCCGTCTGTGGTTCACGCCGCAGGCGGTATTTTTTTTTGCCCACACGGTTCTTATATTCGTTACAAACTATATAGTAGGAACGCCAAAAAAACCGTGCGACCGTCCCCGGAGGGATAGCCACACGGCAATATCATCTTTTTATGGAAGCTGTGCTACCAATTTAAAAAAAGTTGGATATGCTGGTCTAGGAACCTCTAGCGGCTCCATTGCCTGCGGTGGAAACAAAGCATTAGGTATGTACTGCAAAATATCATCACATTTAATAAACTCAGAAGTTGGAATTGCAGTACCAATATCTCTAATGTTTCCGATGTTTAACGTAAGTGAATCTGCAAGCGAATCTGGATTTGTATCTTCAACAATTCTGCCCGGAAAAGTTAATCTTGCAAAATCAGTCACATTCTTAAGCGTGTCATGATCAAATTTTCCTTGAGCCAAATCTAAAGCAATACGAAACTCTTTTTGCCACGCATACGATGGTGATTTGCAAAATTCATTATAAGGGCAATCCATTGAAAGCTCAACATTATACTCGACTCGTTTAAAAGAAGTCCAAAAATCATCTCCAAACTGCTGGAGCATTTTTCTACAAATCCGAAACAAAAACTGCCGCGGGTTGTAAATTATCACTGCCGTATCGCCAAAATCCGATATTTGGGGATCCGGTTTTATAAATTGATGCTTATTTTCATCATACTCTAAAGCATATAAACAGTATATTTTTTCTCTATATGTCAAAACATCAATAAGCCCCACTTGGCTCGATACAATCTCAGAAATTATGCCACTTGAATCCTCTATATATGTATATGGATTATGATGAGCTTTAAATGAGCGGCAAAATCCTTCAAGCGAATCTCCTCTGAATTGATTTTTAGAATCATCACTTCTTCTTGATATATCTCCAAAGCAAGCAATGGCTCTCATAAATATTTCGCCATCCAAAAGTTTATCAGCCCATTTTTTATCAACCACTTTTACTAAGTAGTACGGATGCTCAACGTCTCCCATTTCAATTCCTCCGACAGCCTTAATGCTTTATTAATCTATAGCGATTTCTGTATTTAACACTGAATATTTGAATTTTGCATTATCAATGTATGAGATGCAATCCATCCATGGTTTCCATGCTTACTTTCCAATCTAACGTTTCTTCGCATTCTTAGCCACAGTACCATATTACTGTGTTGCCTGCTGCTCACCACGGAGAGGTGTGCAAAGTTTCGAGCAGCAATAGGAGCTCACGCCTCCCACAATTCATGTGATACATCCTACAATACTCTTGGAGGTGTAAATCACAGGAAGAATAAATTAGATTGGTTCGATGATAACTGGAATTGGGATGTACGGCCCACACGGGTACTGTAGGAGCTTCTGCTCTCTCCTACTTACCGGTGGCCTTGGAGAGTGAAAGAGGTGTGTTCGTATAAGTGGGGTGCTGATTTTCCAAAGTGTCCACGGTGCGGAACCACTATGGAACGTGAGTACCAACTCTTCTGCGACCGCTGCGGTCAAAGGTTGAACTGGAGTGGGTTTGATGATTGTGAAGTGAAGTACATAAGGTGGGATGGGCCAGAAAATGATGACGAGGTCAACGAGAAGTCTAACGCCGGCTGTAAGCAGGTGGATGACAGCAATCAAGAAGATACACCGCCAAAATAGACTGAAAGCCACGGTCCCCCGTGGCTCCAGTATATCACAAGTCTGCAAATAAATCAGCCTTGTACACGCCTTTTTCTAACATTTTCTTGAAGCTGTCCTTTACGGCTGCGACATCTCCATGGTAGGTCATTCCGTACCAAGTATCATTGGTCTTTAGAACCTTCACAGACATCTTGCCCTGCTCCAGCAGTTCACCGATAAAGATGGGGATCAAATACTCTGCTTTCAGAGGATTGCCCGGGACTTCTTTCTCAAAGAACTCTTTGAAGCCTTCCTCTAATGTAGTAAGGAAATCGGGAGTCAGGCCCCACATATTCATGGAAACCAGAGAATTCACATCCACAACTACGCCGTCTGCTTCTGCTCCGGTCGCTTTCTTTACAATATTCTTAGTCTCAACAACCTCGGTCAAGTTGCTCTGCTCATCCATCTTGCAGATGCCACGGGTCACGCCACCGTTGTCAGACAAAGTATTCTTCAGCACAAAGCCTGCCATACAAGACTCGCCGCCATTCACCAGATACTCATGGACAGCCTTGAAGCCTTCCTTGCCATAGTAATCATCTGCATTGATGACGATGAACGGAGTCTTGATGACCTTCTTCGCTGCAAGCACAGCCTGTCCAGTTCCCCACGGCTTTGTGCGGCCTGCCGGAATTTCTCCCGGAATATCATTGATATCCTGGAAAGCGTAGTCCACAGTTACATTATGAGAAGAGCAAATAGCAGCAATGCGATCATCGATGACCTCTTTGAATTCCTTCTCGATATCCTTACGGATTATAAAGACCACATGATTGAAGCCAGCCTCAATCGCATCATGGATTGAGTAGTCCATAATGATATGTCCAGCATCATCCACCGGCTCCAACTGCTTGATTCCTGTTCCGAAGCGGCTACCGATACCAGCAGCCATGATAAGTAATGTTGTTTTCATACCTTCTTCCTCTTGCTATCCTTTATTCCACTGTCACACTCTTCGCCAGATTTCTTGGCTTAATTAAATGTCATTTTGACTTTCTCTTTACTAATCGTTTAATTTTTTCTTTTGGATACATAATGATAACATGGATTATAACACCACATGGAACCATTACAGCTGCGTTTCCAATCAGACCCATCCATGTTGTCGGCTGTAACAGATGTTCAATTGCCAAGAAAGCACCAGACATTACAGCTGCCGAAATCAAATGTCTAATAATAACACTATAGAAAATGACCGGGCTTTCATTCAAACACTTTGCAGAGTAAATCGGGTTAAACGTCAAATTAATAGCAGTCATGATTACTACCGTAGTCAAAACAACTGCATATGCACCCAAATTCGTATACTTAAGCAGCAAATACATAGACCCAATGTTCAACAAACCGCTCGCAATTGTCAAAAAGCAAGGAATCTTTGTTTTTACAGTGAGTGTATTCACATAATACACCGGCTGAATTACACCAGCTGTAATAGCCCCTGCTACTGTGGCTAATGTCAAGCTATTAAGAAGCACATAATCCTGTGACGGCAACCAAAGTTTAAAATATAATGCTCCAAGTGAAAAAAAACCTGCAAAAGCAATATTAGAAAAAAGTCCGCATATTTTCATTGAATTTTGAAGCTCTTTTCTCAATATTTCTCTATTTCCAGACGCATATGCTTTTAATAGTCTTGGTTGAAACGGCTGAAACACCACTTGGTATAGCATAGTAAACATAGATTCTATTGTCTTCGCAACAGAAATTTGTCCAGTAGCTACTCCAGACAGCATCAAATTAGCTATAATTAAGTCCAATCCACTGTTAAGTGTATTTCCTAATGTATTAAGTGAATTCCAAATGCCATTTCCCATCATTTCCTTAATGATAGAAAACGAAACATCTTCCTTTTTGAATTTTAATTCCGGTGTAAGTTTAACCGTTACAATCTTACTAATTAAAAGCAAGACAACAGCCGTCGTTATTTTGCCTATTGTCACAAACCAAACTTCTGGTTTAAACAGTGAAAATAATATTAATAATACACCAGCATCACACAAATGGCCAATAACCTTTGCCGTTCCTGTTATGTCCAAACGATTCTTTATGTATGCCGCAGCGCCATATGGTGTGGTCACCGTTGTAATGATAAAATTAATGTACACCAGTATAAATAGAACCTTGACCGAATGAACCAATCGATCCGGTATATTCAAAAACAGTTCCAGCTTCAGCGTGACGAGTGCCATTACAACAAAAATAGAAAACGAAAGGATAACACAAGCCATCAATGATGAAGAAAAGTATTTATTAGCATCTTTTTTTCTTCCCTCATGATATGCAATAGATATAAATCTCACAATAAATGCCGTTAATGCCGTTGTAATAATCGTTGCGTATGTGACTGTTGTATTTGCAATAGATACAAAGCCATATGCATCAATTCCAATATTGTCTGTAATATACGGCGTTATAAAAAAATTAATTAAATAGCCTATTACCACGCTCAATCCCGATATTATGATTGTTTGAGCTAAACGCTTATATCCTTTTCCCATCATTCTGCCTTTCGTTCTTAATTAGAATTTCTTGCTTCTACTTTAGCAATACTCATATCTGCCAAGCGATAAACGCAATAAAGAAGAACCCAGCACTGTGTTCCACCTAAGACAGTTTCAAAAAGCATCGTTACTAGAACACCGATCATTCCCACACTGCCTACTAGTTTGTCCTTCTTGTCTTCACATTTAGATAATTTATCAAAAACAATGTAAATCATCGCAATCAATATCAAAAATAGAATTAATCCGCCCTGAAGCATCGTGTTTAAGAATTGATTGTGTGCACTTGTATATGACAAACTTCCTAATGCATTCCGCATACCGTCATCGCCAAGCACACCCCATCCAAATATAGGTTTTTGGATAAAAAGTACCAGAGATCTTAACCACACTGTCGTTCGGTTACTAAACGTCAGGTCCTTCCCAAACAGATCTGCTACAAGCGGTTTTAGGAATGTTGCATTTCCGCCGATTATCACCACACTAATTGCCATGTATCCAACTAAAATCCATTTTGGATTCCATTCAAAATCAAATATCGTTTTTTCAAAGAAAGACAGTGTAAATCCGACAGCCAGCACTGCAACTGCAACAATTCCAGTACTAGAAGCAACCAGTAGCATCGTGATGAAAGAAACAGTTATTGTATACAACAGTATAACTTTGTTCTTTAACTTACCTCTACTTGTATGAGCATCAGAAAACAGCATATACGTAATGATCAATAAGAGCAAATACCAAACAGTCTGGCTATTCTTATTGCCAAGTATCCACTGTCTCATGACATCTTTTGCTCCCCATTCATTCCACACATAATCTATTTGGTAAAGACCATTTGGAAACAGCACAATCGATGCCGTATTTGCGCTTAATATAATCAACAAAAATCCCCATATGCTTTTTAAAGCACTCTTCCCATATTTCTTTGTCTCCCATTCTACTGCACACAAAAGGATTATTATTTTCAAATTAGAAACCACCAAGTGATAATTTGCCTTATCTGTGAAATTATAATAGGAAGAACACACTAGGAGGATACAATACGCAAATGCCACACACATCCATTTTGATGGCCTATATCTATATTTTAGCAAAATACAGCCTGTTCCTATAAGCAGAATATTTTCAAGTACATTCAGTAATGAACTTGAAAAATAATCTGGTAACAGCATTATTGCCGCAAACATAAAAACGATCAATTTATTGACAGATACTTTCACTCGTGCACTTTCCCTCCAAACTAGCAACGTATTTTTAGGAGTTCTGTTTCTCCAATTATAAGACAACGTCCAATCCCCGCAGGCAAAAACAGCGTTTCACCCTTGCTGAAGCACATCGGTTTCTGATCAGCATCCATTGTTTGGACTTCTCCATAGCCATCCAGACACATTAGCACCTGAAATGAAGTATCCATTACCGAAAACGCAAAGCCCTTTGTAACTCGAATTTTCTCTGTCTCAAAGTACTTGCAACGGCAGAGAATTTCACGGGAGCATCCTGGATAATATTTTACCATTCGGGGTTTCTGGCTTACATCCGGTGCAACGCTCATATCCATAACTTGAACTGCCTTATCAAAGTGCAGTTCACGCTTTTTTCCATTTTTGTCCACACGGTTATAGTCATAAACCCGATAAGTCACATTGGAGCTTTCCTGAATCTCGGCAACCAGAATCCCTTTTCCAATTCCATGCACTGTGCCGGCAGGCACAAAATATGTATCACCTTTGTGGACTTCTACTTTCTGTAAATGTTTGTCCAGCGTACCGGTTTCCACTGCCTTGCGCAAAATTTCTTCCGTCACCTCATGCTGGAAACCATAAATCAGGTGCGCACTTTCTTCAGCATCAATGACATACCACATCTCTGTTTTGCCATTGTCACCCTCATGCTCTCTTGCATACTCATCACTCGGATGAACCTGTACAGACAAGTCTTTTTTTGCGTCAATAAACTTCACCAGCACCGGCAGTTTTCCATCTTCCACTTTTGTTCCGATATATTCTGGATGCTGCTTTAATACATCTGCTAATGCCAATCCCTTAAACTCACCGTTCGCAATGTAGCTCGGTCCATCAGGATGAACAGAGCATTCCCATGTCTCTGCCAACGGAAGTAAATCAATTTTTTTGCCATATTCTTCTCTCAACCTTGTGCCACCCCAAAGATAATCCTTTCCGGTTGGCACCAGTTTCATGATCTCCATCGCACCATCCCTCAATCAAGTTCAAACTTGATTTTATCGCTGACACTGATTTCGTCACCCAGCTGAACTTCAATCATATCCAACGAAGTAATCGCTTCGACAGTATGCTTACAGCCAGCTGCAATGGTAATCACATCACCTGTACGGAGAACCTGTTCCATTCCATCGACAATAGCCTTTCCCTTACCGGAAACCACCGTCCAGACTTCCTCGCGCTCATTATGCATATGGTAGCTCATTTTCTCTCCAGCCTTCATGGAAATTTTGACTGTCATGGAACCCGGCTGCACATCAATGACCGTATAGGTGCCCCAAGATTTCTCGGCATACATTGCCTCGGTTTCAATTTTCTCAACATATGGCTTCATGTAACCGCTACGCTCTTTATCTGAAATCAGAATACCATCACCACTTGCTGCAATGATCATATCTTTGCAACCCATGCAGAGAATAGGAATGTTCAGTTCATTGACCACATTGGTGTTTTCACAGGTCTCATCCAGAATAGCTTTGCCTTTAGTCTTGTCTGCCATGACCTCAGCCATCATGTTCCAAGTACCGACATCCTTCCAGTCACCGCTATAGCGCAGAGCCTGAATGCTAGATTCTTTTTCGACCACAGCGTAGTCAAAACTAATTTTGGTCAGTGTGTCATATTTATTGAAAAGGTCACGATAATCCTCAAAATCGATCATACTGTGAGCCTTATCCAGCAGATATTCCAGCTTGAACGCAAAAATACCCGCATTCCACAGCGCGCTCTGAGCTAGATACTTCTTAGCAGTTTCGACATCCGGTTTTTCCTTGAATTCCTTGACCTTGCTGACATTTTCGCCGCTTTCAGGGATAATATAGCCATATTTCTCGCTCGGATAGGTCGGTTCAATGCCCATCAACGTCAGATTCGCATTGCCCTGTTCAGCCAGTTCCTGCAAAGTCTTAACAGCATCATAATAGGTATTATCTACATATGGATCGACAGGGCAGACCACGACAGCTTCATCAGTTCTAACGCCCAATTCATCATGGAGATATGCTGCCGCTAGTGCAATTGCGGGAAACGTATCGCGGCGGCAGGGCTCCACACAAATAGAAGCCTTTTCACCAAGCTGATTCTTAATGGCACTTGCCTGTGATTTGCTCGTGGCAATTGTAATCTTCGCATCTGCATCTACGGTAGTGATCTGCCGATAGACACGCTGCACCATAGATTCATACTTATCGCCATCTTTGAACAGTTTAATAAACTGCTTACTGCGAACATCATTAGAAAGCGGCCAGAGGCGTTTGCCAGAGCCACCGGAAAGCAAAATAATATTCATTGTATTTTCTCCCATCATCTATTATTTCAAGTAAGCTTCCGCACTCTTGCAAATTTCTGCTTCAACTTTTTCTGCTATAACCTTGTTCTCCGCGCTGACGGAAATATAAGTCTTCAGCTTTGGCTCTGTACCAGAAGGACGCACCACGATAGAACAGTTATCTTCCAGTAAGAATTTCAACACATCGGACTTCGGCAGACCCTCCAGACCGGGTGCATAATCCAGCAGCTTTACGACTTTCTTGCCAGCAAACTCTTTGATGTCGCTGCGGAATGCCTGCATGATGTTCTGCATCTTGGCAAAGCCAGCACTACCGTCAAATTCATAACTGTGCAAAGTATTCAAGCAGTAGCCATAACTCTTATACAATTCGTCCAGCTTATCCAGCAGACTGATGCCCTTGGTAGCGTAGTAGCTAAACATCTCGCAGATCATGTATGCACCATCCACACCGTCCTTATCGCGGACGTAGGAACCGGTCAAATAACCATAGCTTTCCTCAAAGCCGAATACATAGCTATCTACCTTTCCCTGCTGTTCCAACTTGCCAATCTGCTCACCGATAAACTTGAAGCCGGTCAGCACATTGATGGTACGCAAACCATAGTGGGAAGCAATCTGCTCGCCCATATCCATCGTCACGATGGTCTTGACCATGGCCGGGTCAGCAGGCATCTTGCTGTGCTTCACGCGCTGGCTACAAATATAATCCAGTAACAGCATACCAGTCTGGTTGCCGGTCAGCAGTTCATACTCGCCTGCTTTGTTCTTGACCGCAATACCCACGCGGTCGCAGTCCGGATCAGTGGCCAGCAGAAGGTCTGCATTACACTTCTTGGCATATTCCATGCCCAATGCCATAGCTTCCTTAATCTCCGGGTTCGGATAAGGGCAGGTCGGGAACTTACCGTCCGGCTGCTCTTGCTCCTTGACCACTGTGATATTGGTATAACCCATCTCTTTCAGGGTACGGGTCACAGGCTTCAGACCGGTACCGTTCAGCGGGCTGTAAACAATTGCCACGTCCTTATTGACCTTTTCACCAAACAGAACGGACTGATTCTTGACCTCATTTACAAATGCAGTATAGACATCATCCGGAATATACTGAATGCTTCCATTTGTGAGACCGGTTTCAAAATCACTGTGCTTTACATCGGCAAAAATATCCAGTTTTTCAATTTCAGCCAGAATTTCAGCAGCAGCTTCTGTCGTGATCTGGCAGCCATCTGCACCGTAAACCTTATAGCCATTGTATTTGCTCGGATTGTGGGAAGCGGTGATCATCACACCGGCTGAAGTGTGCAAATAGCGAGTTGCAAAGGAAACCGTTGGCACTGGCATCAGAACAGGCCAGATATTTACTTTGACGCCATTTGCCGCGAATACACCTGCGGCTACTTTTGCGAATACATCACTCTTGATGCGGCTGTCATAGCCTATCGCCACAGAGGGTTCTGCAAAATTTTCCTTCAGATAATCAGCCAACCCTTGAGATGCCTTTGACACAGTGTAGATATTCATGCGGTTGGTACCTGCGCCGATTACACCGCGCAGACCACCCGTACCAAAGGCAAGGTCACGATAAAAGGCATCCTCAATTTTGGTATCATTCAGCGTTTTCAGTTCAGCGGCAACATCAGCATCTGCCGTTGCGTTTTCCAGCCAACGCTCGTATTCTTTTTTTACATCCATATTTATCCCTCATAAAATTCACTCAAATAGCTTTACAATTTCCGGATTGATATCGTAGTAAGTATTCATATATCGTTCCATCTTATCGTAAATTTCCATTCTGGTTTCTAATCTATATTCTAATTCATTAATCGCTCGCTCAAACGCCTCCGCATTTTGAGGAACAACCAACATCTCTCTATTATTCAACAAATAATCTTTTGCAGCAAAGTCAGAACATACTGTAGGAATTCCCTTGCCTAACGACTCCAATACTTTAATCTTAGCACCTGTTCCCTCAAAAACCGGAATAATGCTAACATCACATTCTTTATAGTATGGATCGACAGAATCTACACTGCCTGTCACTATTATATTTTTACATTTCTCACCTAATTGTTTTATACGATAATCCGGCTTTCTTCCGACTAAATAGAGCTTATAGGCTGGATCACGTTTAACTAAAGGGATAAACACATTCTCGACAAACCACTCTATTCCATTAATATTGGGATACCAATCCATGCTACCAACGATCAAAAGCTTCTTATCGAATTTTTTCAAGTCATTCTTGGCTTTAATTCTGTTAAATCTTATTAACGGCTTTGCAAACACAAGATTTTTTGCATTAGGAAATTCCGATTTGAATATATCGATATCCGAATTTGAAATACATAAACTCGCGTCGCTTTCGCAAATCATTTTTTCTTCATATTTCTTTCTTCTTTCTGTCCAATAATTTGATGCGACTGACTTTTTTGCTTTGTTTGCTTTAATATCTATAAAATTTTTAAATTCCACATTGTGCGATATATATATAAATCGCGCGCGTGGACATATTTTTTTCGTTAACGTATAGTAGTTGTACATACCGATGTAATCAATTACTACGATATCAGGCTCGAAGTTCTTCACTGTATCTTTTATCGTATTTACTATATTTGTATACGGAACCATCACTCCAGAATTATGTGAGATCCACTTGCTTATAGGCTGTCTAACCTTATTAAATTTACTCTTATGTTTATATGCGTTGACCAATGTAACATCTAATCCTTGAAATACACTATTGTCAGATTCAGCCAACTTTATTTCAAGTGATGTTGCTCGTGCAACCACCTTTAGTTTACAGACTTTTGAGAGTGCACGAATATATCCCAATGAGTGCATTGCTTGTCCACCTGAGCTTGGAAGAATAGAAGGCGTTATCCACAGTACTTTTTTCATTTTTTCTCCTTACTTAACTTCAAATTATCCAACAACTGTTTCGCTACATTATCCCATCCTAAATTGCTACTATATCGAAGCATTTTCTCACATTCCTTTTGGTAACATTTCTCATCGTCCATCAATTCTAAGATCTTATTAGCTAGCTCTTTAGGATCATTATTATCGTATAAAAGCCCTAACCGTCCATCATCCAGTTGTTCTCTAAGTCCTCCCTGATTTGAAGCTACAACAGGCGTTCCAAACTCAAATGCGATAGGAATCACACCAGATTGAGTTGCATCAACATACGGAACCACTACAATTGTATTTGGCAAAGCAAAATAGTTGCCAACTTCATCATCTTTTATATAACGATTAATCACATGAACATTAGGTAAGTGTGAATATTCATCCTTATACTCGTCAAATTTTCCAGACCCCAAGATGGTGAGTTCTATATCTGAATTTTGGCTAACAACTCGATTATAAGCATCCGAAAGAATATGCAGTCCTTTATACTTTTCTATTCTTCCAAAGAAAAGAAGATGATATTTTTTCTTATACTCGGATTGAATTTTAGAATATTCTTTTGTAATTTGGTACATATTCATCCGTCCGTGCGGGAAATAATGGATTCTGTCTCTAGGAAAATCAAACTCTCTTTGAACTACGGGTATAAAACTCTTTGTTAACACAAATATATCATCATTTTCTCGATAAAACTTTCTATAACTTTCTTTACTAATGTTTGCACCACTATGCAAAATTGGATCATGACAAACAGCCGCTTTTAACCTGCTATTAATAGCCTTGTCTAAAACAGGTCCAAGTGTACTATAAAATGGTTTTATTGAGATATCAATCTTATGCCAATATTTCATTTTTATAGCAATAAAATCAACAAAAATCAGCTTAAATAGTCTGTCAATTTTATTCCGACTTTCTGAGCTTTTTAACCAATAAATATTTTCTTCTGTAAATTCCTGTGACCACTCATTGGCGTTAGGAATTCTTCTGGGGAGCACTGCATAAAGATTTTGTCCATTTTTTTTTAACCCTTTTGCTAATTCAAGTACAAATGCCGGCCCACTTTCACCAGACTTCGGATAATTTATTAAAATGTTCACTTTATTTACACCGCCCTTTCACTTTGCGAGCAATTTCAATCAATCCTGCTCGATAAATCAGCTGCTTGCTGTTTTCAATCATATAGTCTTTTCCTGATATTGGAATGTACCGTTGTACTGCCTTGTATACACCTTCATCTTTTACTGTCTTATAAAACTGTTCTCTATTTTTATGCTTATGTGGATAATTACAAACCATAATGCCGTCATATCCGATTGCCTTTTCTGTGCTAACAGATTGCATCCAAAGCAATTTTCTTTTTTTACAATACTCTATTGCTTTTCTTCCTCTATCGGTATTGACCATTACATTCGTATATCCACGGTCATCATCTTCCAGGCCCTCAATCAATTTATCTGCATTCCAGCAGTCATATATGGAAATATCAGCCGGTCTCTCTAAGCCCTTACATGGACACCCATAGCAAGATTGTCTAGAAGATATTTCAGAAAAGAAACTCTTAAGCATCAAATCAACTCTGGCACTTCCCGTATATTTCTGACCGTCCTCAAACAATACTTCCATGGTTCCGCTATGATAACCATATGTTTTCTTTCTGAAACTAAATTGAACCGGATTGGATTTGTATTTTGCTTTCATCCATTCCACATACAATTTCCATAAATATGGAGATGGCGTACCATGACAAATCACTTCTACAGTAAGAAGATTTTCATAGTCTTTTTTCAAATAATTATTTAGGCCTGCAATTTGGCAAGAAGTTCCAGAAAAAGTGACAAATCGTCCCTCTTTTAAATTTTTCTCAACTTTATGGAAGATTCCTTGAATTTCACTTTGGACATACTTAGATCCTCTAAATGCAGATAACTCAACACCTGTGTCATCTGTACAAGCATGAACAATATGCATCTTGTTATCACAAATACAGCCATATGCCACACCATTTTGCTCCAATGCATACATCGCAAGTGCAGAAAAAGCTCCGCCAGATGTGCTATTATCCAGAATTTGATCCTCCGAATTTCGCACGACCAAACTCTCTATAGCAGGATTTTTTTTGAATCCGGTAATAAATGGGCATACCCTCTCACATGCTCCACAGTTTACACATTTTCTTTGGTCAACTTTGGGATATAGAAATCCCTCTTCATCTGGGATCATCTCTATACACATTTTAGGGCACGCACTTTGGCAAGCAGTACACCCACAGCACTTACTTTTTTCCTTTATCTCTATCATCCTGCTATGCTCCCTCCTATATATCGCCTTGGAATGCTGTATCAATATATTGATTCGTTGTTTTTTGTAGCTGCTTCAATTTACAAGTTACTTCTGCGTAGTTTATATTCTTCCGGATTTCTAAAATATCACCTGAATATCTTCTATCACTGAAACCGAGGTTTTGACAGAGAGAATCGATTCTGGAATTTTTCGATGTTGCACTTTTATTTGCATACCGATTAAAAATCATGAACTTTTTCTCGTTGATGATTGAGAAGCACGTTCCATGAAAAGAGTCTGTGCATACATACTCCGCCCCTCGTATGAAATTTAAGAATCGATCCGGAGCCACATCGTAAGGCGCATAATCTCCAAATGTCTCATCGTTTTCAACATATTGATCCATGTGGCGCAAAGCTACAATTTTAAGGCCTGTTGATTCCGCTAACTTCCGAACCTGTTTTCTGTATTCCGGATTTGCACCCAAAAAATACGCAAAAATATATGGCTCATCCATTTCCTTTTTTATTGGAATCAGCTTTTCCCACTGCTCTTTATCAAAGTTAAAAACAGGGTCCAAAATCACCGGGACATCCAGTCCTGTTAGTTTTTTTACTATTTCACTTCCACGATTTTCTCTCATGCTGATATAGTCTAACCGTTTTAGAAAATCTGCTGTTCTTTTTTTCTGATACCATGGAATTTGACCAACACCAAAACTTGACGCATACGAAATTTTTCTGATTTCATCTGGAACGAACATCAGATTATAGAAATTCGTAGGCAATCCCGCCGGTGACCAAAGTTGATCACTTCCAGTCACAACTGCATCGTACCTTTTTGCTCCTTCACACAAAGCCTTATATCCACAAAACTCTGGCGACAACTTTGTAAAAGCTTTATTCTTAAACTGTTCAAATGCCTTCATCCGAACTGCATCATTTTGTGCAAATTCTGGATGTTTTTTCATTCCCTGCCTTTTCAAAAAAGCTTCATATTTGTCATTTAGAAGAACTCCATTTAAAAGTCGTGGAATGGATCTTACTTTTTCTGCGACAGTAAGTTTCTTCTTATATCTTATCAATTCATAATCAATTCCACGAGATTCGAGCATCTTCACTGTTGCAAAAGCCTGTAGCATTCCGCCATAATTCTCGTGAAAATATTTAATGCATACGCCTATCATCTACTTTTCTCCTGTCCACTCAGCAATGTTTTATAGATATCTGCCATCTGCTGGTGCGAAATCTCCAATCTAAACTCTTCCGCTTTTTCCACACAAGCTTTCTGCATCGATGCTCTAACTTCTCTATCGCTTAGCAATTTGATTTTCTCTGCAAAAGCATCCACATCTGTAGGCGCACACAGATATCCAGTCTCACCATCTACAACATAGTCCTTAATCCCCTGAATATCACTGCCTACTACAGGTACTCCAGATGCTAAAGCCTCAATTCCAGCTAATCCAAGTCCCTCTCGCAGTGATGGAAGAACTGCAATATCTGCACAACGATTTATTTCTGGAATATCTTTTCTGAAGCCCAAAAAGATTACTCTGACTTCTTTTTCTTCAGCATATTTTTTCAGAAAATCATAAGTTCCCAAATTGCTCATAGCCTTGCCACAAATTAAAAAGACATATCTATGATCCGCAAGCTTTTCTAATGCATCAATAATGACCTTATGGTTTTTTCGAGTAGACAATTCCCCAACTTCCAGAATTGCAATATCACTTTCTGAAAGCCCCAGTGACTCTCGATACCTATCTCTGTCTATTTGACATTCATGGTATCTTGATGTATCTACTCCAACGCCATTGATATGATAGACATTTTTACATGCCATCTTTTTCATTTGAGTATAATCTTCTTTATTAATTGTTATAATCCCATCCGTCATCCATGAACAAAACCACTCTACACCGCCATAGACGATTTTTGTCTTTAATGAAGACCCCTTCGGAAAAGTTAATCCATGCGTAGTATAAACTACTACACATCCTTCTTTTCTCTTGCGCCTCGTAGCAATTCTTACAATTGCTCCCGGAATAGGTGTGTGGACATGAACAAAATCAAAATGATATTGATTCAATAATTCTTTATACTGTCCATACGCTTTTAAGCTGTCTTTGCTTAGTGGAGATGTCGATGAGAAATCAATCTGGTGAAACGTAACTCCAATAGACGCAAATCGCTCTTCAGGTACAAAAGTAGAAACCGAATTTCCATTTGCCGCGCAATGTACTTCATATCCCATTTCTTGCAACAGCTTCATATCCGGAATCAAAAATCCGTTTAGAAATCCACCTGTTGCCGCTACTATTAGTGCTCGTTTCATCTCTCTCTCCTTTTA
>ERZ870052.502-NODE-502-length-15428-cov-5.406293_pt1 | contig 15428 bp, 14 predicted proteins | sample MGYA00520889_ERZ870052 | MGnify/ENA primary metagenome ERZ870052 (study PRJEB32232, sample SAMN07284988) | human gut metagenome | biome: human-associated habitat; material: feces | host: Homo sapiens | place: Tanzania | collected 2014-08-14 ...
CTTTTACTTTCCGATTTTCAGTTTATGCTCAAATTCGATTTACGCTTTTAACATTTTTTATTTACGGTTCTTTTTGTAAATAATTGCAAGCCCTTTCAGAAGCAGGTCATCATCCAGAATAACCTTTCTCCTGCAATGCGGCACGATCTTCTTCGCCAACCCTCCGGTTGCAACCACAGTGGCTTCCCCACCCAGCTGCTCCTGCAGTCTGTCTATGATTCCATCTATCGCGGCAGCACTGCTGTAGATCAGTCCACTTTTCATACACTCTGTAGTATTCTTCCCGATCATATGCTCCGGTGCTTCAATACTGATTCCGCCAAGCTGAGATGCATGCGCTGTCAGAGAGTCCAGGGAAACCCCAATTCCCGGATAAATCATACCACCTATATAATTCTTGTTTTTATCGATCACACAGACTGTATTCGCTGTTCCAAGGTCAAAGATCAGAAGTGGTACCGGATACTCTGCGATTCCTGCAACAGAATCAACTACCAGGTCACTTCCCAGCTGTGCCGGGTTGTCAATCCGGATATTTAATCCGGTTTTAATCCCTGCTCCTACAACAAGAACATTCTTTTTCAGAATCTTTTCCACTGCCAGTTTTACGATTGTTGTAATCTGCGGCACGACAGAGGAAATGATTCCGCCTTCAAGTTCATCTCTGTGAATATGATAAATATCGAGTACATTCTTAATATCGATCGCATACTCTAATTCTGTCTTTGTACGAACCGTTGACAGACGTTCTACAAAAAGAGTTTTGTCTCCATCGATGCATCCCAGCACAATGTTTGTATTTCCAATATCTATTGTCAGTATCATCTTCTAAATTTCCCCTCTCCGTTTCAGAATCTGATCAAGGATCCGATCTGCTGTCTCTTCCTTCGTCAGCTTGCCAAGTTCTTTTTCAGAAGCTTCCGTGATCACTGTGACCACATTCGTATTTCCTCCAAATCCGGCGCCTTCTACTTTCAGACTGTTCGCTACGATCATATCCAGGTTCTTTTTCTTCAGTTTCTTTCTGGAATTCTCGAGCATATTTTCTGTTTCCATTGAAAATCCGCAGAGGAACTGACCTTCCGTTTTATGAGCACCAAGATATGCCAGAATATCATCTGTGCGTTCCATCTCAAGTGCCAGGTCATCATCCTTTTTCTTCACTTTCTCATCACTGACATAGCGTGGTCTATAATCCGCTACTGCTGCTGCCTTGATGATAATATCCTGTTCACCGGCACGTCCTGTCACTTCCTCGAACATTTCCCTCGCTGTTGTAATCGGAACTACATTTACAAAATGTGGTTTTTCTATAGAAGTCGGTCCGGTAACAAGCGTAACATCTGCTCCGCGCTGCATACATACCTTCGCAATCGCGTACCCCATCTTTCCGGTAGAATGATTTGTAATATAGCGGACAGGATCCACTGACTCCTGTGTCGGGCCTGCTGTAACCAGAACTCGCAGCCCTTTCATATCCTTCTCTCTGGAAATCTCCCGCAAAATGTATTCAAGCAAGAGCTCCGGTTCAGGCATTTTTCCTGCTCCTGTATCTCCACATGCAAGATACCCGACCGCCGGACTGATCACTTCATAGTCATAGTGCTCCAATGTCTTCAGATTATCCTGAACGATTGGATTTTCGAACATATTCGTATTCATTGCCGGTGCAACAATCTTCTTACACTTGCATGCCATGATCGTTGTCGTCAGCATGTCATCCGCAATCCCATGTACGATCTTTCCGATCACATTCGCACTTGCCGGCGCAAGCATGAATACGTCTGCTTTCTTCGCCAGTGATACGTGTTCCACACTATATTGAAAATTCCGGTCAAATGTATCCACAAGACACTTATTCCCTGTCAGCGTCTCAAATGTGATCGGATTGATAAAATTCGTTGCATTTTCTGTCATAAGCACATGCACATCTGCATGTAGTTTCTTCAGCGCACTTGCAAGTGACGCGATCTTGTATGCTGCAATACTTCCCGTAACTCCAAGAAGTACCGTTTTCCCCTTTAACATGAGCACTATTTTCCTTTCTGTTAAACTCTTTTTAGTTTAGCACAACAAATATTCTTAGAAAAGTCCTTTGCCGTTATGTTTTTCACAAAATACCGTATAATTTTGTATTTTATCCACATTCTATATAAAGAAACCCACATTCTTTTCTTATAACTGATACACGTATTCCATCTTTATATTATTTCGTAACAAATAACGCACCATAAAAAGGAGGATTTCATCATGGATGAACAAACACGAAAACTATATGAAGAATGCAGCACCGGATGTCAGATGGCAATCGAAAGCATGCAGCAAATCAAAGATTTCACCCAGGATACAACCTTATTCCAATTAATTGAAAAATATATTGATCGTCATTCTCGATTAGGCGGTAATGCAAAAGACCACCTGATTGATTCAGGAAATGAAGTTAAAACTCCAGGAATGATGGCTTCCGCATTTTCCTGGTTCAGCACAGAACTTAAACTGAATCTGAATGATGATAACTCCAAAATTGCCAAGCTTCTGATTGATGGATGCAGCATGGGAATCAAAACACTCGGAGAACGTGCCAATACATTGAACAGGGCAGACAAATCTGCTGATGCACTCGCAAGAAAAATCATTAAAACCGAAGAAGAAATGATACGCGAATTAGAATCATTTTTATAAAATTTGCTTTCTCTTATCTGTAATGTTAGTATAGTGATATTAAGTTATTAACATTACAGATAAGGAGCATTCTATGCTGAAATCATATATTGCATTTGACCTGGAGACAACCGGACTAAGTCCTCAGGAACATGAAATTATAGAGATTGGTGCCCTCAAAGTCCGGGAAGGGAAGGTCGTTGACCGTTTTATGGAATTTGTCCATCCCAACAAACCGATCACACCAATGATCACCAACATCACACATATCACGAATGATATGGTTGAAGGAGCAAGATCCTGCCCGGAAGTTATCCACGATTTTCTCTCCTTTTGTGAAGATGATGTGCTGATCGGACACAACGTCATGTTTGACTATAGCTTTGTAAAATGCAGTGCTGTCAGAGAAGGGCTTACATTTGAAAAAATGGGGATTGATACTTTAAAAATTGCCCGCAAAGTACATAAAGACTTTGAGTCTAAAAGTCTCGGTGCGTTATGCGACTATTATCATATTGAGAATCCTGCCGCTCACCGTGCATACTATGATGCACTCGCAACCGCAAAACTTTATCAGACACTGGCACACTATTTTGAGCCACAGGATCCGAAAGTGTTCCAGCCTCTTCAACTTCAATATAAAATTAAAAAAGTGCAGCCTGCCACACCAAAGCAGATTGCACTCTTAGAACGTCTGACGGAACAGAAAGAACTCATACCTGACTGGGATGCAGCTACGCTGACAAGAAGCGAAGCCTCCCGGATCATTGATAAGCTCTTGAAACCATAACTTATGCAGAAAAAAAGACCTGCCCCAGCATCCTATCCGCTCAGGCAAGTCTTTTTCTGTTTATTTAGTCTTCCTGAAGTCTCTGCACCATAGCCCAGATTGCTTCTGCTGAATTGAAGTTCACCGGCATCATCTCAGAGGCTTCAATGCTGATATCAAACGCATCTTCCAACTCTGATACAAGTGTGATGATCGCAAAAGAATCAAGAAGCTGATCATCGATCAGAGCTGTCTCGTTCTCATAGTCAATACTGTCATCAATCTCATTTAAAATCTCTAATAATTCTTCCATTTTTTCTTCCTCTTTTTCTATCATTTTGAATCCCATTATATTCTTCGTTATATCACAAATATCTTTTTATGACAACTGTTCTACCATGTTCAATTCGTAGGTTTCCTGCTGTACTCTTGCCTGGATCCATCCCTCTTCCTCACTGTAAAGTACAACCCCAGGAAGTTCATGACTCAAGAACAATGCCATTCCTTCCATTGCCGAATATGCACCGGTTCTCTCAAATACAAGGATACTTTCTTTTTCCAAACCTTCCAAAGTGATTTCATTGCAGAGAACATCATTCAGTGTACATAAAGATCCACAGACTTTCCAGGTCTTTTCTTCTGTATTCTTATTTTCAAAAGCATCCACAGGCTTCACTGGAACTTCCTTGGGAAGTACCTTCACATACGGTTCATACATTCCCTTGATCTGTCCGTCATAATTGAGCTGATGACAGCCTCCGTCAACAATGCAATAATGAACTCCATCACTCGTCTTGGTATCTTCCACTTTAGTCAAATAGTAGCCACACATTGCAGCCAGCGCACGTCCCAGTTCTACTGTTACATGTCCCTTCCACTGCATAGCCTTCACAGCGTCTTGAATCCCCTTTAGACCAGCTTCTTCAAAGGTCTCTGCCGTTTTATCGCGGAAATACGGAACTGCCGTTCCAGAGCCATATTCCAAACATTTCACATCAATCTGTTCTTCTGCCGCCTTCTTTAAAAATTCATCCAGATATGTCAGTTCTTTCTGATGACGCTTCAGATTCTTCTTCTGTGTTCCTGAGAAATAATGGATTCCCTCAGCCTCGATTCCCGGAAGTTTCTTTGCCTTTTTCAAAATTTCTAATACCGTATCTTCGTCCATTCCAAACTGATTTCCACTTGTAAGCCGCGGATACAATCTGAGAATACCGTCCTCCGAATGTTCTTCGCTCCATTCCACAAAATATTGGAAATGCAGTGGGGATTCCACTGTATATGCACATCTATTTCCACAATATGAAAGTATCTCCCGGATATCATCCCGCTTTTTCATAACACCTGAAATAAACAGCTTTTCCGGTGGCACTTGCAGTTTCCGGCAGATTCGGAATTCTCCCATGGAGCAGACTTCGATACGATCTGCCCACTGAGCCATATATCCTGTCAGAAATGGATTCGCCTTCATCGCATAACAAAGGTTGATTTCTGTACCGAAACCGGCATGGATACGTTCCATCTCTGCTTTTAAAATATTCAGATCAAACACGTAAAGCGGAGTTCCATATTTTTTTGCCGCGCCGAGCAGCATTTCTTCTTTCACAGTCTTTTCTCCTTTCTTATGCCGCACCTCTCAAACCCAATGTACAGCCTCTATTTTTTTCCATAATTCTTAAAATAATTACGGTCTGTCTTGCCATTCTTGTTCAACGGCATCTCATCTACCTGAATCAGCTTTGTCGGAACCATATAGACCGGAAGTTTTTCCTTCATCTGTTTTCTGACTTCTGAAGCTGTTTTTTCTCCGAGGAAAAATCCCATAATGCGGTTTTTCTCTGTATCAAAAATGCAACAGCTTTTCTCCACTCCTTCAAGTGCTGTCATAGAACGCTCAATTTCTTCTAATTCAATCCTATGTCCCATATGCTTGATTTGGAAATCTTTTCTTCCGGCAAATATGATATTCCCTTCTTCATCATAACTTCCAAGATCTCCGGTTCGATACATTCTCTGTTCTGTCCCATCTACCGGATACAGCACAAACTTCTCCGCTGTCTGTTCAGGTTCTTTATAATATCCATTCGCCAGAGATTCGCCTGCTGAGCAGATTTCCCCCTGCACACCAGGTTCTGTCACCTGTTTTCCTTCCTCATCTACAAGGATTACCCTTCTTCCCGGAAATGCCTTACCTGCCGGTATTTTCTCGCTATCCTCATACTGTCGCTCAATCGAGAAATACGTACAATTGCATGTAATCTCAGTTGGTCCATATAAATTTACAAATTTTGCATCAGGCAGCTTTTCCTGCCAGATACGCAGCTGTTTTGCCGGCATTGCTTCTCCGCTGAACATAACCCTTTTCACTGACTCCGGCACTCTATAGTTCAATCCTTTCAGTGCAGACACAAGTGTCAATGCCGAAACAGCCCAGGTCAGATTTGTCACTTTCTTATCGCAAAGATAATCCAAAAGTCTCGGCGGTGTCGAAAAGTATTCCTTTGGTATCAAAACAAGCTGTGCCCCTGTCATGATGCTGGAATAAATATCTTTCACAGACACATCAAAATCAAATGGTGCCTGATTTCCAATCACATCTTCTGATGTAATCTCAAAGATTTCTGTAAAATGACGGATAAACCGGCTGGCAGCTCCATGACTCACCACGATTGCCTTCGGAGTTCCTGTAGATCCGGATGTAAAGATTCCATATAAAACATCCGTTTCTTTCCATTGTTCCTGAATCTGTTCCAGACTGCTGCGCTGCTCTTCTGACAGTTCCGTTCCTGTTGTCGGTAGAAGTGTCTCCGGTCCGATCACTTTCTCTTCGAGTCCCACTCCGATTGCTGCCAACTGTTCTTTCCCCTTCTCATCAGAAATGATCACTTCCGGCTCCAGCTTCTCCATAATCTTTCGCAGGCGTTCCGCCGGGTTCATCGGATTCACCGGAACATAAAAACATCCTGCATAAACGATTCCAAGCATCACTGCCAGTGTTTCTGTACTTTTCTCCAAAAGAACCGGAACCGGGTTTCCCGGTTGCACTTTTTTACGTAACTCTGCGCCTATTACCTGAGCTTTCTTTACAAGTTCCTTCCAGGTCAGTTCCTGATCCACATCCGAAACTGCAACCCGGTCTGCATACTTTTCCGCTGTCTGCTCCAGACTCCACAAAATATTCAACTTTTCTTTTGCTATCATTTTCCTACACCCGTTTCTTTTGCCACTTCTATTTTCCCTTGTATTCTTGCAAGGTGCTGCTTATACTGTTCGGCCAACTGATTCCATGCTTCATACGTCGGATCATTTCTATGATCTTCCAGTTCATAATTCTCTTCTAAATAATTTCCAAGATATGAAGTCACCTTCTCTGCCCCATAAACATTCAGATGATCGCCCTTATCCTGTGTATCTTCTGTCCAGTTCAGACCCAGTTCTTCCACTTTCTTATTCAGATCCAGATATGCGATTCCTTTTTCATCCGCATATTTCTGTATCTCTGCATGCCGTTTATGATTCCAGTTCTTCGGTGATGGCATACTTACAAGCAAAAGCTGTGCATCATTTTTCTCACATAATTCTTCTATCTTCTCCAGATAAACCTTTACATACTCAGGCATTGTTTCACATTTTTTCTTTTTCTTCATATAATCCGGTTTTCCTTCATATGGATCAACCTCATCCCGGATCACAAACCCCTTGTAATTCGTATGCATTTCCGGTTCATCTACTACTGTCTTCCACAGATTATGGTAACGAAAAACCGGAAGATAATACTGTCCTGCCTGCGTTAATATCTCTTGTGTACTTTTTACAGCTCCAATATCACGGAACAACGTATTTGTCTCAAGCATCACAATCTTTGGAGACTGTCTCTTAAATGCATGTTTCAGCATATAATAAGTCTCAGGAATTCTCTGCGCTCCCTGTCCACAATCATAAGTTGTAATCCCTTTATCGTCCCACAGTCGCATTGTTGATACGGAATTATAGCTTTCGCTGTCACCGGCCACCAGCAGATCCAGTGTATCTTCCGGCTCAACTGTAAGCGCTGCAAATGGGCGGTTTCTTCCGGTCACTTCTCCATTCAGCTGATGCACCACATAATATTCCATCCCGACAGAGCCTGCCACCAGAAATACTGCCAGTATTACAATAAAGAGAATTCCTCTTTTTATCTTACTCATTCTTATCACCTCAGAAACCGGCGTAGATCAGATCCTGGATCTGATATCCATCCCCATACGCTGCGAAGATCAAAATGCCTATAACTAAGGCATAATACAATCCCCAGCGCACCGGTACAGCCAGTTCTCCCATTTTCTTCTGCACAGAGATTCCGTGCTCTTTCATAGAACCTATCACTCCCACGATCAGACAGCCTACAATTACTGCCAGATAATCTGCCCGCTCGAGTCCAAGTGTATACAGTGTCCCATCTGTTAATTGTCCTGCATCAAAATGCTTTACCATACTACAGAACATATACCATCCGGCCTTCAATCCATTTGCACGGAAAAATAACTCTCCAACTACAATAATCACCCATGTCTTTGCAATCTGGATTGTTCTCCAGATTTTCGTCTCCGGATCAATATGACACGCTTCTAAAATACGGTCTCTAACCGGTTCCACAGCAATCCCAAGCATGATCAATACAAAATAATACATTCCATAGAAAATATAGTTCCACTGTGCGCCATGCCAGACTCCATTCGCAACCCACACCGGGAATAAGGCGATTGCAGAAGTCACCAATCTTGTAATGTGCTTTCCGCAATGCTTTCTTCCATACTGATTCCATTTCTTGACCAGTCCGGACACCGATACCGGATAGAAAATGTATGCCTTGAACCACGCACCAAGTGTAATATGCCATCTGCGCCAGAATTCCGAAGGATTCTTCGCACAGAACGGCTGCCGGAAGTTCTCAGGCAGGCAGATACCAAACAACTTTCCACTTCCTATAATAATATCCATACAGCCGGAGAATTCCATATAAAGTTGAATCACATAACCGATCGCTGCCACAAGAATCACGGCTCCATGATAGTCTGCATAATGGTCAAACACCTGATTTACCATCAGTGCCATACGGTCTGCTATCACCATCTTTTTAAAGAGTCCCCAGAAGATTCTTACATAACCATCGACCACATTTCTATATTCCAATGGTTTTCCTGTATACAATGTGCCTGCCACATCAGAATATCTTGCAATTGGTCCCTCCATAATCTGTGGGAAGAATCCAAGAAACAATGCGGTTCTCCAGATTTCTGTCTCTGCCTGGATGGTTCCCCAGTACACATCTGTCATATATCCGATTGCCTGTAATGTATAAAATGAGATTCCAATTGGCATTAATAGCTTTTCCGGTCTCCATCCTTCCAGAACCGGATGTCCAAACAGATGGCTTAGATTCACCGTAAAGAAATCAAAATATTTCAGATAACCAAGAATTCCAAGTAAAATAAGGATACCAAGTACAAGAACTCTTCGGCCCTTTTTCTGATATTCCATCTTCACTGCTTTCTTTTGTTTCCGTTCCAGACCTTCTACAGCCTCCGCTTCCTGCATCCTGATCAGCGTCAGCCAGATACCGATACAATGGGTCAAAAGCGTTGTTCCCAGAAGATAAACCAGTAATTTCCCACTTAGCAGATAAAAGAAAAGCCAGCTGAATCCCAGCAGGACTCTTCCTCTCCACTTCTCCGGTGCAAGCTGATAGACGAACAGACAGACCGGAAGAAATAAGAAGATATATATGATCGAATGATATCCCATCTTTTGTAATTCTCCTTTTCTCTTGTGAACTGTGTTCCCTGACAGAGTATCTATACAGGTCCCATACAGGTACAAACGGTTCTGATTTAAACCTCTTTTATTATTTCATCAACATCTTAAAGCATACTCTCTACATTTCTTAAGATTTTATAAATTTATCTTCTGTTCAAACTGGTATGGTTTATTTTTATAAAAGTGGCTCTTTTTTATAGTCCACTTCTGTTGTATAGTATGATAAATCTTAAAGGAAAGAGGTTTTTGTTATGAATTCTAACTCAACAATAACATTAAAGAAACTTGTCATGGCTGCACTGTTCGCAGCGCTTGCCTGTGTTGCTACGATGTCAATCAAGATTCCTACTCCTGGAACAAGCGGATATATTCACCCGGGTGATGCGATTGTTATTCTTGCCGGTGTTGTTCTCGGACCTGCATGGGGATTCCTCGCAGGCGGTATCGGATCTGCTATGGCAGACCTGCTCGGAGGATATTTTGTCTATGTTCCGATTACATTTGTGATCAAAGGACTGGTATCCCTTTGCTCCGCTCTTCTTTACCGTAAAGTAGGTAAGAATTCCAAGAGCCGTTACACAGCAGTCATCCTCGGCGGTGTTGCTGATATCATTCTCGTTGCCGGCGGTTACTGCCTGTGCGAGTACTTTATCTACGGAGCCGGCGCATTCGCAAGCGTTCCGGCAAACCTGATTCAGGGAGTCGGCGGACTGATTCTCTCTGCTGTACTTTATCCGATTCTGATTGCAATTCCTGATGTAAAACAGGCAGCGATCGCGAATTCATAAGTTTTGTTTATTGACCGATAAGCCCTATAAATTGCACGCAAAATCCCTCACGGAAAAAAGAACTTCTTTAAGTTCCTCTCCGTGGGGGATTTTGTTATATTCTTGTAACTGTCATTTACATTTAACCCAGATACTGTTCCAGAAAAACTGCCGCACCATCTTCATCACAACTTAATGTCACTTCATCTGCTGCACGTTTTACATAGTCCTTTGCATTTCCCATCGCAACAGCCATATGTACCTGTTCAAACATTTCCAGGTCATTTTCATTATCTCCAATGGCAATACATTGTTCTTTTGGAATATGCAGATATTCCTTCAATATCTCAATCCCACAGCCTTTGTTGACTCCTGCTGCATTAAACTCTGCATTTCCGCTTACTGATGTTGTAACAGAAAGCTGTGGTTCTGCCTTCCATTTTTCCCGTATCTTCTTACTGATTAAATTATCTTCAAAATAAACATTCAGTTTTTCTGCTGTGTTCAACAATTCTGTCTGCGAAGATAACTGTTCAAGAAAAATATGATTCTCTTTCATATATTCTGCAAAATTACCGTCTATCCTTGTATGATTTAAGCCTTCCTGTATTGCTATATCAGCATAGGCTTTACCATCCGCAATTACTTCTACATAATAATCGGATGTAATCAGTTGTTCGATATCTTCAAGAATCTCTTTTACAATTCCTTTTGGAAGCGGATATTGTTTGATCGCACATTGATTTTCCCAATCCCATACAACAGAACCATTTTCCAGGACAGCAAACTGTATTCCTTTTAATTCCAGAATTTCTTTTGGAAGAAGTGTCAATGCACGTCCACTTGCAGGCACAATATAATGTCCTTTCTGAATCAGCCTTTTCAAGACTTCAACTGTTCTTTTTGTAATCTTTCCCTGACTGTTCAATAGCGTTCCATCCATATCTAAGGCAATCAGATATTTTTCCATATGATACTCCTCTGTCTTATCGTATACGCATCATAAATGCTTCATATGGCCTTAATGCTTCATCCAGATCTGCCCTTTCATAATTTCCGATTATGACATCCTGTTTTTCTTTAACAAAAGATTTTAAAGCATCTGTGGAAACTGTATCTTCTGACAGATTTGCTGCCACAAGCCAGCTCTCATTCTCTGTGTTTCTCAGATATGCAAAGACCTTCTCATCTTCCGGTAACAAAAGCTGGTAATCGCCCTCTGTCAAAAGAGGTTCTTTATGACGCAGCTCAATCAGTTTTTTATAGTAATAGAAAATAGAATCCTTATCTGCCAGTGCCTGCTTTACATTAATTTCCTTATATCTGTCAGAAACTCTGAACCATGGTTTTCCTGTCGTAAATCCGGCATGGTCACTTTCATCCCACTGCATTGGTGTCCTTGCATTATCTCTGCTCTTATTCCAGACAGCCTTTTTGAAGTCTTCTTCCGAGATTGTCTTTCCATTTTGCACCAGTTCTTTATAAGCATTTCGTACTTCGATATCCTCATATTCGTCCAGATCAAAATGCACATTCGTCATCCCGATTTCTTCTCCCTGATAAATATAAGGAGTACCCTGCATTCCATGCAGAATGGTTGCATATGCTTTTGCGCACTGTTCCCGATATTCTGTATCATTTCCCCATCTGGAAATTACACGAGGCTGATCGTGATTCTCAAAATACAGTGCATTCCAGCCTTTTCCATACAGCTTATTCTGCCACTGGGACATCACTTTTTTCAGTTCACGAAGATCAAACGGCTTCAATGCCCATTTACGATTCACAGATCCTGAGATTCGATCAATATTCATATGTTCAAAAGTAAAGATCATATTCAATTCTTCCCTTTTCGGATCTGTGAATAATCTTGCCACCTCCGGTGTTGAACCTGGTGCTTCTCCTACTGTCATACAATCATATTTGGACAAAACTTCCTGGTTCATCTCATGAATAAATTCATGAAGTCTTGGACCGTTGCTATGATATTTTCCGGTATAGTATTTTCTTCCATCTTCTTCCGGGTAATCCGGGTAATTCTGATCTTTGGAAATCGATGCGATCACGTCCATACGCCATCCATCGGCACCCTTTTCCATCCAGAATTTCATTAAATCGTAGACCTCCTGACGGACTTTTGGATTTTCCCAATTCAGATCCGGTTGTTTTTTACTATAGAAATGAAGGTAATATTGTCCTCTTTCCTCACAATATTCCCATGCACTGCCACAAAAACTTGATCCCCAGTTATTCGGCTCGCTTCCATCTGCTTTCGGATCTTTCCAGATATAATAATCACTATATTCGTTGTCCTTAGACTTACGGCTTTCCACAAACCAGGCATGCTCATCTGAAGTATGGTTTACTACCAGATCTAAAACAATCTTGATATTTCTTTCATGTGCTTTCTCTATCAGTTCTTCCATATCTTCATTTGATCCGAAACCGGCATAAATACTTCTATAATCCCGAATATCATACCCGTTATCATCCTGCGGTGAATCAAATACAGGACTTAACCAGACCACATCAATTCCAAGCTCTTTCAGATAATCCAGCTTCTCTATGATTCCCTGCAGATCTCCAAACCCATCTCCATTCGAATCCTTAAAACTTCTTGGATAGATTTGATATACAACAGAATCTTTCCACCAATTCTTCATTTTATGTTTCCTCCTGTCCTTATGATGTCTCTTTCTTATGCAATTCCAAGTACAGACAACAAGATGCTTAAAATAATTACTCCAATAATTAATACCGTAATACTGATGTTTTTCTTCTTCAGCAGGTAATAGCATAACAGCGTCAAACCAAGTGGTACAATTCCTACAAAAATCTGATCCAGCATATCCTGGAGATTCAGGATTGACTCCCCTTTCATACTTAGTTCAAAAGTAGATTTGAATGTTACCATGCTTGCTGTCATTCCACCAACCATGATCAGACCTACAATACTTGCGGCTTTTGTCAAAATATTCATAAGACCACTTGCATACATTTTCTGGATATATTCTGATCCAAGCTTGTAACCAAAAAATGTACCGTAATATTTAATCAAAATAGATGGAACATTAAATAATACAAGGAATACTAATGGAGCCAGTACGTTTCCGGATGCACCAAGACCAACTGCAATACCCGCTGCGATCACTCGGAGCACTCCCCAGAAAATAGAATCACCGATACCTGCCAGCGGTCCCATCAGACTTGATTTTACAGCATTGATTGAATTCGCATCAAAATCTTTCTGCTCACTGTTTTTCTTTTCCATAGATGCCACAAGTCCCATAATAAATGTAGAACATGTGATTGTTGTATTGAAGTAAGACATGCTTCTTGTTAAAGCTGCCTTTTTTCCTTCTTCATCATTTTTATAAAATTTATTGATAAATGGCATCAGGGAATAACAGAATCCTGACGCTCCCTGTTTCGCCGGGCTTACTGCTGCATATAATGTAAATGAACGCCAGAAAGCCTTTTTTAACATCTTTCTTTCATCTGCCGGAATTGATTTTGTTATATTACTCATGAGAAAAATTCCTCCTCTTCTTCGTCCAGTTCATATCCTTCATTTGTCTGTACAGCAACTCTCTGTGATGCAAGCTGACTCAGTTTATAATCATTCATTGCAATAGAAACTGCAATGATAACTCCTAAAACTGCCAGAGCGATCAGTGGAAGATTTAAGTAAGCTGCAAGTACAAAACCAAGGAAGTAGAACATACAGATTTTCTTGTCCCAAAGCATTTTCATCAGCATTGCCATACCAACTGCCGGGAGTAATCCACCGCATACAGTCAGTCCGTTCATAACGACATCCGGAATTGCATCAAGCAGTGCACTTACTGCATCCGATCCAAATAAAATTCCAAGGAATGCAACTAATGAATATAAAATCCAGTTCACAGCCCACAGTCCATAATGAAGTGCGACAATTTGTTTTTCTTTTCCTTCGGCTGCAAGCTGATCGAACTTCTTAGCAAACATACCTACTATGAAAATATATAAAACCGTTTTAATCTGAAGTCCCAGAATTCCGATCGGAAGTGCCAGTGTTAATGCAACTTCACTTCCTTTTCCCAGCATGATCGCAAAAGCGGTTCCTACAGCTGTTGCGATTCCCGGTTCAGCCGCCGAAGCTCCTCCAATATTAACAACTCCCATAAATACTGCCTCGAGGGAAGCTCCTATGATAACTCCTGTATGAAGATCACCTAAAAACAATCCTACCAGCGGACCAATAACGATTGGTCTGTTCAACATCGTAAAACCAAGTAATTCACCACCACCGACACAGATAAACACTGCCAGTGCTACAAGAAATGCATTTAACATGTTTCTACTCCTTTCTCATTACATCTCATTTTAATTTTCCAAGAACATCTTTTACCAGTTTCTTTTCATCATTCGGCACCTGCTGCATACAAGTCTTCGGATCAACTTCTACCAGCTCCCGAAGTGCCTGAACCTCTGAATCTGTCAACATAATTGTCGGGGAAAGTAACTGCTTCTCTGAAACATCAATACCATCAAATCTTCCTGTATTTCCGATATTCAGAAATTCAATTTCTCCAACCTGCTTTCTTACTTTCAGCGCATCCTTTACCGTTCTTGTCAGAACAAGAATTCTCATTTTTGATGCTCTTGGATCATTCAATACACGGATTGCCTGATCCAGCGGTTTGATCAATACTTTAATCCCGGCAGGTACTGCCATTTTTAGTGCCATTTTCTGTGTATTGTCATTTGCAGCATCATCATTCGCTACAACGATTCCCTGTACCCGCAGCTGCTTTGTCCAGGTCATTGCAACCTGTCCGTGGATCAATCGGTCATCTACTCTTAATGCTGCTATTTTCGCTGTAGAATTTTCAAATGTCTGTGCTTCTTCTACTGTTTTCTCAACGTGTTTTTCTTCTTTCACTTCATTTACAGCTGGTTTTTTCTCTTCCAGGCAAACCATCTGTAATTCATTTCTTGCGTCATCTATGTACTCTTGAATTTCATCGTCTGTCACATCATCATCTGCCAGCATGACCTGCATAAGTACCGGAAGATTTGTTCCTGTGACCAATGTGACATTTTCTTTCTTACTGTATTCCACCAACTTCTGGTTTACACTTCCGCCCATCAAATCAGTAAATACAATGATTCGATCCTGCTCGTATTTCTGGAAATATTCTCTGAACTTTTCCTCCACGTTATCTTCCGGTGTGACATATGCATCAATTGTATCAATCTCCGCTACCTGTCCGACGATCAGTTCTGCAGTATATCGAATCCCTGATGCCATTTTCCCATGTGTTGCGATTAAAATTCGTTTCATCTATCCCGTCTCCTTCCTTTCGTTCCGTTAGGTTATGTACATAACTTACTGTACTCACAATATAGCATTCTACTTTCAATTCGTAAATAGGTTATGTACATAACCATTT
>ERZ870052.510-NODE-510-length-15344-cov-8.161263_pt1 | contig 15344 bp, 11 predicted proteins | sample MGYA00520889_ERZ870052 | MGnify/ENA primary metagenome ERZ870052 (study PRJEB32232, sample SAMN07284988) | human gut metagenome | biome: human-associated habitat; material: feces | host: Homo sapiens | place: Tanzania | collected 2014-08-14 ...
ATGCGAGACTGAGAGGGTTCGTCCCGCACAACACAAAACCACCGGAGCATCCGCAGACGCTCCGGTGGTTTTCCTATAAATAATTTAGTTCAGCTTCAAATCGCCGTCCTTGATCCAGCCCAGCTTGCGCTCTACCTCGCAGAACACCACGCTGAGCACGGCGGGCAGCACAAAGCACAGCAGCACCATGGCAGCCCAGTCCATGGGGGTGATGGCAGCCTTGGTACCGGCGGCAATGTCGCTGACCCAGCCGGTGTAAACGCCGATCTGACCCACCAGACCGCAGGTACCCATGCCGGAGGACACCGCTGCGCCGTTCATCTCAAAGTGGAACAGGCAGGTAGCCAGCGGGCCGGTGATGGCACTGGCCAGCGTAGGGGCGATCCAGATGCGGGGGTTCTTGATGATGTTGCCCATCTGCAGCATACTGGTACCCAGACCCTGACTGACAAGGCCGCCCACGCCGTTCTCCTTGTAGCTCATCACCGCAAAGCCCACCATCTGGGCGCAGCAGCCTGCCACGGCAGCGCCGCCTGCAAGGCCGGTCAGACCCAGTGCGGCGCAGATGGCAGCCGAGGAGATGGGCAGGGTCAGTGCCACACCCACGATGACCGACACCAGAATGCCCATGACCAGCGGCGCCTGCTCGGTGGCCCACATAATAAGAGTGCCCACCTGACTTGCAGCTGCACCGATGGGGGCGGCGATGAGCATGGAAAGCCCGACGCCCGCAAAGATGGTCACCAGCGGGGTGACAAGGATATCCACCTTGGTCTCCTTGCTCACAGCCTTGCCCAGCTCTGCTGCCACGATGGCGATGATGAGCACGGCCAGCGGGCCGCCTGCGCCGCCCAGCGCATTGGCCGAGTAGCCCACGGTGATCAGGCTGAACAGCACCAGCGGCGGGCAGTGCAATGCCCAGCCGATGGCGCAGGCCATGGCGGGGCCGCTCATGGCCGTGGCGTAGCCGCCCAGATCCACCAGCAGCTCCAGACCGGTCTGCTGACCCACCGTCTTGATGATGGTGCCGATGAGCAGGCTGGCGAACAGGCCCTGTGCCATTGCGCCCAGTGCGTCAATGAGGTAACGCTGCGGAGAGATGACGATATCCTTCCGCGCCAAAAATTCTTTCAGTTTCGACATAAAACTTGCCTTTCTATCCAAAACAGATCGTTAAGGTTACAAACGTATGCCCTGTATCATACCATACACCTGTCAAGACAGCAAGGGGTTGCTGGAAAAATTGTGAAATTTCGGCTTTGTGCAATGTTCTGCCCTGCCGGAACGTATTCCATTTGGAACATTTTCCGACACACTGCCCCGGTGGAGAATTTGTGCAGAAGCCCGCTGTGCCGTTGACTGCTCCCCGCGTGCGGGTGTATACTAGAGAAAGAGTAAAGTTATCATCCGCCGTCCTTTTTATCCTGAACCCATGGGCGGCGTGGAATAAAAGCGGGCCCGCCCCGGGCAAGGGGCAAAGGCCCGGTGCAGCACAGCGCTGCATCACCGGGAGATTCGGAGGCAGAGACGACAGATGAAAAAACGATTTGACCGATCCGGCACAGCCCGCCGCAAAGCGGCGGCAGCCGTTGCAGCGCTGACCATGGCGCTGGTTCTGGCTGTGAGCGGCACAGGGGCAGCGACCCTGCTGTCTGCACAGCCGGAAACTTTGACCGTAGGCGCAGTTGTACCCCACATCACCGCCGGGGCACCGCAGAGTTCTGCCCCGGAAGCGGCTGACCCCGCCCCGGAAGCGGAGAGCACGGCGGCCACCGTCCCGGAGCAGACAGCAGAAAGCACTGCACAGCCGCAGCAGGCTGCACCGGCCCCGGAACAGGCAGAAAAGCCGGAAACCGCCGAAACTGAACCAGCTGAACCGGCACAAGCCGCCGAAGCGCCGGAAGTACCGGAACAGCCCGCTGAGGATGCCGCACTGGAAGAGGAGAACGCCCCTGCCATGCTGCTGGAAGAGACCCCGGAGCTGGCCGCACAGGATCCGCAGGCTCCTGCAGCGGACGGCACTGCCCAGAACGACACCGCCAGCCAGCACACCCCGGAGGACAGCGTACTGCTGACCCCGGAGCAGATCCAGCAGGCGCTGGATTCCGGCGCGCTGGAGGATGCCGAGGCGCAGTGCATCGACCTGCGCGATGAAAACGGCTTTTTCCGGTGGCTGTTCAACTGGCTGTTCGGCAGCAAGGATAAGGAAGAGGAAGAGGAGCCAGCGCCAACATACTCCGGCTGGCGCACCGAAAACGGCAAGACCTACTACTATGCGCAGAACACCAACAAAAAAGTGACCGGTCTGCGCTCCATTGACGGCAAGCTGTATTATTTTGATGCCAATGGCGTCAAACAGGACAACGTGACCTTTGGCATCGATGTGTCCAAGTATCAGTCCGGGCTGGACTGGAACAAGATCAAAAAATCCGGCGTGAGCTTCGTCATCATCCGCATCGGGTACCGCGGCTACGGTGCCGAGGGCAAGCTGGTCAAGGACCCCATGTTCGAGGAACACTTCACCAACGCCCGCAACGCGGGACTGAAGGTGGGCGTGTATTTCTTTACGCAGGCCGTGAACGAGGCCGAGGCGCAGGAAGAGGCCGAAGCCTGCAACTGGGCGCTGAACGGCCGGATGCTGGACTACCCCATCTTCTACGATACCGAGGCTTCCACCGCCTCGGGCGGCACCGGCCGCGCCGACGGTCTGGGCGTTGAGGACCGCACCAAGTGCGCCATCGCCTTCTGCGAGCGGGTGAAGGAGCTGGGCTACCAGCCCGGCGTGTATGCCTCCACCACATGGTACCGCAAGCGGGTGGATTACAACACCCTGCGCAACCGCTACACCATCTGGAACGCCCACTACGGCGTCGCCTCCAGCCCCGTTGGCTGCGACCTGTGGCAGGGCACCGAGAAGGCCCGCATCAACGGTTACAGCGGCGAACTGGACGCCAATATCAGCTATATCGGGTAATTACCTTTTATAGCAGTTTGCGTTTTTAATGCCCAGACAACATCCGCAAACTGCATATCGTAAATATGCCGTTTTGATAGGCACTATTTTTGAAATTTGCGATAATATGTATTATGGCGATATGTGATCAAAGCATTTCATCTTATCACCGTTGTTTCCCGGCGGCATCCATACCCAACAGCACACAGCCAGACCGGCACACGGCAAGACATTTTTCAAGAGCAAGGCACATTCTGGCCATTTTGCACCCCTTTTAAAACAGAAAAAGCCACGATTTGTGCTGAATTTTCAGCAGTAGATCGTGGCTTTTTTGTGTGCTCAAGGAAATTCGAATTCCTGGCCCTCTGATTAAAAGAGCCCACCGGGCAGAACACTCTGATTTTAGAAGTTTCGAGTTTACGTTGTTTTTGTGCAAAGCATCATGATTTTTCACTGTGTAATTTCTGCATCCTTTGCCGTATTTTGCAAGTCAGAGTGCCCCTTGCATCCCTTGAAACCGTGCAAAAACAGTGCAGAAACCGTGCACTTACTCTGGGACAAATGAAAAATGATGATTTTTGATCCATGACTTGGTGGCGATTTGAGTGACCACAAAGGTATATTTGATATATAGGAAGAAGAATGCCCACTCGTCTGAGGAGTTCTCAGGGGAGTGGGCATTTCTGCTCAGGCGGTTAATATAATTTCGATTATGATAATTCAAATTATATTAAGACGTTCCATGGGCTGTAACAACTTCACCGCTTGGTTTTCAAAAACCACCTGTTGATAGCGGTGTTGGTATGCTACCCCTAGAGTAGACAGAGTAAAAACAAAAACTCTGAATACTCTGGGGGTAGCATACCAAACAGGCACCCGGGGCGGTTTTTTGTGTTCACGGAGGGGCAGATGAAAAGCGCAGTGTGAATATATTCCATATAAAAATGAATATATGCTAAAATATTGGGGAAATACTTGCATTTTCATTAAAATAGGTGTATTATGACACCTGTCGACGAAATGCCGACAATCAACAAGAGAGGGATCGATACTATGTCTTTGAAGAAGAAAATTGCTGCGGCTTTCATCGCCTGTGCGATAACGCTTGCCGTGGTTCCTTCCGCCTTTGCCTGCACGGCACTCTATGTCGGCAGCGACCTCACCGAGGACGGCACCACCATGTTTGGCCGGATTGAGGATCTGGGCACCAACGATTACAACAAGCTGTTCTATGTCAGCCCCGCCGGGAAGCACACCGCGGGCGAGGTGTACGAGGGCTGCTACGGCTTTACCTACACCTTCACCCACGACAGCTACCGCTACACCGCCCGCCGGGACGACAACGGTCTGGGCGTCTGCCCGGACTGCGACAGCACCCACGAGCACACCCCCTATGAGGAGGCTGGCACCAACGAGAAGGGCGTCATGGTCTCTGCCACCGAGTCTCTCTACGGCACCGACGCCGTGCTGAGCGTAGACCCCTATGTGGACAACGGCATTGAGGAAGCCGAGATCACCACGGTGCTGCTGAGCGAAGCTTCCACGGCCCGCGAGGGTGTTGCCCTGCTGACCTCCATCTACGACAACGCCGGTGCAGCCGGCGGCTCCGGCGTGTTCATTGCCGACCAGAACGAGGCCTGGTTCGTGGAGAACCTGACGGGCCACACCTACCTTGCCCTGAAGCTCTCCTCCAGCGTGGTTTTCATGCAGCCCAACGTCGCCGCCATGGGAAAGATCGATCTGGATGACACCGACAACGTGGTGGCCTCCGCCAACCTGATCTCCGTGGCCCAGAAGGCCGGTACCTTTGTGGGCGACGCCGCTGCCAACGTCATCGACCTGGACGCCTCCTACAACGGCGACATCGCGTCGGACCGCATGGCCGCCGGCCTGAACTACCTGTACGGCACCGATACCTTTACGAAGGACAACTACAGCGAGACCGACTTTGCCATCAGCAACGTCGGCGAGAACGGTGCCATCGTCCCGGTCTACTCCAACATCCAGCTGACCAAGAAGTTCTCGGTGGAGGACTCCATCCACTTCTTTCAGACCGAGCCCATCGGCAAGACGGGCAACGTGGAGACCCACCTGTTCCAGGTGAGCAACACCGGCGATCTGAACACCGCCATTACCGAGTGGACCGCTTTTGACGACGACGTGTACAACGCCTTCGTCCCTTACTATCCGATGCTGACCACCGACACCGCAGATGTCTACAAGGTCTCGGTCCATACGGTCACCCGCTCCGACGAGCAGCCCACCGAGGGCGTCTGGTATCAGGATGCCAAGGGCCGCTACTATACCTACCCGGACGACTGGACCGACTCCTTCTACGGCGTGCGTGACGCCCTCTCCAACCTGCTGACCTACGGCAGCAATGGCAATCAGGTCACCGCAAAGGATCGGGCAGCAGCCAAGGCCAGCTATGCCGCGCTCCAGAAGGAGATCATGGCCGACTACGCCGATATGAAGGCCGCCGTTGCCGCCGCCGACACGCTTGAGGCCAAGCAGGCTGCCGCCACCAACGCCAGCAATGCCATGAGCCAGAAGGTGTACAACACCACCCTGAAGATGTACAACAAGCTCCAGGCCAAGACGGCCGCCCGGGCATGGGTCAGCTCCCTGCTGCACTGAGGCTTTGCAGCGCCTGAGGCGTTTCCCATAAAACCGCAGCGCCCCCGGTTTCTGGTATGCTACCCCTAGAGTAGACAGAGTAAAAACAAAAACTCTGAATACTCTGGGGGTATTTTCATGTCAAGAAAAAACCATCACTACTCATCCGAATTAAAATATCAAGCAGTAGGAGAATATCTAAAGGGGCAGAAAACACTAGATGCGGTCTGCAAAAAATATGGAATTTTGTCAGATCGGCAGTTGCGAAACTGGATAAAGATGTATAATAGTCATACGGAATTAAAGAGTTATACAGGAGGCAGCCGTATGACCAAAGGGAGAAGCACTACCTACGAGGAACGAATCGCACTTGTAAGAGAGTGCATTGAAAAGGGGTACAATTACGGAGAGATCGTGAAAAAGTACAAGGTCGGTTATCAGCAAATCTATACATTCTGACCAGCAATAAGCGTATTCTGCATCTGTGCAGGGTTCTCCATATTCAGTCTACCGTTAAATTTAAGAATCATGGCTGCACAAAAGCTGCATCTTCCCCACAGGTTACGATGCCGAACATTCTGCACCGTGAATTTTGGGCGGGAAAGCCAAATGAAAAGTGGCTGACTGATGTGTCGGAGTTCAAGTGGTACGAAGGTCCAATCGTCCACAAACTCTATCTGAGTGCAATTCTTGATTTGTGCGACCGCAGAATTGTCAGCTACATTGTCAGTGGCCGAAATGACAACAAACTGGTCTTTGACACCTTTGACAAGGCTGTTCAGGAAAATCCAGATGCACATCCGTTGTTCCACAGTGACCGTAGATTCCAGTACACCAGTCGAATCTTCCACAAGAAACTGCTGGATGCCGGTATGACGCAAAGCATGTCCCGTGTTGGCCGCTGCATTGACAACGGCCCGATGGAGGGATTCTGGGGTATCCTGAAACGAGAATGCTACTACGGGCACACATTTACAAGCCAGAGCGACCTCATCTCGATGATTGCAAACTACATTGACTATTACAACAACCGCCGTTACCAGCACCGTCTGTTCATCCAAACGCCAATGCAGGCGCATATCGCTGCCATGAATCGAGCCGCCTGACTATTAACTGCACAAAAAATTCGCTGTTCCCTTGTGGAAACAGCGAATAAAAATCTTATGTTATTTTTTCTGTCTACTTGACGGAGTGCACCTCAGGTTACTTCTTCACAAATTGGTATACGCCATATTCTGGTGACGTCACCAATCCATGCTTGATAAGATTCTTGATAATAGAGGATGCACGCGATTTCTGCACGCCATATAGCTGTGCGACATTTATGCTGCGGAACTGATATTGATACCGATATCTCTTGAAAAGTTCAAGCGTCCGCTCTTTTGTACTTGCAGTTAGTCTCGTGCTATCCAACCTTTCGCAAAGTTCACGCACTTCGGCATCCGTACTCATTCCGTGGAGCACTGTAGAAGTTTCCGCACTTTCCGCAGAGGTTTCCGCACTTTCCACACCACTCGCCACACTTTCCATACTGACCTGTGCCGGAGTCGCTACACTTCTATTCGGCAGTGTGACGATAAAGAAATCCGAATCCGAGTAGAAAGTCGGCTTCTGGGCTACTTCCACATAAGAGTTCAGGATGCGGTCAATGCCGCTGCCACGGCGCTCCATAAAGCCAAGCCGTGAGAACACATCCGAGATCACCTGATTGCGCCGCATAGACGGAATGTGCCGGATATCCATATCCTGCACCCTGCGGCCATTCATCATGCCGCCCGGCGAAGTGATCTCCAGCCGATCATCGAACACTTCCACATGAATCTCCGAACCAAGAATCTGATAATTCCGATGGATCAGCGCATTGACCAGCACCTCACGAACGGCCTTATACGGATAGTCACTGCGTTCTTCACGGGTCATACCACGGATGCTCCACGGGTTTTTGCTGTTGTTGCGAACAAAATCTTCCGCATTTTGCAGCAGCGTGATCAGACTTGCACCTTGAAATTCTTTGTCATCCAGAGCATCTTCTTCAATGCTGCCCTTGTAGTTGCCTTTCCAGCGCGTGCAGAAAATACGGGATTGTTTCAGAACGCCCTGATCGCAGAGTAACAGGCCGCCATTCGTAATCTGTCCATCATCTGTTACCAATCCTGCGGAGGGCAAGTCTTTTTCGAGGTCGAAATCCTCTTTTTTCAGATTCTTAAACGTCGCGGCCAGCAGTGTAAAACTGACATCGCCCACCCGATAAGAACTGGGCAGGGCATCAAAGGTCTGGTTCATGCCCTGCAAAATCAGTTCGTTCAGTTCCCGTGAAGTGGCTTCTTCGGACTGGTCGCCATGCCGCACATAGGCCGTATGAGAACCGTCAAAGGCATAATAATATGGATACGCCGGGCCGTCCTGTACTTCCAGATCAACGCAGGACTTGCCCTCTATTTCGACCTCCCGCACTCGATAGCGTGGTGTAGGGTCAATGCGGACTTTGATAAGTTCCGTCAATCTGCTTACCACAGCCTGCGGATTTTCCAATCCTACGACCTCGCGCGGCTCATTCTTTACGCCAAAAATCAGGTGTCCGCCCTCGGTGTTGGCAAATGCCGACACGGATTTCAGCCAGCTGCGCGGCTTTTTCTCTTCAAGGCGTTCCTTGTAATCCACATGAGAGGCTTCAATGTAATGGTCGAGGGGGAAAGGCATGGTATCACCTGCAATTCAGTTCAATATCGTTCAAGCGTATTATACCGCATTTTAGCAGCATATTCCACCGCTTTATGCTGTCACATGGGTGGCATTTTCTTTCACCGAATTGATCGTTTCCATCAGTTCACTGCCTGTTTTGCCATCAAACAGGCGGGTAAACAGAATGGGTTGGTCAAAGGGAGGTTTCATCAGAACCGCTTTGCTCTCCACATAACCGTTCTGCTCGATGTAATGAATGACCTTCTGCACAAATGCGATCTGCTTTGCATTCAGCGATTCGTCGTTGATAAATTTTGAAAAGGCCTGCATGGCAGCATCGTGGTCCAGCTTTGCCACTTTACGCACCAGCAGACCAAAGGGTGTATCCCGAAACTCCCGTGCATAGTCCTCTTTGCTGCCCAGCTCACAGGTGAAGATATGTTCCAGCTCGGTATAGTCACCCCGGGAAAGCGGAATGTTCTGGGTCAGCTTGTGGATGGCCAGCGTATCGCTGCGGTGCTCCATGATGTAGCGGTTCACACGTTCCCGGTACTCGCCGAAATCGTAGCCGGAATCCAGCGTTTTGCCCTCGGTCTGTTCCAGTACCGGGTCGGCAAGGGCCGTGTAGACAGGCTTTTGCCCCTCTACACCGTCCACCAGAAACTTGATGAGTTCCCGCAGTTCCTGCCGCATTTCCTCAAAGTGGAGAAGATCGTGCGAGGTCAAAAATTCGTCCGTCTGCACCTCCCGGATGAGGGGCAGCTTTGCCTGCACCTGCGGGATGGTAGCCTTTCCTTCCAGCATGGCCGCTGTGCTGCGCAGCTGTTTCTGGGCGCGGCGCAGCCCCGGAAGACCTTCCAGCTCACAGAGCAGCAAGCCATACACAAAGTTATCGAACCGCTTGGCGGCTTCGTCCTTGTCGTCCAGCGAGATGAGCGGTGCGACCTCTTTCATCAGAGTACCCTTGTCCGTTTCGGTCAGGCTGACAAAGGCTTCCGGCTTTTGATAGTGTTCCACGGCCTGTCGGTGCAGCCGCACGGATACCAGCTCCGGGTTCAGCGCTCCCACTTCGGCGCGGCAGGTCTCGGTTAAGATCTTGCGCCAGTTCTGGTATTTTTCGTCTGTATAGGCTCCATCCTGCAGCGCGGCGGCAATCCGCACCTGCTTGCAGAAAATGCTCTCGGACAGGCTCTTGGTGTCCGTACCCTCATAGCCGTTGGGTTTCTGACGGAAAAACTCAAAGTTGCCGCAGTAGTCGAAAATCAGAAAACGCCGTTTGCCCGTATATTCGCCGTCGATGGTATCCACGCAGGCAAGGGATGGGCAGAGCCGCGTACCACGGCCTATCATCTGCCAGAACTTCGTTTTGCTGCGCACTTTTTTGAAGAACACCAAGTTCACGCACTCCGGCACATCGATGCCCGTGTCCATCATATCCACCGAGACCGCAATAAACGGCGGCTTGTCTGGCTGCTTGAAATCGTCAATGATGGACTGTGCATAGGCATCATCGCAGACCACCCGCTGGATGAAACCCGGGTGCTGGGTCTCCAGCTGCGGGTAGAGCTTGCCGAAGCGTTCCCGGATAAACTCCGCGTGGCGCTTGTTCTGGGCAAAGATGATGGTTTTGCCGATGCGGTCGCCGCCCGCCGTCTTGATGCCCCGTTCCATCAGGTCTTGCAGCACCGTGTCCACGGTGTTGGCGTTGAAGATGAACTTGTTCAGCTTTTCGGATGGGATGAAGGTGGGCAGGGTGTCGTCCTCGGCAAAATCGTCCTCGTAGCGCGCCTTGTCCTCCGGTGAAAGCTGGTCGTAGTGGATGCCCTCTTCTGTGAATTTCGTCTTGACCTCGTAGTTGTAGTAAGGCACCAGCACATGGTCGGTGTAGACGGCCGTGTCGTAATCGTAGGCGTAGGTGGGGATGCCGTGCTCCATCTCAAAAAAGTCGTAGGTGTTGCGGTCCACGTCGGTTTTCGGGGTGGCGGTCAGACCCACCAGAACCGCGTCGAAATAGTCAAAAATAGCGCGGTATTTCTTGAAAATGCTGCGGTGGCTCTCGTCCACGATGATAAGGTCAAAATGCGCAGGGGAAAACAGCGGCACGCCGTCTTTGGTCTTGGCGTTGTCGATGGCGTTGAGCATGGTGGGATAGGTGGAAAACACGATGCGCGCGGCCTTATCGTCCTTGGAGGAGCACAGGTTGCACAGCGACTGGTCGGGCAGATACTTCTTGAAGTCGTCCTTCGCCTGCTTGACCAGCGCAGTGCGGTCGGCCAGAAAGAGCACATTGGTCACATGACCGCCGCGGCTCAGCACATCGGTCAGGCTGGACGCGGTGCGGGTCTTGCCCGTGCCCGTTGCCATAACCAGCAGATTGCGCCGGAAGCCCTGCGTGATGTGGGCGCAGACTGCCCGGATGGCATTTTTCTGGTAGTAGCGGTCGGTGATTTTGTCGTCGATTGCAATAGTGTCCAGCGGCTTTTTCTCGGTGCGGCGGTTCATCAGCTTCTGCAAGTCGTCCTTGCAGAACACCCCGCTCACGGCACGCTGCGGGCCGCTCTGCTCATCCCAGAAATAGGTGGTGTAGCCGTTGGTGGTAAACAGCATCGGACGGCGGCCAAACTTCTGCTCCAGACAGTCTGCATAAAGCTGGGCCTGCTTGCGCCCGATGTTGGGGTCTTTGGTGCTGCGCTTGGCTTCAATGACCGCCAGCGGCAAGCCGTCCTTGCCCATCAGCACATAGTCCGCATAGCCCTTCTGCCCCAGCACGCCGTTCATGTTGTCCACTTCGTACTCGGTGCGCACATCGGCGTCCGGCCCGGTGAATTTCCAGCCCATGGCCTTGAGGTCGATATCGATGATCTTCTGCCGCGTTTCGGCCTCGGTGAGGTCGGCGGCGGTGAAGCTGCGGCTCTGCTGGTTCTGCTGTTTGCTGGCCGTGTACGCCGCCGAAAGGCTCTCCACCTGCTTGCGCAACGCTTCCAACTCGGCGTCTTTCTGGGCCAGCAGGCTTTCCTGTTCCCGGATCTTCTTTTCGTCCAGTGTTACCTTTTCGCCGGGGATGGCTGTTTCATCAAAGGAGCGCTCCACATAGTCCGTGCCGTAGCAGTAATCCACCCACTGGATGAAGTCGAACAGCCCCCGCAGGCTGAACACTGCATCCGCCGCCGACACACTATGCCCCGTATGTACCGCCAGATTGCCCGCCTTCACGATGCTGGGCAGCACGCTCCACACATCCCGGTCCACTGCGAACCGGAAACTCGGCTCGTGCAGCAGGGATTGCAGGTTGTCCTTGTAGGGCATCGTGATGGTTTTATCTGCCGCATACACCCACTTCACCGCCAGCTCCAACGCCTTCCGGCACCCCACCGCGCACATCGCCGGGGAGGTGGAGAACACTTTCTCGGCCTCGATGGCAGAATTGGCGAAGAGGGAATATTCGGGGCGGGTGGAGAGATAGGAGAAGTTGGACATAAAATCAGCTCCTTTATGTAGAACGATTATTGGCAATATTGTTGTAATTCTGGATATTTGTCAATGGCATCACGAATTAGCCAGCGCTTAAAAGCAGTGAATTCGGAACTTGGACGCAATTCTTTTTTGATAAGATCCAGCGCATCCAATTTGTCCTCTCCGTCAGATTCTTCATACTCACGAACGCAATTCTTGAAATCAGACATGGCTCTTTGGACTTTCCTGCAAATCATTTTTGCTTCATCGCTCTTTTGCGCCGTGCGACCTTGATATATTTCTTCCAGTAATGCTACGGTGTTCTTGGTCTTTTCATCATCGGACAATGGAACAAATTCTAGATACTCTGGCACTCCCCAATAGCCATGTTTTCGGAATGCAATTTTGCTGTCCACTGCAACCTGACTGCAATCCAGAATGTTATTGTAACGACTTCCCTTGATATTATTGCAATGGGTACATACAAGAAAAAGATTGTTCCAATCAAACTTCAAGTCTAAATTCCCTTGATGCGGAACTCTATGCTCAATCGCACGAGAAGTCAGCCCTTTCTGCTCACAAAGATAGCATTTGTCATAGAACATCTCTTTGAGCGCCGCATTCACTTCTGGTGTATTGTACGTTCCGCTTGGCTTTTTCTTTTCTCTTTCTAAAGAAGTCACTGCCAATTGAGCCTTTTCGGTATCCCTTCGTTCAAATCTGACCATTGGAAGACCTTCTTTCTTCCTCGATTTTGGCAAACTCCTCTACGATCTCACTTTCAAGAGTTCTATTTGAATTTTTGAGTTCCATGCGAAGTCTCGCACGCTCCGCGCGCTCATCTTCCGAAAGATTCTTTTGACCCACCAATTCTCTATAACGATCGATCTTATTCTGCATCTGTTCAGAATAATTGTCCACATCAAAATACCCCTCTGCAATATCGTCCGCAGAGTAATTTGAAAAATCCGAATACTGTTTTTGCTTTTCCAAATCATAAATGCAGACATTGCTGATAGAATTAAGGATATAAGCCGAATGTGTTGTAATAATAAATTGAATCCTCGGGAAGAACTCCGTCAGGAAAGGTAGAATTTTACGCTGAAGCTCCACATGAAGATGTGTTTCCAGCTCGTCGATCAGTACGACGCCCTCCACGTCATACTGGCTCAACTCACCCTTCAGCAGCCAGTTGCGGTCCATACGAAGAATCAAATCAGACACAATGCCGATAATAGCAGAATAGCCATCGGAAAGTTCGTCTAAGCCGTACGGGTTGCGGCCTTTCTGTTCGATCAGGAAGTTATAATTTTTGTAGTCATACCGCAATTCAATTGATTCATCATCCAGAAGAACCCGCAGTGCATCCCGAAAGCGCAAAAACCATGACGCAATCTTCGCCTCAGTTTCTAAATCGTCCTCATTTCTTGCATACGCTTGCTGGGTCTTGAGGTGAACCATATACTTCAGAAGAATTTTCGACGGTTCCGAATTAATCGGGTACTCCGTCTCAAGCTTAACGTCTTCTGCCCCATGAACACGCTGAATTTTTGAGGTTCGGTCTGCCGCAAAGTAAGCAGTAATAAAATTGCCTTGTGCATAAAGAGATTCCAGAGCATTTTCATCCGAAAACAGCAAATTACACCCGCTCATGTGCTGTTCTGCTATCTGCGAGATTTTTTCTATGCTCTCTTGGGCCTTTATTTTTTCCCGGTCTGTTTTGGCGTTATTATAGTTTTGGCGAAAAATTCTAATAGCTTCTGGATATTCCCATTTTACGGCTTTCCACATTCCGTCGTTAATCATCTGTAGATGATTTCTTACAGCTTTTAGAACGGACGTTTTGCCCGAACCATTTTTACCGGTCAGGATAAGATGCTGGCGCTTTTCAGAGTTCAACTTAATTTCAATATTTTTCAGGTGTCGAACCTCATTGATGTAGATGCTTGTAATAAAGTGCTCCATAATCTCACCTCTGAAAATTACTCATGTTCTGAAAAATCTGCCAAGCAGAAGCGCCAGCTTCAGTCTCAACCAGTTCTTTTGCGAGTTGTCGCTGTAGTTCGGGCTTAAGTTTTTGAAAAGAGTGCTTAGCCTTTAAAATATCGAATTTTGCGTTGTTGTAATCTTTTTCTTCTTCAAAAGTCATATCCGTATGCTCCTTTCAAAATACTATCGTTAGGTTTATTATACCTCTTTAGACTAACGCCTTACAACACCTCACCCAAAATATTCCTGCATCAGCGCTTTTTTCATCAGTTTCAGCTTTTCTAAACTTTGCTGTACGGTCTGCTTTTGCTGATCTATCTTGTTTTTCAAAGTCACAAATTGATCTTGCAATTCAATTGGTGGTATATATAAGTCAATATTTTGCAGTTCTTTCGCATTAATATTTGCTTGTCCGATTGCCGTTTTACACATACCAATCAACATTCGTTTTGAGAAATCCATATTGAGAAATGCAGAAAGAACCTCCGGTCGTATCCTCTCATTAACACGTACTCTAATTACAAACCCCGCAAGCACCATCAATTCATTTCGATTGTACACGCAGTTTTTTCCAACAAGTTCTTTGCTGTTTGTTCGGTTAAACAGAACATCGCCCCGACGAACCGTGCATTTGTCCAGTTCACTATCCGGAATGTCGATTCGCTTTGTGTCGTGCAAGTCCAGCTCACCACTGTATGTAATATTGTTCATTCTTAAATATGGATATTTTCCACCTTCTACGGCAGGACGACTAGAACCATATCGTACATCTGAAACAACATCTTGAATTTTTCCTGTACTCCATCTAAATGGATTTGCCGGAAATGTTCCAAACATCTCCACAAACCGTGCCTTTATCAGTTCGTCCAGTTTGGCAAGTTGCTGGTCTCGAAATGCTATCAATTCATCGACCTTACTGAGCGTTTCTGCAATTTTTCTTTGTTCTTCTAAGGGCAAAACAGGAATTTCAATTTTGTTCAACTCTTTTGCAGACAAATGCTTTACGGTAACAAACGGCGTTTTTTCCTCGATTCGCTTTAGTGCGATGGGCATAAAGTAAAATAAGTAGTCTTTATCAATACTATCCTTTGGTACTAATCGGCAAACTCGCTGATTCAAAAGTGCGGGTGTTTTTCCCCACTTTGCAATGTTGAACTCACCATCCATACCGATGAGTAAATCATTTTCGTGTACGATGTATTCACTCTTATATTCTTCTGTTGTATAGGTTTCAGAATATCCCCTTACCACATCGCGGATTCTGATAAGCGGCATTCCATCACTATCTGAAAATTTTGCAGAGTCAAAAGGAAATCCATACTGAATAGTACAGACTTCTGGAAGAAGTTTTTTCATCACACCATCTCCTCCAACTCTGCCAGACCCTTGGTGATCTCCATTTCCAGCTCATGCAGGTCGGCTAGAATTTCCGCGGTCGAAGGATACTCCACCGGCACATACTCGGTCTCTTTGTACTTATTGATGGATAAATCGTACCCATTAGCGGCAATTTCCGCTTTGGGCACAAAGAAGCTCTGCTCGGTGCGCTTGCGGTCGGCTTCGGCGTCAAGGTTATGGAAGCGTGCGATGATGTCCGGGATGTCGTATTCCTTCACCTCGGTGCGCTTGTCGTCCAGCGAGAGGCCGTCGG
>ERZ870052.511-NODE-511-length-15324-cov-12.085328_pt1 | contig 15324 bp, 15 predicted proteins | sample MGYA00520889_ERZ870052 | MGnify/ENA primary metagenome ERZ870052 (study PRJEB32232, sample SAMN07284988) | human gut metagenome | biome: human-associated habitat; material: feces | host: Homo sapiens | place: Tanzania | collected 2014-08-14 ...
TTGTTATGTGTTGAAGCACATAGATTCTACGCCTGAGGATAAGTATTATACTCTTCTTCCTGAGTTCTGGGAAGATGTGGAACAACAAAAAAGAATTTAAAATTTAGTCAAATTAAGGTATAACCTCCATTAGCTTGTGCTGATGGAGGGCTAAACTTCGTATTCTTGTCTCAAAATTAGGAAAATGATGCCGCCGTGCAAAGTTACAATATTATTTTGAGATATGCAATACGGTGTTGAGCGGATACTTACGTTGGTCAGTATCTATTATTGTATCCTTCGCATTAAGTGCTCTGATTATACGGAATCAACAAGAGCGAATCATAAAGCAGACAAGTTCAAGCTATCAGCATATCGTAGATAGCTTGAACTTGGAAATAAAAATATTGCAGCAATATAAGGTGAAGTAATATGGACTTTGATTTCTCCGATTATACATATAGTGGACTAATAGGAATATTCTCTGCCATCATAGGTATGTGCTATCCCTTGATGCTTCAGGCAATAGACCGAATAGATGAGAAGTATCATGTAATCAGGTTCGTAGAACTCTTTAAGGAAGAAGTTGTATATGGCAGATTTAATCAGCTTCTTTTATTGTCTATTGCGTTTGCCGTAATAGATCCTTTTGCTTTGTATATTATGAGTGGCATTCTTTGGATGCAAATGCTGGTGTTGTTTGGTCATACTTTACTTGTATTAGTTCTTCTTCTGCATGTTGTAGCATTGTATAAGCTGATTTTGATCTATGATGACCCTCATCTTTTTTATAAGCATTTGATAAAGAAAAAAGGAAATTTTGTATTGGAGTTGATTGATTTGGCGAAGTATGCTGCAAAAAGAGAAGATGTAAGTCTTTATAATGCCTGTATTCAACGTGTATATGAAATATTACTAAAGGACAATGGTGAAAAGGAATGATAAACAAACTGTTCGGGAGGAGGCTATGGCCAAGCTTTTGGAATGTTCTTTTCGGAAGGATACGCCCTTGATGATGAAGAATGATAATGGAGTCTTTGCTCTCTTTCTTGATACAAGGCTCAAAGGATTATCTAAGTTTAAATATAAATGGTTATGGTATGCCATCAACCAAGTGGTCCGAAATGATGATAAGAACTGGATGTGTCGTTATTGGGAGTTTGCTGATCAATATTATAGCAATACTTTTGCCTACGAAAGCAGTTGTGAGGAAGGAAAAATATTCTTCGAATTCCATGTAGCAGTAGGTGGCTTGTTTGCTCTGAACCAAAAGTATGATTGGATAGAGCATATTGCATCATTTACCAATTGTTTGCCTGCAAAATATTTCTTGATACCAAGTACATTTTCTGAGATATTCAATTGGCTGCAATATTTTGATGACATGGTAGGCTCATCAATAGACTTGGATATTAAGTATCATTTGTATTCGCAGTATGAGGGAGTAAGAGCAGGTGCAAATCTTTACAAGGGAATTGTGGAATATTTAGCTTTGATGATGTGCCGCTTGCCAGAAATGGACTTCAATGTGAGATATGTTGATCCTATGGCATTGCCTCATGTTTATGGTGATGCTCCTGATGAAAAGAAAAATTTTGTATCAGAGAATCTTAATAACATTCGTATTGCTGAGTTCTTGAAGAAAACGATTGCCGAGACATGTCTGCGCAATACAGGTAAAAATCAAGTATTACGATTATTGGGAGATTATATTAATGCCTGCAAAAATCGCTTGAATTCCGGTGCTCATGTAGATGATGATAAAATAGATTATATAGCCAAAACACTGCTTGATGAGTTCGTACGTCAGCAATCTGTCCTGATTACCCCAAAAGACAGCAGTTTGGAGAACTTTGTAAAGGAGAGATGGTTTGCGGAGTCTGCTGACCAATTGGAGGAATATGATTTCTTGGAGGGAAGAAGCTACAATAATATAAACAGAGAATCGGTAATGGTTCGGCATATTATTGCTGGAGCTATATTTAGATATACGGAGATCTTGAATACGTATCAAGCATTAGTAACCTTAAATGTCAGGTATAGAGATATTTCGACTGCCTTGACAAAACTTTGTATTCCTAAGGGATATGTCGTTCTTGTTGGAAGCATCGGTACTCATCTGCTACCTGATGGATACGGCAATAATCCTGATGTTCATTTTATCTATTCCAAACAATCGGAGATTATCATTATTAATAAGAGTCTTTTGCCATTTGTATGTTTTGATGAAGATAAATGCAATGATAAAAAGTATAAACTTATAGACGATAAGAAGAGCAAAATTCTTTATTCGAATATATGGCAAATACAAGACACTAGTGAAACTAAGTTGAACGCAGAGAAGACCAAGCATTTCGACTTGTTCATCGGTTGTTACGCTTCAATACATATGCCTCCAAAAGAAAAACGAGCATGTATTCGCATTAGAGCTGTTGACGTCATTACGCAGGAAACTTTCGACTTGGACAAAATTAAGAACATTACAAATTATAAGTTGTAGAGTAAGAGTATGGGATTAATCTTTACAATACTTTTTTTATTAGCGTTGTCCGCAATACTTTCCGTGTTGTGTCCCGAAAGGTCGTCATCAAAACTTTGGTTGGTGGCTTGGACTTGGAGGCATATAGGCAAGCCTTGGCGTGATTATCTACTTCGTAGAGTTACAACAGAAAAGGTAGTCTATTGCTATTTTGGAACAATGCTGACTATAAATGGCTCGTCCTTGCTATTCAATGTGTTTAGAGTGAGTGCTGGTAACTTTATGTTGGAGTTCTCTGTTGACTCCATAAATACTTCTATACTTGTTATTGACATACTTCTTACTATTGTTGCTATAATTTATCTCATATTGCAGTTTTACAAACCAAAGGATGAGACATTGGTAGAAAATACAACAGAGAGAATATTGGAAGCATTGGCAAACAAAAATGATGAAATTAAAGAATTGTTGCCTTTGTATAGAAGTTCCATAGAGAAGTTGCATCTAAAGGATGCCTATGAACATTTGGGAACAATTAGAAGAATCGTCAGTAAACGAAGTGCCACAAACTATGAATTGCTTGCAACAATAGATTATCTTATGGGTAAATGCTCTCGATATATCAAGGGAAATGATGAAAATGCTGAGTTCGTTAGAGCTTTCGAAGAAATGAAGAAAGCGAACTTGTTCTTGATAGAAATAGCAGAAGAATATATTTATGTCAACATAAAAGAGAATGAGAAACAACCAATAATAGATTTATGTAATCAAATCTTAGAAAGAGAGCCTAACAATGCTATGGCTAATGCTGCAATGGTTGTATTGTCAGATGATGCGGAAAATACATATAAGAAAGTCCCTAAGTCTGTATTATCAGAAATTAATTTTCAATTCGTAATTTTTTACTATATATTTAATCATCCGGAGCAAGAATGGTTGAGTATAGATGATGTTCAATGTGATATTCCTGAAAACTTAACTTATGACAATCTACGGCAATGGAGTTTCTGCATGTCAATCTATTCTACGAAGCTTTTGCATGAAGGGCATTATTTCTGCGATGGTAGGAAAATTACTCCGATGCTACAGAACGTTTATGATATAACGAACAGATACAAGACTCTATCGGCAGGTACCGACATAGAGAATATTATCCCTGATGTAGAATTTATGGCTTTGTATTCTGAATTTCTTCTGATAGAAGATAAAAATAGAAGGAATAGCCTTATTAAATCCATGAAAGACAGTAAGCCATCGAAAGAAAACAAGATGCCTTATGTGCTGATGTTATTGGAAATGCTTATGATAAACAAGGACTTTAATGAGGCTGCACGAATTCTAGAGGAACATAAAGATTGCAAAGATGAAACTTTAGCTTTGGTTGAATTCATTTTGCCGACAAGGACCTTTGACAAACAGCTTGCAGCAAAAGCTTTTGAGCATTTAGAGCAAACAGAAATTTTATTGCCAGATATGCATTGCCAGCCTGTATTAAGCTGTGTGGCTATGTATGCAGGGGACATTCTGCAATCCAAGAATTTAAAGATATTTGAAAATCCAATCACACAACAGATATTTGAATATACATTAATGTATTTTTCAACAAAAGTTTGTGATGTAGAAACAATTAAGACTCTTGCAGAAAAAGCGCCAAAGGAAGCTAAATTTATTTTGGCAAAAATATTAGGCTCAGAAAATCATATAAGTGAGGCTTTGGATATAATACAACCACTGATACAAGAAGGAGCGTTTTCTGTAGAAATGGGTGTGTATTTATCTATATTACGTGAAAATGAAGACTATAAAGATGTTTTCTTCGATACATTGAAGAAACTTAGGAAAAACGGTATCACACATATAAAAGAGTTCTTGGAAGACGAATACTATTTGGCTATTAATTGTAATGACTTAACAGATGCAGGAGAAGTAATCTGTTTATTATTCGAACAATTTCCTGATAACAATAGCGTATTTTATAATTATCTTAATTATTTGAATCTAACACGACAAAAGGACAAGTTTTCCAAATATGTAGGTAGAGTCTTAAATACTGTAGAAGACAATCCTATTTTAAATTGCAATTTCTTCAATTTATTAGTATTACAAGAATATTATAAGGAAGGCTTGGATTTCTTGTATAGCGCAATTTCGCGAACAAAGTCACAAGAACTGAAAGACTTATGGTTTGAATATATGCACACTCCACATATTTCGCCTATTATTAATGAAGAAAAAGACATTGTTGAAAATGGCGATTTCGTTGTGTATGAGGAAAACGGTCAAGTGAAAAGTGAAGATATATTCATTAATTCTAATACCGAAAAACTTATTGGGCATCACGTTGGAGAAAACGTCACCTTGGATAGGTTTGGCATAATTTCAACAGCAAAAATACAGTGTATATACAACAAGTACCATTCTCTTACAAGACAAATATATAAAGGTTTACAGCAAGGTCAAAGTAAGAGTATCCGTATGTTCACTTTAGATGATTTGAAAGGTGGAGATGGAGATATGCTGACAAATCTGATGATGTTGGCAGGTGGGTTTGATAACAAAAAGCAAATTGAAGATTGGGAAAAGCGTTATGCAAAGGGTGAGGCTATGCTTATCAGTTCATTTGGCAACAGCAATGCGTATGAGAAGTGCATAAATCGAATGTTTGGAAATGACAGGATATATTGTCTGCCATACCAAAACTATGAGAAATGTCCAATAGGTGACTATGAATGTGTATTGGACATTACATCTGTAGTTCTTCTAAGTATGCTCAACAAAATTTATGGGTTAACTTTTGATAGAAAATTTATTGTACCACAGGGTTTGTTAATTTATTTGCAACAAACTTTACAAAGAGAAAAAGTTAATATTCCAAGTTATATTTCACAGGATGTAGTTGAGAGATTAAAATTAAAGAAGAAAACTTCGGAAAGTTGTCACATAGAAGTATTACAATATATACTTGACTGGATAGAAAAATTTTGTATCATTGAGGTTGCGACTAAAAAATTGAATCTCCATTTTAAAGAGAGCAATCACTCCTTTTTTGAGATAGAGAGTGAAAGTATGCTTCTAACAATTGATAACAAGAGATGTATGATTAGTGAAGACTGGGGACTGATGACAAATTATGAAAACTTTAAAATTCTCAATACGGAAGCTTTCTTATATCTTTTGAATGTCAATGAAAAACTAAATATTTCCAAGTTATTGGCAGACTCGCATTTTGTTGGAGTAAATGTTGACTTGGATTATATGCTCGAACAATATCACAAGAAAAATAGTCGTCAACCAAATACATTTGACGAATGCTTGGAAGCATTGAGAATCAATATGTATTTAACAGAAGACGGGTTAAATCTTGCCAATCAAATATTATGTTCAAAAATAAAACTCTCATCAGATTCTATAATAGTACTAAACATATTTGGAAAAATATTGGAAGGGAAAACAACGATATTTAGAAAAGATTTGATTGGACAGATAAAAAATCAGCAAGGTTTGCATCCTGATTTTATGAAATATCTGATGGATTCAATAAAAATTAATCAAATCGTGTTGGTATAAAAATTATGCTGATAAGATTTCTATAAATTATAATTAGACATATTACATGAAAATAGCATTTATTAGCGTTCGTGGTATTCCTAATAACTACGGAGGCTTTGAGCAGTTTGCTGAGTATATCTCAGTGGGTTTGGTAAAGCGTGGCCATGAGGTTACTGTATATTCTCCTTCTTATCATCCATATAAGGATGATGAGTACAAGGGTGTGAAAATCAAACATATCTATAGTCCTGAGACTTGGATGGGTGGTAGTATCGGTTCTTTCTTTTACGACTTTATGTCGCTGAAGGATGCTTTAAAGCGTGAGAACTTCGATATCATATATGAGGCAGGATATACGAGTATCATTCCTGCTTTCATCTGGTTTGATGTGAAGAATGTTACCAAGAGTATTGTAGTTACCAACATGGATGGCCTGGAATATAAGCGTACCAAGTTCAACAAATGGGTGCGCAAGTTCGTGTTCTGGGAGGAGAGAATGGCTGTGAAACATAGTCATTATCTGATTGCAGACAACATGGGCATTCATGATTACTACAAGGAGAAGTATGGTAAGGACAGTAAGTTCCTGGCATACGGTGCCGACATCCATGATGATTATAATGTGGAACATCTGAAAGAGTATGGCTTGAAAACTGAGGAATATTATATTCTGGTAGCCAGACTTGAACCTGAGAATAATATCGTGATGGCCATTGAGGGCTACTTGCATTCTAAGGAGAATGGCAAACGTCCTCTGATTGTGGTAGGTAAAACCAATACGCCTCATGGTAAGGAACTGGTTGCCAAGTATGGTAATGAAAAGAGCGTGAAATTCGTAGGTGGTATCTATGATTTCAATAAATTGAATTCTATCCGTCACTTCTCCAAGGCTTATTTCCATGGCCATAGTGTGGGTGGCACAAACCCTTCTCTGTTGGAAGCGATGGCATCAGAATGCTTTATCCTTGCTCACGATAACATCTTTAATCGTGCCGTGTTGAAGAAGAACTCTTTGTACTATCCAAATGCAGAGAAGGTGACAGAGATGCTGAATGACATCGAGAATATCTGTACACAGCATAAGAAGAACTTCACGGATGGAAATGTGGAGGAAATCAAGAATGAGTATTCTTGGGAGCATTTGGTTGACCAGCATGAGGAATACTTCAAATGGTTGCTGGAACAGAAACGATGAATCTATCTAAAGATTTACTTTTAAAATCTCTTCGAGCAGTTCTCTTTGGTGAGAAACTGTATGTTTCTGATTTTGCGGAAGCAGATTGGAAAAGCATCTTTCAATTGGCAGATGAACAAACTGTCTCAGCTTTGTTGCTAGAGGGAATGAGTCTGCTGCCTTCTGAATGTATCGCAATTCCTCTGGGTGACAAGCTGAAGAGAATTGCGACGATGCAGCGTATCGAACAAATAAATCGTCTACATCGGAAGGTCATTGTAAAGATTGACCAAGCCTTGAAATCTGAGGGTATTCCTGTTGTCTTTATGAAGGGTCAAACGACAGCTTTACGCTATCCTAATCCTCTGCATAGAACTCCAGGCGATATCGACTTTGTTGTGAATCCTAAAGATTTCAAGAAGACAATGGAGGTGCTGGAAAAGATAGGAAAAGTAGATCATGATTTGGTGCATGAGCATCATGGTATGGCATGGGTAGATGGAGTGACTGTGGAGCCTCATTATAAGGTTCACAATTACCAATGTCCATCTACCGATCATGCTATGCAGAATATGTTCGCTTTGGTATTTCCATCAGAGTTGTCTTCTGCTGATATGGATGGGTATGCAGTACCTGTATTCCCTCCAACCTTTGAGAGTGTATTCCTGATATCGCACATGGTAAACCATGTATATGAAGAAGGATTGGGATTGAGGCAGGTGATAGATTATGCCATGTTCTTATCGAGTTGTGCAGACAAGATAGACTGGTTGCAGCATCATGAATATCTGCATCAGATGCACATGGAAAGGGCATGGAGAATCTTTACCTGTATTTGTGTTGATTATCTAGGAATGCCCTTGCCATCGCAAGTGGAGCCTTTTTCTCATCAAGAGAAGGTATGGGCAGAAAAGATGATGACTGACATCATGAGGGTTGGCAACTTCGGTAGAGGTGAATATGTATTTCAGCACCGTGGATTCAAGGATGCCTTCAATAACTACTGTTGGGTAGTGAAAAGGTGTTGGAATCTTGGCTTTGTCTGTCCTAGTGAAGCAAGGTGGTGGATTATATCGAAGATGAAACGTTTCTTTTGGAAAAAATCACTTAAGAAATAGGAATAATTAAAAGTATATAAAAATGGAAGTAATAAAGACAGATATAGAAGGCGTACTCATCATTGAGCCACGCCTGTTTAGAGATGCTCGTGGCTATTTCTTCGAGAGCTTCAGCGAGCGTGAGTTTAAAGAGAAAGTAGAGCCATTGGTGGGCTACAAGGTGGAGTTCTGCCAGGACAACGAGAGCATGAGCAGTTATGGTGTGATGCGTGGCTTGCATTTCCAAAGACCTCCGTTTACCCAGAGCAAGCTGGTGAGATGCGTGAAGGGTAGAGTGATAACTTCTATCACCCTGAGGCTGATGGGGGTATCTCAATCTTGGATGAATCTCTTGGGATTGATTGGCGCATTCCTACGGAACATGCTAATCTTTCGGAAAAGGATACGAAACATGAGGTGCTGAAGGACTTTGAAAGTCCTTTCGAATACTAAAAGGATTTTGATTTCTAAAATCATCTAATCTTCTTTCTAAAATCATCCCGTCCTTCTTTGTTGATAAAGCGAGCTGCACTCGGCAATTTGAAAGCGTGCTTTCAATGCACTCATTGGCATCGCTTTTTCCCATAAAAGAAGGCTCCACCCCTCATCTCGGTCTTCTTCAATGGTCTTTACACCCCCTTCGGTTCCCCCGTTTCCGGGGGACAGAAACCTCAGGGAAGAAGAGGGAAACCGCCCTACTCGGTGCTCAGAACCGCTACGCTCTAAGGTTGGCGGACCAAAGCGGTCTACGCCAGATTGTGCGGGATGGGACCGCCTGGGAAACTCAACATAATACAATAAATCCTGCCTTATGCTTAAGAAATATAGGATAATCATAAAGAATCAGGCTGCTAAACATTTTAGGCTTACTGTTAGAAGTAGAAAAAGGAAAAAAGCTTTTCGAAGGAGATGGCAGAATGTTTCAAAGCGAGAGATAGGAGCTTATCACTTCCGTTTGTACTCGTCGCCAGCGGATTATTATGAATTCCAGCAGAAGTTATTTGATAAAGAGTTTGGTGATTTTGAAAAGATTTATGCTCCTGTCAATTTTTCAATAATCGAAAATCCTGAAGAATTCATTCACTTCGTGAACTCTATTCGCAGTAACCTTGAGAATAGCAAAAAAGTCTTCATTAATCTTGAGAAGTTGGAATCAATGACGGATGATGCGCTTGTCATATTGCTATCGAATATGATAAAATTCCAAGAAAAGCGGATACCTTTTAATGGCAATTATCCTAATAAACCGGAATACAAACGAAAGATAAAACAGTCTGGGTTTATGGAGTACTTATCTAAGAAAACTCCTGATGGTATAGCTTTAAATACTATGAATAGTGCCATTTATACACATGGAAAGAATCGAGTTTTATCATCTGTAGCGAGTCAGTTGATTGAGGCATCAAGTTATACTGTTTGGGGAGAAGCCCGGCGTTGCCCTGGTGTCATGAATACTTTCACGGAATTAATGGCAAACACTTATAAGCATGCTAGCTCGAAGGAAGGCAAGCATCATTGGTGGGTGTCAGTAACGAAAGACAAGGACAACCAAAAAGTTACTTTTAGTTTTGTTGACTATGGTGTAGGGATTTTTAGAAGTCTGAAAAATAAAAAGGCTGACGATCAACTATACAATGCATTAGAGAAACTTTGGAATAAGTTTCCTTGGGCAGATAATCATGCTAAAATGATGAAGCTAATCTTGCAAGGAGAACTTCACAAAACTGTAACCCGACAACCAAATAGAGGTAAAGGCTTACCCTATATATATGATTGTATGAAGCGCAAACATATAGATTCTCTGGTAATAATATCTAATAATGTATATGTAGATGTTAAAAATGACATCTATAAGTTGTTAGATAACGAATTTATTGGTACTTTTGTAACCTGGGAAATGAATCCTGGTATTTTTAATATTTAAATAGATATGATACAACTTAGCATAGCAAACGATTTTTCAAAAACTCCTGGAGTTAGGTTTCCTGAAGAAGGAGAATTCTCTGGGCAGCAATTTCGGGAAGAATTTCTGAAACCAAAAGTTGATGAAGCTATTTCAAATAACGATAAGCTAGAAATAGATCTTGATGGAACTTCTGGTCTTGGCCCTTCCTTTCTGGAAGAAGCATTTGGCGGCTTGATCCGTGGAGGATATGATTATGGTCAACTGATGAGCATATTTGTATTCAAGTCAGATGAAGTGCCATACTATGTGGATGATATTAAGAAATACTTAAAAGAAGCAAGTTATGCACAAGGGTAAATCGATATGTTTGGGGTGTCTTATCTTTTGCTCAGGATGGTTTTTCGGTCTTTGGGCAGAGAACTGGGCATTTATAACTCTTTCTTTTGAGATTCCGGCTATAAACTTGCTTACAACGATAGCAACTCTTCTAGTAACTATCTATGTGGCTAAGATAATTCAAAAGTCTGTACAAAACAGAAATAGTCAGAATCAATTGCTTATCAAAAGAATTGAAGAGATAGACAAACTGGTGGAAGATATAGAGCATTCTACAAGTTCCAATGGGTTTAGCTATATCGGGGTGCTTGCAAAGTTTAAAAATCTGCAAGTTTCCTGTAAACGTGTACTTGATGAAATCAAGCGTTTATACCCTAAAATGAATGGACCTCAGTATTTGGGTGTACTTCCACTGATTCATCAGTCGCAAGGAGTGGCTACGTATATTCCGCACCAGGGAAGCAATGGCATAAGCGTTGATCATGACAAAGTTACTTATACGTCAAGTAAAAGAGCTGAAGTATATTCTACATTGTCAATTATACGAGATAAACTATTTGATTTGCAAGTAGGAGTAAATGGGCAATAAAGAAGAGATAAACTAGTTGTTGCTTTTATTATCGCTAATAACTCGTTCCTTTGGATTATGACGAAGGAATAAAGAATAATTATCATTTTTTTAGGAGGATAAAAATGGAAAAGACAAATAGTGTTCCTAATCGTTTGCTGATATTGGGTAATGGATTCGATCTTTGTTTAGGTCGTGATACCAGATATTCGGATTTTGTAAATAGTAAATCTTGGCCGAAAAATCTTGAAAGTGAACTTTATATGTATTTAGAACGTAAAGCTAATCTTCAGCGATGGTTCGATTTAGAAAGTGAACTTGCCAGGTATATTGAAAAAGTAAAGAAGGAATCTTCTGCATATGTAACAACAAGGCCTAATCGGGCTAGGAAGGACGAAGCCGATTTTAAGGTAATAGTTAAGAAGTTAATTGCTTATTTAAAAAATGTAGAACAGGAGGATGTGAAGAAAGACTCCATAGCAGCTAAGGTTTTTAGCTTAGCTTGTAGGGATTCTGCTTTTAGTAAGATTTACTCTTTCAATTATACAGGTTTGAATAAGCTTTCAGAGAAGTTAAAACTGGCAGGTGTCCCTACTGTAGAATATGTTCATGGATGTTTGGCTGATGATTCTGCAATATTAGGCATCAATGATACAGAAGATACGCTTGGAGGACTTTACGATTTCATGAGAAAGAGTTTTAATCCTCACTATTCTAGTCATCCTGTTTCTTATGACTTGAAAACGGCTGATGAAGTGGTATTCTACGGACATTCGTTAGGAGACAATGATTACCATTATTTTCAATCGTTCTTCAGACATCAATGTGAAGAGAATCTTGCGCCTGAAGAAAAGCGCACTATAACTATATTCACGAAGGATGAAGATGGAAGAATGAATATTATGCGTACCCTTCACAAAATGAATGATGGAAAGACGTCTCTTTTATTTCAGAATAATATATTAAATATTTTCTGTACGGATGATGGCGAGACTCAAGCTTTTAGAGAATGGTATCACGCAAGAATGGTAGAGGCAGATCGTTTGAGAACTCGAGAGTTTTTCGATTTTGCCAAGAATATGTAGAGAATAAGCCTTTGATAAAGGTTGTAAAAAACTGAGTTTACTTTGAAAAGAAGTGATGGCGTGGTTACTTATTGCTTACAAGTTTAAAAAGTTTTGATTATTATGAATGGAAATTTGTCTTTGATATATTCGGCAATTGATGCTACCAAAAAGGCCATTTTGGATGGCGATAAGACCCAGGCGGAAAAGTGCGGTTGGGAACTATGCAATTGTTTTGAAGAAAATTTTGTTGCGGATAAAGAGGAAGACTATACTCCAGAATTATGCAGGTTGCAGTTAGATGCTTTGGCGACTTTGTTGGATTTGCATATTATGAGGGGTGATCCTTTAGATATTAGTGCACGATTTGGTCAGCTGGTCAAGAAGCTTAAGATGGATGTTGAGCATTTTCCACAATGGACTGATGCCGAGAAAAAACCTTTAGCAGAGGTTGTAGGTAGGGCAATACGACACACCCAAAACTTCTTTACTGGGCAATTGACTACGACCCACAAGCCATTGGCAGAGCATCCTGGGCAATGTAAATGCTTCCTTTGTAAAAAGAAACCGGCAGACAAGAAAGGTTCTCATATGGTTCCACATTTTCTGATTGCTGAAACGTTTTCGTATGATGGCAGTAAGGATAGGGAAAAAGTGGTTGTGGATGTGGATAATCTTTCAGAAGGAAACAAGGAATATTTCTTCGGTCATGAGGTATATGATGACACGGTAAATGAATTGTTGGGACATAGTTTTTCTGATGAAGAAATTGAGGAGGAGAGCAAGAAAGTTAATGCTTTGACTCGAGACTACGTATTTTGTAAGGAATGTGAAGAACGTTTTGGAGTGATAGAAACGTATTATTCCCAGATATTAGAAAAGAAGGTAAAAGAGTATCCACCAGAAATTCCATACCTTTTTTGGATGTCTGTAGTTTGGCGCATGTCGGTAGGACAAATGGGGTGCAAGTTGGAACGTGACCATGAGGAAAAGCTCAGAAAAGTGCTTGATAAATGTTTGGCACTTAAACGTGAAGATATTGTTATAAAGAAAAGTAAACTGGGTTATTGTGCATACAGTTTATACAAGGCCTCTGATACACGAGATGAGACTTTGGGCATCTTTGGACATCATGTTCCAACAAAGCCTTATCAGGCATTAATGGGACCTTATCTTATAAACTATTATACGAGTCTATCAGCAGCTTGCACGTTCTGCAAACAGCATGGCTTGCCTGTTGAGGATTTGAATAATGGGCAAGAAAAAGAGAAAATTGGTGAATTGTCGTTCATTGAATTTTGGTCGGCAAAGCGCCGGTTTCTGGATATGATTTGGAAACACGACCGCAGTGTATGGAATCTTGGAAAGCAGGAGCACCAGTTATTGTCTAGATACGAAAGAGATGATAAGAAGGAGATTGCGGAATTGTTTGATCTGGATCCGAATGAGGCAGAAGAAACAACGATTCCTGCATGGATAAACTCGGAAAATCCTAATGCGGTAGTTTATCCGAGATCGATTCGGAAAATTCTTCTTTGGATGAAAAGGCATGATAAGAAAATAGATATAAAGGAAATGTCGAAAGATATTGGATATAGTCCTGAAGAAATATGCGTAATGTTTGATTACTTTGACAAGTATATGAAACGTCTAGATAAGATGGAAGAACGCCAAAGGAAAAGTGGCAAGATTATAGAGGATTTTTTGGATTATTTATAAGGCATTGGTCTTCTGTCTCATTTTATAATCTGTTTCAATTAGACATCATATTTCAAGCGTAAAAATGTACAACTTTATGTTGAAGCAACATCAGATTTTCTTTGATTTCCTAAGATTCTGCATTGGCTCGGACTCTGAGATTCCTTCTTCCTTAAAGGAGGCGGATTGGAAGGAGCTATATGTTATTGCCCAAAAGCAATGCCTGGTTGGTGTCCTTTTTGATGGTATCAAACCGCCCTACTCGGTGCTCGGAACCGCTTCGCTTTAAGGTTGGCGGGGCATCAAAGCCCTTCGCCATATTGTGCGGGATGGGACCGCTGGGAAATAGCAGTTTACAGTTAATAGTTTATAGTTATTTTTGTACTAATTTGTTGATAACTTGCAGAATTATTGCTATTTTCTTGGTAGTTTCGGGGAAAAAGTGTACTTTTGCGACATAATATTAATCATCTAAAATAAAAGGTTATGGCATTAGAAATAAGAAGTATTCCTGTTCTGACAGGTGAGACAGCCGAACGGTTTGTTCGTGAGGCTGAGGAAAATGAACGCCATCCGCAAAGAAAGGCATTGCGAATGTCATTTGCTGATGTGGAGAAAATATTGGTTCGTTCAACCGCAAATTTGAAAGCACATGGAGGAAAGAGTCCTTTTGCAAAGTAATTGCTCTCTTTATCGAGTTACGACAAAAGAAGAGCTTGACTCTTTTAGCTGTGGTGATGAAGATCTTGACGATTTCTTTCACCAGGAGGCTTGTCTTTATGATGGGCAATTATTGGGAAAAACATATTTTTTTGCCACGGAAAGAAGTGGTAAGGATGAAATCGTTTGTGCCTTTACATTGGCAAATGATAGTATCAAGGCTGCTTTGATTCCGAATGCTTCAAGAAACAAAATACAGAGAAAAATTCCTAATTCCAAAAGAACAAGAAGTTATCCAGCAGTATTGATAGGAAGACTTGGAGTTGCGAAGAATTTTCAAGATACTAATGATGGTATTGGCTCACAAGCAATAGACTATATCATATCTTGGTTTTTGTTACCTGATAATAAGACTGGTTGCCGTTTTATTGTGGTTGATGCTTATAACAAGGAAAATGTATTACGTTTTTATGGAAAGAATGGCTTCAAATTCTTGTACTCAACAGAAGAATTAGAGAAAGAAGCAAATCATATTCCTGAAGATGAACACTTGGAGTCAAGGATGATGTATCTAGACTTGTTGGGTTATATAAGATAAAAGTCTTTGCGACCCTTTCGTTTCCCGTTTTAGGGGACAGAAGCCTCAGAAACGAGAGGATGTAACCGCCCTACAGTGCTATTTTTTCGAAAACCTACCCTCAATGGTCTTTACACCCCCTTCGGTTCCCCCGTTCCCGGGGGACAGAAACCTTCCTTACCGTTAAGGAAGGCTCCACCTCTCATCTCGGTCTTCTCCCCTCAGGGAAGAAGAGGG